>Ga0207710_10000118_pt1 | contig 97453 bp, 79 predicted proteins | sample KBSS24metaG_FD_184400 | JGI IMG/M metagenome (GOLD analysis project Ga0207710, IMG submission 184400) | Switchgrass rhizosphere microbial communities from Kellogg Biological Station, Michigan, USA - KBS S2-4 metaG (SPAdes) (version 2) | ecosystem: Host-associated > Plants > Roots > Rhizosphere...
CATTTGCAGTTGCCGGTCGGTCGCATACTTCTCGCGAAGCGCCTTGAGGTCCGCTTCGAGCGCCGCCAGCTTCACCTGACGGGCGGCGGCACGAAGCGCGATCGACCAGGTGATGGGCAGGAGTGCGGTGCGCATCGCCAGCGTCAAAATCACAATCGCCAACCCCGTACCAAGTCCACAATCCGTCGCCAGCATCTGCAAAATCTGCTGCAGCAATCCGGTCCATGCGTGCCACAGTTCCATAGTCCTTCGCTCCAGTTGTGCGGGCCATTGGGCGACTCCAATATACTGCTTGCCGCGCCGTGCATAAATGGTTGAGGTTGCGTTCCGGCGGCCTTGGGAGTGCTGCAGATGATCTTGATCGGACAATTCGACTCTCCGTTCGTTCGCCGGGTGGCCATCGCCTTGGAGCTCTATGGCCTGCAGTATGAGCACCGTCCCTGGTCGACGTTCGGTGATGCGGAACTGATCGCGCCGTACAATCCTCTGCGGCGAGTTCCCATTCTGGTGTTGCCCGACATGGAGCCGCTGATTGAAAGCGCCGCCATCCTCGATTATTTAGACGAGCTGGTCGGCCCTGGAAGAGCGCTCATCGCCGAATCGGGTCCGGCGCGTCGGCAGGCGCTGAAGATCTGTGCGTTGGCGACGGGACTCAATGACAAGGCGGTAAGCTTGTTCTACGAGCGCGCTCTGCACGATAAAACGTCGCCTGCCTGGATCCAGCGCTGTGAAACCCAGATACGCGGTGTTTTGAACGTGTTGGACGCTGACCGGCGTGCTCGGACCACTTCCTACTGGTTCGGCGATGCCATTGGTCACGCCGACATCGCAGTCGCCTGCGCAATGCGTTACCTGGCCGAAGCCCATCCCGGGCTCGAATCTCGAGGTCGCTGGCCCGCACTGGCCGCGCACGCGCATCGATGCGAGGCCCTGGAGCCTTTTAAGGCGATATTTCAGGCTTTTTTGCCTCCCCGGTGACTGGCGTCCGCTCTACGGTCGAGCTGCTCCCGCTCAATCGTGGCTGTGCCGGACGCCTCGCCCCCAACCACCGATAACTATCGTGGCCGCCTTGTCCTCCAGCAGGAACTCGACGGGCATTCCGGAATCGCTGTCGAAAAACTTCCGATCAGATTCGGGTAGCAGCGTCGATACTTTCTCGCCGTTGTAGGTCATCACGAGGAAGCCATCTTTTCTCGCGACATCGAAATCCTCCGTCTCGTAGCCGGCCGCGGCAAGCGCACGCAGCGCTCGCGGCAGCGGCTGCTCGTAGGTGCTGTGGTTCATGCCCAGTAGCTTCAGCACCGTGTCGCGCATGAGTACAGGGAAAGGCATGCCACTCTGGTCGCTAAGCAAGAGTTGCAGGATCGTGTAGCCGCCTCCGGAGTAGCGCCAGCTTTGGTCTGGTTGCTTCCAAACGCGGATCGGCGGGGTGTTACCCTTGCCGTCAAGGACGTCGACGATCGAGGGCATTCCAGCGGCGCGGGTGTAGCCGGGGAATCCCCAGACCGTGAGACCCGCCGTATGGTTCAGGATGTTACGGACCGTGACTTTGCGGACGGCCGTGAACTCGTTGTCGGGCAGCTGCCAGCTCTTGAGATAGTCATTGACGTTGCGATCCAAGTCGAGCGTACCGGCATCCACGCCTCGTAGGGCTGCTAGGGCCGTAATCGGCTTGCTGATGGAGCCGGCCTGGAACAGGGTGTCGGGCGTAGCAGGGATCTTCCATTCCCGGTCTGCGTAGCCATAAGCGCGGGCCCAGGCGAGCTTGCCGTCGCGGACCACGGCGATGCTGACAGCGCGGACCTTGAGCTGCTCCATGCGTTGTGCCAGCGAGACGGGAGGGCGATGCTCGCCGCGTATCACGAGCGTCGGCCTGACGGACCGCTCCATTGACTCGACGACATCGGGCGATGCAGCCGCGAAGCCTGCAGTCGTCATCGCGAGGCACATCATCAACAGAAAGAACCGCATATCCGCCACCCTCCGCCTCATTGCATACCGAAAGAATTGTATTCGTTGGGCGGACGCCATCACATGGGCAGTCATTCCCCGGCGGTATACGTGCCCCAATGAATGGCCGGTTTCGGATACGTACGCACTTCGCGACCCAGACAGGCCGCAATAGCCGACAGCGGACTGTTCATTGCAGGCGCCTCATACGGCTCAACAACATCAGCGACAACGCCGCCACCAAGTCCAGGGAGATCGCGCCTCCGCCGCCGCCACCTTTGTTGCCACTGTCTGTACTGCCGCCGCTGCCGCCGCTGCCGCTTCCACTGCTGCCGCTACCGGCAACTACAGTGGTGCTACTCGATGCAGTGCCATTCGCAGTAACGGGATCCGCCGTGGCAGAAGTGACCGTTGCTGTTGAGGTCAAAGTACCGGCCGCGGATGCGGCAGCAGTCACAGTCACGGTCACCGTCTTGCTCGCCGGCAAATCTCCCAGGCTGCAGGAGACCAGTCCGGTACTGGAAACTGTGCAGCTGCCCGCGGTCGCCGACGCACCGCTCACTGTCGTGCCCGGAGCAGCCTGATAAGTCAGGAGTACACCGGATGCCGATCCTGGACCTGAGTTGCTCACCGTGAAAACGAGGCTAACTGACGATCCGGCCTGAGCGGTAGAAGGCGCAGTCGCGGCGATAGACAGATCCGCGCCATCGGTGATCTGCGTTTGCGTCAGGATCGCATTGTTGGTTCCGTCCGCGTCCGGCTGGTCGCCCGACAGACTTCCGGAGATCTGCAGCGCGGACGCCGCAGTTGGCGCGACCGCGGACACGGTAGCTGTGAACGATGCACCCGTGCGCAGGACCGGTACAAGGCAGTCCGCGACTCCATTGGTGACCGTGCAGCTTCCGTCACCAGAGGTAACGGTGGGGTTCTGAATAACTCCTGGAAGATTGACCACGACATGTACGCCCGTCGCGTCGTAAGGACCCCTGTTGACGGCTTTGTATTGGTAGGTGAAGGGGATGCCGAACACCAGCGAACCGCTGGTCTGCAGACTCAGCGCGAGATCAGGCGCCACCGTCATTTTGAAAATGCCGTTCCTTCCGGTCCCAACCAGCACGTCGCTCGGACGGTTCGGATCGACGATGATGTCGGTCGTGATCCAGTTCGAGCCCGTGGGCGCGGCGGGAGCTGCAGGAAGCACCTGCCAGCTCGAACCGCCATCCACCGACCGACTGATACGGATAACTGTCGCGGCGTACACAATGTTGGTGTGCAGCGGATCGATTGCGACGGCGTACGGAATCCCCTGTAAGGGCTTGTCCCAATTCAAGGCGCTGAACGACACCCCGCCGTCCGTGCTCTTCAGGAAATCAGAGTTGTTGGCTGCATACAGGGTCCGAGCATCCTTCGGATCGATCGCGGAAGGATAGATATTAGTCACCGAGCCACTGCCAACAGGCGCCCAGGTGATTCCGGAATCGGTCGTACGATACAGACCGTAAGAACCACCGTTGATGCCGAAGTTATAAGGAACACCGTACGCGATGGTGCTGTCCGAGGGCGCGGTGAGAATGCCCTCGAACGTCGTGCCGGCTGGAAGCCCGGAGCTCACCACAGACCAGAGGTTGCCACTGTCAATGGAACGATAGGCCGTCGCGTTTCCGGCAGCCAGAATGGTCTGCGGCAGCCCGGGCCAAGTCACCATCTTCTGCAACTGCTGGGTGCCGGAGGCAGCCACCGGTTTCAGCGACCACGAATTGCCGCCGTCAGATGAAATTGCCAGACCGTTGAACAGCGAAACATACAGATTACCGTTGGGACCCGGCTGGCTCATGACTGAGCTCACCTGATACGCCGCTGAACCCTGGGACGAGATGTTGAGAGCAGCCAGTTGGTGTATCGCATCCTCATTGATGCTGGTGACGCTCGAAGCTCCACCTGCAACATAGCCAACGAAACTGCTGTTTGTGTTGAAGTAGATCCGGTCCGTCGCCGCACTGGCGGAGAAGTGCATCACGTCGGAGGCCACGAGCCCCTGTATCTGCGACGACCAACTGAGGCCATCATTCATGGTCCCCCATACGCCGCCCAAACCACCAACCAGAACAGTGCCGCTGCTGGCTGGATGAACAGCCAGCGTCAAAGGCTGCTCGACGAAGTTGTTCCCGGTGACATCCGTCCAGTTCGATCCACCGTCAATCGACTTCTTGATCAGTCCGAACGGGCTGGTCGCGTAGATGACGGCGGGATTGCGGGGATCGATCGCGACTGCGCTGGCACCATTGCCTGTATACGCAGAGAAATTGCTTCGGGTCCAATTGACTCCGCGATCGTGCGAGACCCAGATGCCATCATAGGTGGCCGCCCAGACAGTGCTGGAATCGAGGGAACTGATCGCAAAGTCTTTGACGTAGTGTTGAGTGTTCGTTGACCAGAACGACTGAGTCCAGGTACGCGCGCCGTCATGGGTAACGTAGATGCCGTTCGAGCCGTTATCCGAGTAGACACCCGCATACAGGGTGTTTGAGTCGATAGGATCGATGATGAGTTTGAGCACTCGCCGCGACGGGTCTGCATCGACGACGGTGCGCTCGGCCCAGCTCTGACCCCGATCGGTGCTGCAGACGATCCGGCTCCCGGCAGTGACATACAGGGTCTGGCCATCGGCACCGACCTGAACCTGGTAGGGATTCGTCAGATTGACGGGGAAGTTCGCGACGGGTGTCAAGGTCTGGCCCGCATCCGAGCTCGTCATCAGAAACGGCGGATTCACGAAGACCACGTACAAGCGGTCGGGATTGGACGGGTCGACCGTCAGGTCGGCCGGAGAATTCATTGAGTCGGTAAAAATCATCTGCCAGGTAACGCCACCGTCGGTTGAACGGCTGAACCCACCCAATGACGTGAGATAGACGACGGATGGCGAGGTCCGGTTATAAGCGACCCTCAGTGCCTCACCCCCGTAAGGGCCGATACCTGTCCAACTGTTGGTCGCCGCGCCGACGGCGTGCGCAAATATGGCTGCCATTACGGCAAGGAAAGACCTCATGGTTCTCAAGTCTGCTCCCTTCGCTCTGCTTCTTATCGGACCGCGCCCCATGTGTGAGTTACCATAACCGGTTGGGGCTTCTAGTTGTTATACGCTCGCAGAATCATCTCATTTCTCGTAGGGAATCCACAAACGGTTGCTGCTATTTGGTCCTGGAATAGACCGGCGTCACCCGCGCCAGCGATTGCTATAGTCGTCGCCGAGCGCGATGACGTCCCACGATGTCCACCGAGAGCCCACGGCGTTGTGCCGCTCGAGCTGACATGTCGTATCAGTGGCGCTACAGCTTTGTGGTTTGTTCGCCTCGTAAAACTGCCGCGTGCAGAACAAGTTGCGGCGCCCGGTGATGGCGCGTCACTCGTTCTTGCATGCTACATGCGCCTTCCAGTGGACCTGCCTTTAAAGTTTCGAGTGGCACCTGCCAGGTCGCTTCAGGTGGTCCAGGCTATGGGGCGTCAGCTCACGCTCCCGCCACCACCCTCGCGCTACCACAGCAATCAAGGAGTGACGTCATGGACCGCAGCGTTCTGTTGATGCTTGGAGTAGGCATTTGCGCGACCGCCCTGGGCTCCGACGACGACCTGATCCGCGACCAGTGGCGCATGGCTGGCCATGACGCAGCCAACTCGCGCAACCAGCCCGCCGAGATGCTGATAAGCCCACGCAATGTGCATTCACTTACCATGAAGTGGGTTTTCACCACTGGCGGGGACGTCTCGGCCACTCCCACAGTTTTCGGCGAGTCTGTCTTTTTTCCGGATTCGGCGGGCAACCTGTTCGCCGTCAATAAACACACAGGCCAGTTGATCTGGTCGCACAAGGTCTCCGACTACGATGGGGTCTCCGGGGCGATCTCCCGCAACAGCCCCGCCATCCATGGCGATGATGTCATCGTCGGTGATATTGAAGCCGGGTTCGGCCCCCACAACGGCGCTAACATCATCGCCGCCGACCGCAGAACCGGTGCCATACATTGGATTACCCAAGTCGATAGCCATGTCGCTGCCGCGATCACGGGCTCGCCAGTGGTCTTCGGCAATGTCGTTTACGTGGGTATCTCTTCGCAGGAGGAGGCGCTGGCGCTCCTTGATAACCCGGCCCCAATCCCTCCCTTCCCCATCTATCATTGCTGCACCTTCCGCGGCAGCGTGGTGGCACTCGATGCCAACACCGGCAAGCTGCTTTGGAAGACCTATGTCATGCCGGATAACGGCGGCAACACGGGGGGCTACAGCGGTGGCGCGATTTGGCAGCCTCCGGCCATCGATCCAATCCGCCGTCAGCTCTACATCGGCACCGGCAACAACTACAGCGCCCCGAAGAGCGTCCTTGACTGCGAGACGCAAGCGGTTGCCAACAACAATCCGGACGCTGACTGCACCGCGCCGGATGACTTCTTCGAGACAGCCTTGGCTCTCGATCTCGCCGACGGCCACATCCGCTGGTCCAAACGCCTACAGGACTATGATGTGTGGACGGTCCCCTGCATCGTTTCCGGTTTCGGTACCTGCCCTTCCCCGAAAGGGCCGGACTACGACCTTGGCGGATCGGGCCCGAACATTCTGCCTGGTCTCGGGCTGGTCGGATTTGGACAGAAGAGCGGCGTCTATTGGGCCCTGAATCTGGATAACGGTGACGTCAGGTGGAGAACGCAAGTCGGACCTGGTGGGAACACCGGTGGAATCCAATGGGGCACCGCCACCGATGGCTGGCGCGTCTATGTCGCAATCGCCAATGGCAATCAGATGCCCTACACCCTGGTTCCGAGCGGCCAGCAGATCACCTGGGGTGCCTGGTCAGCGCTTAACGCCTTCACCGGCAAGCCGATCTGGCAGACTGCCGATCCAACCGTCGGCGCCATCGATATGGGATCGGTAAGCGTGGCCAACGGTGTGATGTATGCCGGGTCGCAATCGGGCTCGATGTATGCGCTCGATGCTGCCACCGGCAAGATATTGTGGAGCTTCGCCAGCGGAGGAACGGTGTTGGACGGCCCCTCCATCGTGGACGGCACCGTGTATTGGGGCTCCGGATACAACAATCCGGGGACGCCCAACAACAAGCTGTACGCCTTCAGCATCGAGAAACACAGGGACTGAGAATTCGCAACTGATCCGACGGGCAGCCGGGCCAGCAGTCGGCGCGTACCGGCGCCCGACCGCCCGTGTCATTGGCCGGCAGGCGGCTCCCACAGCTCCACCTTGTTTCCTTCCGGATCCATGACCCAGCCGAACTTGCCATACTCGGACTCGTCAATTTTTTCGAGTACGTTGCAGCCTTCTTCGCGCAAAGCTTTGACGAGTGCGTGGAGATCCGCGACGCGGTAATTGACCATGAAGGCAGCGGCACTCGGCGCAAAGTGGTCGCTCTCAGCCGAACCAATGGACCAGGCGGTTGTGCCCGCAACGGGTTTGCCGTCACCGTCGGTCCAATTGAACGCCGCGCCACCCCATACCTGAACGTCGATTCCGAGATGCTGTTTGTACCAGGCTTGTAGCGCTGGAGCGTCTTTGGCTTTGAAGAAGATGCCGCCAATGCCAGTGACTCGCTTCATGGAACCTCCGATGTCGGGTAGCGGTGAGACGTGCGGTGATTTCTTAGGCTTAACGCTCGGCTTAACGGAGGCCTCCCACGCCCTTCCGCCGCAACCGATTGTTGGACGCCTCGATCCTAGCACGAGGCCGCTCCTACGCTTGAATCGGCGCTTCAAGGTCGGCATCGCGGGCGCGAAACAGCCTCCGCTTGCGTCTCGACCACCGGTTCGGTGTATACTGAACTTAATGGTTCAGTATACAAATGCCCACCTCGATGCCTCGTTCGCCGCGCTCTCGGACGTCACCCGACGCGGTGTATTGGAGCAGCTCGGACGTGCTGAGGCTTCGATCAGCGATCTTGCCCAAAAATTCAACATGACCCTCACGGGCATGAAGAAGCACGTCAGTGTCCTGGAGCAGGCTGGGCTCGTCCTTACGGAGAAGGTCGGTCGCGTGCGGACCTGCAAAATCGGCCCACATCGACTGCAGGAAGCGACGGCATGGCTCGAGAAGTATCGCCAGCTCTGGGCCGCGCGCTTCGACGAGTTGGACGGGGTTGTCGAGGATTTAAAGCAGAGGGAGAAATTCGATGGACGCAAGAAAAGAGAGTGAGCAACGACCATGAAGAATCGCACGACTGTGGAACGGAAGTCCGACCGCGAACTCGTTGTCACGCGCACCTTCGACGCTCCGGCGCATATCGTATTCGAAGCGTGGACCAAGCCCGACCTGTTCAAGCGGTGGTGGGCGCCGAAGTCGATGGGCATGTCCCTGCTTTCCTGCGAGATGGATGTTCGTGTCGGCGGTAAGTACCGCCTCGTGTTTGGCCAGGGTATGGAATTCTTCGGCAGGTATATCGAAGTAACACCGTACTCGCGCCTCGTGTGGACCAATGACGAAGGAGGTGACGGTGGTCCCGTCACCACGGTGACCTTCCAGGAAAGGGGCGGCAAGACGCTGCTCGTTATGCACGAGCTCTATCCCTCGAAGGAAGCTCTTGACGCAGCCGGCACCGGGGCGGCGGATGCCATGGGCGAGACCTTCGGGCAACTGGATGAGCTGCTCGTCGCCTTGGGCACGAGCGGAGGGCGGTCATGAAGTCGTCGATCGCGATTGGCCTCGCAGGATGCCTTGAGGCGGATAATTAACATTTCGGCCAAAAGAAATAGTTGACGCTGCCATCAGGCATCGGGCGGTACAGTCGCGACGAAGCTCGGCCGGCGGCGATGTACCGCAATATACGCCGCGAGCCGCGTATCGGTCAGGAACGGTCTTGTCTCCTCGAGACCAGTCAGGTAGTCAAGGATCGGCAGCAGTGCGAGATCGGCGAGCGAGAAGTTACCGCGGACGAGGCCGGTAGGTTGGATCGCCACCTGTTCGAGGATCGCCAAGTATCGCGTGACCTCCGGAAGGACCGCGTCTATCCCTTCCCGATCGGGCGCCAACAGGCGACGGCCGGACCGGAAGTAACAACGGGTGTAGCGAACGAAACACGGGATCGCGCGAGTATTAAGCGCCGCTATCCACTGCTCGACCTCCGCGGCGGCCACTGGTTCCACTGGAACGAGGCGCGGACCTTTTGAAGACCGCATCGAGATACGATGCGATCGCCTTTGATTCGAACAGCGCGACCGCGCCGTGCCGGAGTGCTGGAATCGTACCGAAGGGGTTGATTGCAAGCACTTCTGGCGAGTGTGGGGCCACGGGGATCAGTCGCGCGGCGACACCCTTTTCGGCGCACGCCATCCGCACCGTTCACACGTAGATCGATTGCGGGACGCCGAGGATATCGACTGCCGGTCGATTAGTTTCTGGGCTCATTGAACCTCTCGCGCCTCCGTGTCCGATACGCGCGACGTGAGCACCAGGCTGATCACGACACCCGCGACGACCGCGAGGTCAAACTCAAGCGGCAGCCTGAAGAAATAACGACCGATGATCAGGGCATGGACGCCAACTGCGATCCCAACAACAGCGGCGAAACGGCGCACCTGTCCGGGTTGGTCGGAAAGTCCAGAAGCCAGCCACAGGATGACCGCGATGAACAGCGCGAACATGACGGCTAGCAGCCCGTAGCCGAAGTACATATCCCAGTAGCTGTGCGGAGCGAAGCCGCCGAAGTCGAAGCTTTGGGAGCGCATGGCCTTGATTACCGCCACCTCGCCCGGGCCGTGCCGCGGCCGCGCGCTCATAAAGAGCGCAGCGTGGCCAAGTCCCTGAATCAGGGCGACAGCGGCGGTCAGCCGTAGCGCCCAGCGCACACGCGCGGCGGCCGGTTGTGCGCTCATACGACTGCCTCCATCAGTGAACCAGCAATCGCGATGCCCGCCAGCGTCACTTCATCGCTGGTAACGTGATTGCGCTTGGTGAGGTTAGTCTCCAGGATTCCGAGAGTCTCCTGGAACGGCGCCACGGAAGCTTCGAGCACCGCCGAGTCTGGACGGGCGCCAGTCAGCCGCGGTTTGAACAGCCGCTCCCACTGAAATAGATAGAGCAGCACGGTTTCCTCCCCAATCGCTCGCAGAGATCCTATGCCAATAGTACGGATTCGATAGTACGGACAAAAATGATAGTGTATACAAACGATGTTGAGAGACCTCCCCATGGAAACGCCCAAATCCCGGCTCTGCCCGCTGATTGCCTTCAATCAGATTGTTGGCGGCAAGTACAAACTACGGATCCTTTGGGTTCTGTCGAAGGGCCCGAAGCGCTATGGGGAAATCCAGCGCTCCCTGGTACTCGCCTGTCAGGGGAAGTCCGTAACGCCGCGAATTCTGAGTCGCGAACTCAAAGATCTGGTCGAGCGCGGCCTCATCGGGCGCAAAGCATTTCCAGAAGTACCACCCCGAGTCGAATATACGCTCGCACGTGCAGGCGCAACCTTGCTGCCGGTGATCGAGGAGATTATCCGCTGGGGTATCGGCGGCCACCACGAGGCCATTGTGCGCCATAGCGCGGTCCACGCGGCGCGAGCATCGCGCGCCAAAGCACAATCGCCGGTGTGAACGCACTAACGCCGGGCGTCTAACCTCCCGAGTATGTTGTTTCCTGCGGACCAGTGGCTACAACGCACGTGACCGCACTCGACCGAGACCAAATGGGCCTTTCGGGACACACCTACACACGCGACTCCTGCGATTTTCAAAGCGAGCCACGAATACCGAGGGTCACGGTGCCACCGTCCGCTTCGGCATACGCCGGGCGATTGGGGTATACCTGGTATTTGAATATGTTCTCACGCAACAGATTGGTGGCCGTCAGAAACAAGGAGAAATTCGGACTGATTCGATAACTCCCGCTGAAGTCCAGCTGGCCATAAGCCTTGGTCGTCGTCGGCTGCCCGGCCTCGTTCGGATCAGCGATGGACGACAGATACTTCCCGCGCCAGTTGTAGGCCAAACGCAGCTGCACCGGACCCTCTTCGTAGAAGCCGCTGACGTTGCCCGAGTCGCCAATTCCCGGCACGGCGAATTTTCCCGCAGTGGCCAACAGCGCGGAATTGATCGACGCATTGCTGCTGACGTGGGTGTAGTTCACTGATGTGCCAAGCCCATCGAAGGGCTTGGGCAGGCGGGTGAACTGGTAGTTGACAGTGAACTCCTCGCCCGCGATGGTCGCCGTATTCAAATTAACCGGCTCGTTCACCGTGAACGGAAATCCCAACAGCGTCTGCTGGGTGCCGATCACCGTATTGAAATTGCTGACCCTCTTGTAGAAACCGTCCACGGCAATGTAACTGAGGCTGTCCAGGTACCACTCGAGTCCCGAATCGAAATTATTTGACGTGTATGGCTTCAGATCCACGTTGCCCTTCGTGAGAGTTTGATTGTTCGGCCTGAAATTGTAAGTCGTTGCGGCGGACAGATTGGCCAGGTCCGGCCGACTTTCAGTCTTGGACAACGCCAGCCGAAAGATGAGATTGTCGAGCAGATTGAGCTTGAAATTGGCCGACGGCAGCCACTCGCTATAGGCGCCCCCGTCGGAAATCGGCGATAGGGCACCATAGGTCGGAATGGCATTGCTGGTGTCATTCGGATTGACCGTGATGGCCAGCAGCGGAGTGGAGTAGGCGTTCGAGGTGGTGCCGGTATGGCTGTACCGCAGGCCGACATCCAGGAACCAGTGCTTCTCGAACACATGGCCCTCGAAATCGGCCTTGGCGTAGGCCGACCGTGTCTTTTCATTGACCTCGCTGAAGCTCGTCAAGTCCTCACGGGGCGCGAACGTACCGCCGTTAGCCGCCAGTGCGGCAGCGAAGGCAGCCGGATTCGGTAGCTGATTGTATGCCGCCGGCGTGGTGAGGTAGTTCAAATAGGCGTATGGATTGTAAGCGAGCCACTGCGTAGGGGAACCGGGCGACACGCCCTTCACCAGGGTGCCTGCGTTAAAAACATAGATGCCAATGGCACTGGCGGGCACCGAAGCGACGTACCCGCAGTATTCGGAGCAAAGCAGGTTGTTTGGCGTCTGGACGTTGTATTGCCTTTTGGTTCGGTTGGTGTATTCCAGACCGAAATCGAGCTTGGACAATCCTTCGCCATCGAAGCGGGTCGTCAGATGCAGCCGATTCTCCTGAATCTTGTCCTCGACATTGAATGACTGACCACCCTGGTTGCAGCAATGCACATGCAGGTCCGACGGGTCCGTCGTCGATAGCAGGTTGCTGTAGCTGGGCAAGTGGTCAGTACCGTTATTCGTCCACACAGGATTAACGCCGATATTGCGCGTACCCACCACCATGAAATAGCCGTCCGCGGAGTCCTTGTTCCAGGCACTGGAGAGGGCGGAGTCCCAATCGAGCTTGGTGGAATCGGTGAAGGCGTAGGCTACATTGAGTCCCCCCTGGACGTTATACGCGTCGCGCGGATTCGACTGCTCGATGTAATCGTTGGCCAGGTTTCCAGTGTTGAAGCGCGTGTAATTCAGCGCCGTCCCATTGGGGTCGACCGTGAGGGTCTGGATATCCGCCGCGTTGCCGTACGATCCGAAGCCGTGATAGGCAGAAGCGACGCGATAGTCGGAGAGCATAGCATCGAGGGAAACCTTGAGTTTGTCGAAGGGTAACCAGTCGATCGCCCCGTTCACTCCTCGGCGGGTACGCGTCTCGTGAATGGCCGAAAGCGCGAGCGTCTGCGGAACCGAGATGTTGGTGTACGCAGGATTGATCTGCGATTCGTTCACATTGGTGTACCAGCCGCCAGTGTCCACGACCTGTATCTGATCGTCGCGCTTGTAGTACATGGCTGACACCAGCCAGCCAAAGGTGCCGTTGTCATTGATGTCGCCGAGAAGCAGCGACGCCTTGGGCGTGGTCTTTCCCGAAAAGGCGTGGTTGACGCTATCATTCACCGCTGCCACGCTGCCGGCGGCATGGAAGCCTCTGGAATCCAGGGGGCGCGCCGTGATGATATTGACAGTGCCGCCGATACCGCCCTCCTCCAGTTCGGCGGAAGCGGTCTTGTGCACTTCGGCCGTGCTGATCAACTCGGAAGGTAGCACGTCGAAGTTGAAGGCACGATCCCTGGCATCCGTCGCCAACGTACGGCCGTTGAGCACCACATTTACGAAATCCGGGCCGAAACCGCGAATCGTAATGTGACTGGATTCGCCGCCGGATCGATCGACCGCCACGCCCGGCACGCGCTGCAAAGCGTCGGCCACGTTCTGATCGGGGAATTTGCCCGCCTCTTCGGCTGAAACAGCATCCACTACGCCGACTGCATTCAGCTTGATGTCCTCTGCGCGACGGATCGCCGCGCGTTGGCCGCTGATCACGACTTCCTCCAGGCTACCCGTCGCCTGCGCGACCTCAGGAGCCGGTGGCGAACCTGCCGTGGTTGCATTCTCCGGCTGCGCCGCCGTGACGTCCGCCGCCTGAGTGATTCCGCAACTCATCACGCAGGCTGCGCCCATCGCAGCCGGCAATACCCATTGAGCTCGAAAAGAAAGAATCGATATAGGCATCTCCCTGCCCCCCTTTTCCATACAAACTTTGGTATCAGCTGATTTATCATATTAATAATTTCTATAACATTGCAACATCCATGCGGCGCGACACCGCATCCGGGGGCTGACGCAAACGGCGTTGGGTGAAACTTGATCTGAAACACCAACGATCGACACTTTCTCATCATCGACGGTGTACGCGATCTCCGCATGGCGCCGCCTTCTCGCGCAACACCCTGAAATCGGCACAGGACTTCTTCACTTCCGTTGTCCGGAAGCTGCCATTGCAATCCGCGAAGCGGCCGGTCGTCACCCAACCAAATCAGCATGGAGCTGTTGCAGCCGCGCCAGGACGGGATCCCATTTTCGCTTCGTTTCCCGGCGAACAAGCCAGTATGTAAATCCGTATGCCAAGGCGCAGGAGGCAAAAATAGCCATTCCCGACGCCTCCGGAGCCAAGCTTCCGGTACGGGCATGTTGGCCACCGAGCAACGATATCCCGTTGGCAATCAGCATCGGTAACAGAAACCAGTAACCCACGCGGTTCATCAGCATTCGCTGTTTCACCAGCTTCTCGATCTCCATTTCGATGCGAGAGCGCAATGTCCAATCGTCCGAGCGCGTCAAGCTGCGGGCTCGAAGCAAGGCAACGCTCATGACAATCGTCGCGACGATGAACACCAGGACGCCAAGTCGCGTGAGCCAATCGACCTTCTCCTGGGTTAACCAGCCGAAAATCAAGTACAGCACGGCACCCATTGCAAGAGCGAAAATCATCCAGAAATCCCTGAACCGAACCTCCTGATCAATTTTCTTAACCTCACTCATGATCGTTGTCATCGACGGGCCCTCCACTTGGACTGATTGATGAATCTCGTGCTGCCACGCTGCCTTCAAGTCATCCAATTTCATCGGGTCACCTCGGCCATTCATTCCACATAGACATCGTTGAATTTCTGTTTCATTCGGTTGATGCGCACGTTGATCGCATTGCCGGTGATGCCGAGGACCCCGCTGATTTCGTCAGCCGTGAGTCCGTCCATGTACATCATCAATATTGATGCATCGACATCGCCAAGCCGGCTCAGGAAATCGGCGAGGATGTCTGCGGGACTCGCGCTTCCAGGCGTTTCCACAGTTGCCGCTGGCTGAGCGGACATCGCAGCGTGCAGGGTGCGTGCTTTGGCCGCTTCACTCAGGTGGGTCATGGCGGCGTTGAGGGCGACCCGATAGATCCAGCTCTCTACCTTCGAGTCCCCCCTGAAACCGCCGTAGCTACGCCACAATCGCATCAGGATGTCCTGAACGAGGTCGTCCACCGCGCCTTTCGCCGCAAACCGACGCGCGATTTGACGAATGCGACCACTGTGCTCACGTACCAGGTCCTCGAAGTCCAAAGGTATATTGCTCGCTTGGCGGTCCATTCCAGGTATTAGTCCGCGCAACGGAGCCAAACTTACATGGCGGAAGTGCCATTTCCCTAATTCGGCGTCCGCGGGTCAGTGAATGTCGGCTCACCCTCAGCATCGATGTCACGAACTCTGTCAGTTGTGTCTTCAGTTGATGTCAACAGCCACACGTCAGCAAGCGTCTGATGCACTTTGTTTGAAATCTTCGTATGTGAACTGGCCACGCTGTGCCGCATGGCGCGCCCGGGCTCTACAGGGGGTGCCTCCCCAGCACGTTCGCTGTCATCGGGAACAACGTCTACCCGCGGCCTTCCCGAGGAGGTGCCCATTCTCAATCGACAGAACGTTCCTCGAGCTTGTTGTACCGGCGAGTATGTTGACTCTCCGCCGCTGCTGCGCCTAGACTCCAGGCCTTGATGGTAGCGCTCACATAAGATTGTTATCGCGCCTCAAGTTGGTATTTGACAACGGGGAAGTCGATGCCCGAGGGAGGGAACGCCATCTAGCAACGGTTAACGGCTGGTTCGAGCGGACCACAGCGCGAGCTGTGCGTTGTTGACGATCGGTTGGCGGTCAAGCTGCCCAACCGGCTGCGCTCTAACTCAGTCCACTGTGCGCACGTTGCCACATTGCAACGTCGGAGAGGGGGACAAGATGTTCCGTTTCGCAGGCGATTCGTTCTTCTCGGGGGCAGATAATGAACTCGCAGCTCTCACCCGCATAGGCAGCTGTTCTCGCTGCAGTTTTCCTAGCGCGTATTGGCGGGGACTGACCACGCGTAAGCCGACGCCAGCATCCCTCTCTGCCACTGCTTGGAGATAACCAACTCAAGGAGGTTTGCCATGAATGTCCGCTTGATGGCCGCTGCAGCGGCCAGTGTTTTAGCACTGGCGGGTACCGCAATCGCAGCTGACGCGCCGACCAGCGCGTCCACACTGCGTGCGCTGGGGGCGCAGATTCATCTGCGCATCGGTACGGCGGCGGTCCCGTCCGATCTCAGCGACCCGGCCCTGTCACAGATCACTGCCGACCAGTTCTCGGTCCTCACCCCCGGAAACGAGATGAAGTGGCAGGTGGTTGAGCCGCAGCAGGGCAACTTCAACTGGACGGGCGCCGACAACCTTGTCAACTTCGCAGAGGAGCACGGTGAGCTCGTGCGAGGGCACACGCTGGTGTGGCACAACCAGCTGCCGAACTGGCTGACGCAGGGCGTCACCAACGGCACGATCAGCGACTCTCAACTACGCGATCTGTTGCACCAGCACATCACCACGGAGGTGAGCCGCTACCGCGGCAGGATCTGGCAGTGGGATGTCCTCAACGAGATGCTCGCTGACGCCAACCCGTCGCAGGTCAAGCCGACCGACTTCTGGATCTCCCACCTCGGCGTGGGCATTATCGCCGACGCATTCCGCTGGGCCCACGCGGCCGACCCGGAAGCGTTGCTCTGCTATAACGACTACAACATCGCGGGTGAGGATGGCAGCAACGCCAAGTTCAACGCCGCCTTCGCGTTGGTCCGGGACCTGCTGGCCCAAAAAGTGCCGATCGACTGCGTGGGAGACCAGGGCCACCTCGACCTGCAGTACGGTTTCAACCCGGTCCTTATGACCGAGGACTTGCACGCCTATGCCAAGCTCGGCCTGAAGGTCGCGATCACCGAGGCGGACGTCCGCATGTTCGTCGAGACGACGGACAGCAACCAGACTCCGATCGTCTCTCCCACGGACCCGACTCCCAACCACACGGCGAACCCTGCGGCGTCGGATTGGTTCATCGGGATGCTGCAATCCTGCCTGGCGGTGAAGGCGTGCATCTCCTTCACTGTCTGGGGCTTTGCCGACGCCGAGTCGTGGGTGCCAGGCGCCTTCCGTGGTGAGGGCAACGCCACCATCTATGACGTGAACCTCAACCCGAAGCCACAGTACACTGCCCTACAGCAGACGCTATCTCTGGCGCCAGGCGCTCCGCGCCGAAGCCGCGGCGGCGACCGTGACCGCGAGGGCGACGAGGGCGACCGCGACTAAGTGTGCGACCGGCGGCCAGCTTCAGCTGACCGTGACGACGTGAGCCCGTCGCCCACACCGGCGGCGGGCTCGCTGGTTGCTTTACAAAGCAACGGCTGGTGGCAGCTTACGACCAGCGGATTCGCACGTTCGCCGAACGGTTACTCAGCGCCCCACCGCCAACGCCTTCTGAAACTCCGCACTTTGTAGCATCGAGCTTACGGTGTTGACGACGGCATCGCAGAGTACCTCGTAGTAGTTCTCGAGCTTGTAGGAGCGACCAAATCGCTTCGCCTCGCCGGAGGCCAGCCCGCTCCAAAGCGTCTGCCCATCACGACCCACGACGGTCAGATGCACGGTGACCCCGGACTTGTAGGTGCTGGTCTCTCTGACGAAGAACTGCTTGACCTCACCTTTGATCGTCACCGCGCCGCCGCTGTCGACAGTTTTCAGACCAGCATGGTCGAGCAGCTCGCGCATGTGGGCGCTGACGAATGCACCGACATCGTCGGTGGTCGTCACGGGCTTCGGTTTGTCGTCCTCGAGATTCTCCCCGATCGCTTCCTTGTTATTGCGAATGTCCTGGAAAGGCTCAAACTGAATCGGCGTTTGGGACATTTCCATTGCGCCCAAGCGCAGCTCCGATGTCGGCGTCCATCGCAGGGGTACATGCTCCAACAGGGGAGTCTTCGCGTGTGCGCTCAGCGTCACTGCGAACAACACAATAAATAGTCGGGCGCGCAACATTCAGGCCTCCACTCATGAAGTGCGTTTGCCAATCTTACATTCAAAATACTCATTCCTGAAAGTAATCGCGCCCGTTACGTGGTCTCCGAGTACCCCCGCGGCGGAAGAATGCCGCGGCACACTCAGTGGTCAGCGCAGCACGCTATCGATCAACATCGCTGCCTTCCCTTGCGGCCGCTTCAGCATGGCCTGAAGTTGAAATATCCGCGCGGAGCATGCCAGGTCCGGGGACACTGCAGGCGTCAGCGGCAACGCCTTCTGACCGACGGCATCCGCAACAGATCGACCGAAGTTCTGCTCGATGTCCGTCTGGATCGCACCGAACTCAAGCGCCGCATCGTTGAATACAACGCGCTCGTCGCCGGGCGCCAGACCATGCCGCTGCATGCCGGCGTTGGTGGCCTGATAGAGCTGTATGACCGCAGCCTGGAAGGCTGCAGAGTTCTCCGCACTCAATGCGTGTGTTGACTCCTGCTCATCCAGCGCCTGCGTCGCCATGAAGCGATAACACAACGCCGGATCTCGCGCCTGCAACTCCTTGAGGGTGTCAACAGCGACACGGCCCCAAACTAACCTCGATTTCTGATCTGCAAATCCAAGCCGCTCATTGAGAGCCTGGGTCAGGAACGTGCGCGCTTCGAGCAGCGCCTGAGAGAGTGTCTCGCCCCGCGCCATGCGCAAACCGAGGAAGGTCCACAATGCTTTGGCATCACTGGGAGCAAACTGGTCCACCGCTGCATACACGGCATTCTTCTTGATCTCGGCCTCGATCCGCAGCTGCGGATTCAACCGCATGCGCACGGCATCTGTCCGACTGATGCCCCAGAGTATCGCCATGGCGACAATCAGGGCGACCAGGAAGTGCTGCAGAAGCTCGCTGTCGTCTGCAGTTTCGTTCCGGTGCGCGACCCAAACGAAGGCGCCGGCCACGGACGCGCACACTGGCATCGAAAGGATAATAAGGAGCGCTGCGGTCAACATCATCATTGCCGCGCTCCCAGCAAGCCCACTGTCCACCCAGCCTGGCGCAATCTCCTGGTGGCTTGCACATTCAGATACACCAGTGCAATCAGATTGATCAACGGGAAGTAGGACAGCACCATGAACACGATCTTCATGCCCTGGGACTTTTGCAGTCCGGAGCAGATCTTCAGCACACCCAGCAAAGAATAGGCGGCCGTACAGAAATACAGGACGTAGGTCACCCAGTCCGGCGCCACATGGCTTCGATCGAGTCCACGCAGCACGAAATTCAGGATGATGCTGTAAATCACGATCTTCTGCCCCTGCGAGAGCAGCCGTTCGAGGTCGTCTGAATCGGCTTCGACGGGCTCTGTCGGAGCGCGTGTGGTAGTCCGTTGTGCCGCTGGTTTTACCGAGACGCCCTGCGCCTGCGCCGCTTTGACGTAGGCCACCTGGCAGGACGGGCATTGCCATTGCGGCGCACTGTCTGTTGGCCGCCGCTCATAGCCGCATTTGGGGCACTTCACTTACGAATCCGCCACGCTTCCAGGTGATGGCACGAGACGCTACGCGGCCGCCTCACACTACGCCGTGAGTCCAGTCACGAACGGCTGTCTTATCCTGGCGATTGTGTGAACCGGTTCGCGAGCAAGCGGTACTAGAACGCCGGCCGAAGGTTGTCCCGGCCTTGTGTTTTATCCCGTCGTAAAAGGCCGGATTGACAAGCTATTTTGCGGCCTTGTCTTGCCCCACAACGTGCCTTGCAAAATTGTTCAAAATGGCCTGCCAGCCCTGGCGTTGTTGCTCCTCCGGATGCGTCGTCTCCGCATCAAACGTGACACGCACGGTGACGCCGTTTTCTGCCGGCAAGAACTCGACCACGCCGGCGCGGTCGCCGAAGGTATACTCGATCAGCTGGTTTGGCACGATCTTGGTATAGGTTCCGACAAAGTCAAAGCCGAAGCTACCGTCCTTGGCCTCCATGCGCGACGAGAATTGCCCACCCACGCGCAAATCGACGGTGGATGTCGTTGTGTGCCAATCGTCCGACGCTGTGTTCCACTGCTTAATGTCCTCAGGCGTGGTGTAAGCACTCCAGACCTTGGCAACCGGGGCTTTGACGAGGGTTTCAACGGTGATTTTCATGAACTGCCTTCTCTTAGCACTAAGCTAGTATAACTTAGTGCTAAGAGACTTTGCCAGGCGCCAGAACACCCGGTGAGCGTTCGAATAGTAGATCTTGTCGATAACCGACCTGGGGAGTGCTAGTCCCTGCACGTCAGCCTTGATGGCACCGATGTGCTGGACGTCGCCAGTGGCCAGGTACAGCCAATCGGATCGCCAGAACCCATCCGCCTCCGCCGCAAACGACTTGCCATCCGAAGGCGGATTCTGAGCCCGTGCGTGTGGGTCCGGTGGATTCTCGGTAAGGTCGGTGCCATATAGCAGCCGGTCCTGGTACTTGATGAAAAACTGCTGCACCTTTCGCCGGTCGGCCTTGGATTGAAACTGCACCTGCGTCATGCGGGCTGCCAAATCCACAGTGGCGTTGGGATAGGTATCCAAGAACAGGGCCAGTCGATCCACGCTCCACTCGAGGCTCCCCATATGCGCGCCAATGAAAATGAGCTTGGGATGCTTGGCAACGAAGCGATCGCGCGCGGCCATCAATGCCTCGTAGCTGGGCTGCTCCGGATGCAGATACATGTAGTATTCAGGATGCTCGCGGAAGTAACTGCGATCATTCTCCGTCGTCATGGCATCGAGTGGCAGCCAACAGTTTTTGGGCTCAGCCTGATGCGCAACCAGCGGGATCCGCTGGGCCTCGAGGTGGTTCATCAGACCGTCAAAGCGCGGATCGTCAAGCATGATGAGGCGGCCATGGGCATCCTTTTCCACCATGCCCACGTTTTTCCACACCTTTACACCCACGGCACCCTCCGCTATTTCCGCATCAATGCGCCGGATGTTGTCTGCCGTCCAGGTGGGTTTCTCGAAACCCTTCATTGAGAACGTCGTCAGATAGTGAAATCTCTTGGGGTCGTCGCGCAGGTGCCCGTGAGCGACATTCGCCTGTGTTGCCAAGGTGGGGAAATCGGGATAGTCCACGTTGATGGACAGAAGCTCGAAGCCGTCCTTCTTTGCAATATCCAGAAAGACATGATCCTCGGTGTTCGCATGCACGTGCGAGTCGAACTTGGGCACATTGACAAAATCGTCCGCTGTGTACGTATCCGCTGCCGCCACCGCCCGAATCGCAGCCAAAAGAGCCAACGCGAAGAAACTAACCATTCGTAACTTCATGCGAGATCCTTGCTGGGACTGGTCGCGACTAGACGTTCGAGGTCTCTGAGGCCGTCATCCGTAATTACGGTATGAGCGAGCTTCGCCGCGTACAACGCGGCTCCCGCGACGGGAGGGAGCCGGGGCGCAACGAAGTGATAACGTCGGTCACCGGCGTTCAGCGCTGCTGCGAGGATCGGCTTCAACAGACCCTCCAGCCGAAACAGTCCCCCTGAGTAGGACACTGGCAGAGGCGTACCGAGCGGAACATGGAGTTGATCCCGGACCGCGTGCACGATTGACGCGAGGTGATCCGCAGCCTGCTCGAACAGTTGCCGGGCGCCCTTGTCGCCGGCATGCGCCGCCCTGGCAACGAGGGGCGCGAGACTTGCCAGCTTGCTGCGAGTCATGGGCGGCGGTCCATAGACCATGGCGCACAAATCCAGATCGACATGCAATTGGAAGCGTTCACGGATAAGCTCGTATAATGGCGACTTCATTGCTCTGCCATCGCTCATGCGTGAAAACAGAGTCAACGCCTCACGCGCGATCCAATACGCCGATCCCTCGTCACTGAACAGCTCACCCCATCCACCAGCCCGCGCGCTCCGTGTTTCAAATTCGCCGTAAGCAATGGACCCTGTGCCGGCGACGATGTTGATGCCATCGCTGCCAGCCAGCGCGCCAGCCCATCCGCACACCATGTCATTCCCGCATCGGAACTTCTTTTGCGGCAACACATCCGCCGCAGTACGGTCCAGGCGTGGCAGCAGACCGCTGTCCTCGCCATAAGCGGGCAGCCCAATGAAAGCAAACTCGAGTTGCGAGGCGGATACGCCGCCCTGCTTCAAGGTAGCCTCGATACCTTCGGCCAGCATCGCCTGCAGGGCGTCAAATCCGGTTTCCAGATAATAGGCGGAGCCACCGTGGTGGGACGCAAGCACTCGGCCATTCTCATCAATCAACAGGAAGTCTGTTTTGGTTCCTCCGCCATCGATGCCGAGAAAGGTTTTCACCGCAGTCGGTTCCAGGGATAAATCGATACTCCCTGCACGACTCGATTGACGACACCGCGTGCATTCGGGGCGTCAGGGCGAAGTCCGAGCGCCAGCGACCGCAGAAACGCAAGCGTCTGCGCAAATACTGCATAGGGGAAACACAATCCAAGGTTGCTTGCCGTCGAGGGAGCATCGACAGTGATCCCCTCCACCGACGAGGACTTCTCCTCGCTCGCCGACAGTGCAACGACACGAGCCGCCACCGCATCGCCACGCAGCTCTTGCAGCAAGTCAATTTCGTATTGTCGCGCGTAGGGGTCGTTTGATAAGAAAATCACCACCAGCGTCTTGCTGTTGACGATAGTCTTGGGGCCATGGCGAAAGCCCAGGGGAGTCTCCGCCAAAGCGACGATCCTGCCATCACTGAGCTCGAGCATTTTGAGCGCCGCCTCGCGTGCCAAGCCCTTGAATTCCTGGCCGCCAAGATACACCACCCGCTCGAAACCCGCGCGCGCCAGCTCGGCGATATATGGCACCTGCCTGTCCAGAATCCCGGCCGCCCAGCGGGACAGCACGTCCGTCCGATCCATAGACACCGGGTCAAAAGCCAACGAGGCAGCGAGGATCATGCCAGTGAAGCTGGACGTCATCGCAAAACCGCGATCGTTGGTCTCTTCGGGTAACAAAAGGACCTGGGCATTAGCCAGCTGTGCGCCGCGGCGATATAGATCGCCATCAGGGTTGCAGGTCAGGATCAGATGATGACGGTCCTTTACCAATTGCTCGGCCAAATTGAGCGCAGCGAGGCTCTCGGGACTGTTGCCCGAGCGCGCAAATGACACTAACAGCGTCGGCACGCCTGCCTCGAGCCAGCTGTCAGGCGATCCGACGAGGTCAGTATTGGGTATCGCCTCCACGCGCAGTTGCGTCGAACGCTTCAGCGCAGGCGCCAGGCACTCACCGATAAAGGCAGACGTTCCAGCGCCCGTCAATATGATGCGCAGGTCCTTGCGATCCAGCAGCGGCCGCAGAAACGCTCGCAAGGCGCCGGCGCCGCCGTTCAGCAGAGTCTCGATTTTCGGCCAGACTGCCGGCTGTTGCGAGATTTCGCGCGCCGTCCATAGTCCACCGGCCGTTTCCAGCTCGGCTTGCGCATGTCCAAGATAATTCATTGAGTTCCTCGATCGACGGCAGCGCGCCCACCGCTGTTCAGCAGCCGGCACGCGCGGTCGTAATGGCACAGCACTTGCTCCACTCCATCGAGCACCAGCTCGCGTGGATCATTTTTCAGCCGCCCTTCACGAATGGCAGAGTACTGCAGGGGAAGATATTGACTGATCAGAGTCAGCGGAATGCCCTTCGACGTCAGGGCCTCCAGCATGCGGTTGCATGCTGCCTCGACGCCGGGCGTGCTCCAGTAATAACGGATCCGGTCACTGAGACTGAACTGGAGGTCGGAATCCTCCTGTTCGGGGTTCGTGTAATACGCTTTCCAGTAGCGTGGGCTGCGCTTCATTTCGGCGAGCGTGATCTCTTTCAACGAGGCGTCCCGCATCACGCCCAGCTCCGAGGCGATGTCAGATAGAGCCCAGAAGACTTCACGCATCGCGAAGGTCACTCCGGGTCCCACCTTCAGAATGGCAAAGTGATCCCGTACCAGGGCTGCCAGTGCAGCGGGAGTCTGATAATCGGTGGAATGCGCCTCGAACACCATTGCATTGGCCGATTCGATACTTCGACTCAGCGCAACCGCTTTGGAGGGGACGTAGTCGATGACCTGATGGTGGTCAAACTCGACACCCGGTTGCACCACGAGACCGACTACACGTGACCATGCATCCTGTACTCCATGTCGCTCAAACGCCTGCCGATGCACTTCGATGGTTGCATGCGCCGCCGCCGGAGTCGTGACAGCGAGCCGTTCCAAGGTCTCATGCGCCCCGCCAGGCACTGGCACTTCGGTACCGATGATGTAAACCGGTGGCTCTCCGCCGACTTTGTGCCACTGCGCCTCGGTAACCTCGCACAGTGCTGCTGCGCGCTCCGCGATCACCTCATCGGCCAGCAACCGCGGATCATCGGCGCAGGACATCGAACAATCCAAGTGGATTTTTCGAAACCCCGCAGTAACGTATTGCCCGACCATCACCGCCGCCTTCTGCAGCGCGGTTGATGACGGGAGGTTTTGCCAGCAATTTGGACCAAGATGATCACCACCCAACACCAGACGGTCGTGGGGTAATCCAACCGCACTTGCAATCGACAGCAAGCGCTCCCGGAAATCCGCAGGTCTCATGCCGGTATAACCGCCGTCCTGGTTTACCTGGTTTGAGGTGGCCTCAACCAGCGCCAGGCTGTCAGTCCTTTTCGCGAACCGCATCGCGGCCTCGAGGACCAGCGGATGCGCCGAGCACACGGAGTATATACCTACGCGCTCGCCGGACAGGTGACGGCGAACCAGACCCAGCATCGCATTCATACGGGTTGCTCGATCAGCTTGTCTTCCGGCTCGATCGCCAGTAGCGCCGCAGCCAGAAAAGCCAGCACAACAGCAATGACGGTGACGATGTTCGGAACCACGCCCAGCACGATCATCGAAACAACTGCCGTGATCATGGGCGCGCCGGCATTTGCGAGCGGGGCTACGACGAGCGCGCGGCCGTACCGAAAGGCATACACCAGGGTCAGCGCGCCCACGGCGTTGAGGATCTGGGTGATGGCGGCCAAACCGGGTCCTTGCCACCCATACTCGATGGGGGTTGAGAAATCAGTCATCCACAGGGCGGCAGGGATCAACAGCAGGCTGGTCAGTGTCATGTATAGAAAGATGTTTTCAGCATTCATGGTCGCGTTCGCGAGCTTCATGAAATAGCCCTGCACGCCCCAGGCCAACAGCACGATGGAGGCAAAAATGAACCAGCTGACACCGGCTTCGGCCGTCGCGCCACTCACCGGAGCCGGCGAGTAGTTGAAGAGCGGCAACGCAATCAACGCCAACAGCACACCCAGTGTGCCGACCTTGCTCACCCTCTCCCTCAGAAACACCATGGACAGGGCGATGGTTACAACCGGGGACAACGCGATGACTGGAAAGATCAGGTACGTGGGTCCGGTATGCACGGCATGGAACAGCAACATCTGCCCTCCCGCTCCCGTGAAGCCGATCAACGCCCCGAGCAGAATGGATCCGCCATCGCGCTGTACCCGCCATCCCACGCGCTGCATCGCGTAGAGAGCCGGCGGGATCATGGTCAGCGTCCAGACTACATACACCAGCGTGTCCGGAAACCCGTGCCGGGTTGGAAACTCGGCAAAGGCTCCCCACACCCCCCAGAACAAGGTGGTGATCAACGCGTATGTGAGCCAGGCCCTCCTCATTTGATGAGGCTGCTCAGAAGCGGTATGACACACCGGCTACGTAGCTGCGGCCGTAGGCCGTGTATCCGTAGCCGACGCCGCTGGCGCTTGCACCGACCGACTGACCGGGCGCCCACGGCAGCAGTGAGTTGCCGTTGAGATAGGTTCGCGCGATCGCGTTGGTCAGATTCCTGCCCTCGACGTATACCTCGAAGCCGGCAAACGCCCGCCAGTGTGCGCTCGCGGTCACCCAAGAGAATGGATCGGTGATGGCCGGCCAGCCCGGTACTTCCGTGCACTGCGCGCACCTGGACGTGAAGCGCGAAGTGTAGTCCCAGTTCACGTCGGCACTGAACGGTCCCTTTTCGTAGATCAGGCTGGTAGACAAGGTGGTAGGCGGTGCCTGATTGACGGCACCCGTCGAATTGCCATCCTGATCGTAGCCCTTGCTCCAGGTGCGCGTGACCTGGAAGTGCGCGCCCAGCCCCATGTCGAGAAAGTGCTGCCAACTCAGCTCGACGCCGGTGTAGGTCGATTTGGCGCCGTTCGCAGGAGCAGTGACAGTCCACAGGAAGGGAACTCCAGGAACAGTGCCGGGCGGTCCGCCGTCATACTTGACCGTGCCGAGATCCACATTGGCGGTTTCCCCGGTGTAGATATCATTGGTCACCTTCTTACCGAACAAACCGAGAGTCAACGCGGCATGCGGTTGGTAGTACCACTCGGCAGACAGGTCCAGATTCCAGGCCTTGATGGGCTTCAGACCCGCGATACCCGTGTATTGGAGTATCGGCTCGCCATTAGTGGCACTGTTGGTTGCATTCGGTGCGAGCTGATTGAGGTCCGGACGGGCCATGGTTTCGCCACCAGCCGCACGCAACTGCAGTGTGTCCGGGATCAGCCAGTAACTGAAGTTCGCCGACGGCAGCGCAAACGTATACGAGGCGTCCTCCGAGAATGCCTGCGCGTCGCTGTATTGGACGTTGTATGTCACTGTCGATGCGTTGGGGTCGGCGCTCCACAAGGACACAGGCACGGCTTGCGCTGTCTGGGCCTGAGTCTTCGTGTGCACGACACGGACTCCGACGTTGCCCGACCATTTGTCGCCCTTGAACGTGGCTTCCGTGTAGAAAGAGAAGGTCTTCTCGATCACATCGTACGAGTTGAACGGGTTGGGCTGCGGCAGGGTGGTGGCCAGATTGAATGGAGTGCAGGTCGTTGGATCGGTCGGATCGCCGCAGAACTGCGGGTTCGGCAGGCCGTCCAGGCTCTTCATGAATGCCAGCAGTTGATTCACATTCAAACGCGGCAGCACGTTGGGATAAGAGCCGCCGGCGCCCTGCATGAAGTGCGGCGGGCTGGTGAATGAGATGACATTGAAACCCTGGCCGCCGAACGTGTAAGGCGCGCACTGCACCGGACAGCCGGCGGTGTTGTACAGCAATCCATATTGGCCGGAGCCGTTAGTCCAGTCATTGCTGCTGTCGACACGGGTTTTCTCGCGGTGATTGTAGCCCGCGCCGAACAGAATCGAATCCAGCGGCCCGACGTCGGCCTTGAAGGCACCGTCGAGGGTGAAACCGGTGACCTGGTCATGTACCGAGAAGCCGTTCAGGCCGTCGTAGTGCGTCGACCAGTACTTGTTGTCATTCAACGCGCCGGAATTCATCAGCGCGGTATACGAGCAATACGCCGCGTTTGTCTTACTGGCCGTTCCGGAGGGACAGGAGCTCATGCCGAGCTGGCTAGGCGGAATCAACACATTCAGACTGGGCAGACTGTGCGGCAGATCCTGCATTACCAGGATATCGGGCGCAGTCGGATCCTGCGACACGAGACCGGCGGTGACGAAGCTGTCGGAGCCGCCTTCAGGCCGGCTGGCCGTCGAGCGATAGACATCGAAATCCAGCTTGAACCGTTCGGTCGCCTGCCAGCTGCCGCGCAGACCGTATAGCGAGGTCACGACATTGCGGTCGATGGTGTTATTGACGATCTCCGGTTGGAACGCACTCGAGGTCACCGCCGTGATGAGGCCGTTGTCGACAGTCGCGTTGCTCCAGGTAGGGACGGGCTGGTCCGGGCCATTCGGGAAGTATGTTCCGTAAGGGAAATAGTACGATTGATTGTAGCCTTGCTGGTTATCCTGCAGCTTCGTCCACAAGCCGTCCGCGATCAGCTTGAAGGAATCGTTGGGCCGCCATTCGAGGCTGCCGGACAGAGCCTCGCGCTTCTTGTCGTCGAAAATAGAGCCGAACGTGATGCTGTTGGGCGTCACCACCACCGGCACGGCACCGTCCCCTCCCTCGAAAGGATAGGAGGTCGGCCCGTAAATGCTCTGGTTGTACGCATTCAACGAGTCGGTACGCGTCTTGTTGTTCGAGTACACGCCGCCCACCAGAAAGCCGAGCGTATCATCGAACATGGTGTTCTCGATGAAGGCCGAGAACTTTTTGCCATACATCTCGGACATGTCGTTGTAGTTACCTTCGACATGTGCACCGCCGTGGAAGCCCCGTTTCTCGAAGGGGCTCGCAGTGCGCAGATTCACCGTACCACCGATGCTGCCTTCCAGAGCCGAGGCCTGGGTCGACTTCAATACATCGGCGGCGGAGATCACTTCCGATGGCAACACGTCGAACGCGAGATCGCGCGCGTCATCGTCGGTCGCAAGGATCCGATTGTTCAGTGTAACGATGTTGTATTGCGGACCGAAGCCGCGGACGCTGACCTTCTGGCCCTCACCGCCCGTCGTACGGTCGATCGTAATGCCCGGCAGGTGTTGCAGAGAATCGGCGACGTCCGAATCCGGAAAGCGCCCCAACTCCTCCGCATCGATGGAGTCCTGCACCACCGATGAATTCTTCTTGTCATCGAGAGATCTCTCGAGACTGAGCCGCAGACCGGTGACCACCACTTCCTCCAGCTGTTGCGGCTGGTCCGCTGGAGCCGGCGCATCGGCGGCGGTGGCGGGCCCCACGGCCCCCAACAAAAAAGGCACCCAACTGGCAACGGTCGCAGGCATCGGTCGCGGCACTGTAGCTCCCCACCTTCCGAGGTTTTACTTATCGATCGAAAACGAAACCCCACGAGGGCGGCCGACCCCAATCGACTTGCGTTTTCTTGCATTTCATCTTATTTCTATTTTTGAACTTGTCAAGATGAAAGCAAAGAGAGGTTGGCGTAGAAGAGCGCCGCCACGGGCCGTGGGCCGCTCACGGCACCTTACGCGACGAAATCAGACGAGGCGGACGTCGACGCCGCGCCGTTGCAGGGCTTCGACGGCGTGTTTTGGGGCACCGGTATCGGTGATGAGCACGTGGATCTGCTCAACTTTGGCAATCACCGAGACGTTGCGGCGCAGGAGCTTGGAGGAATCGGCAACCACGACCACCTGGCGCGAGATGCGGATCATTTGTGCGTTGAGCTCAGCTTCCTGCAGGTGCGGAGTCATGACGCCGAGCTGCGGATCCAATCCATCCGCACCCAGGTACAGCCGATCCGCCTGCAAATTGGCCAATGCCGCCGCTGCCATCGGGCCGGACAGCGAGTTGGACTCGCGGCGCAAAATGCCACCCAACATGATCAGGCGCACGGACGGAACATCCATGAGCAATGCCGCAACATTCAACGCATTCGTAATGACATTGATGGATTTCAGCTCGGCCTTGCGCAACGACCGGGCAATCTCCGCCGTCGTGGTCCCGGAATCCAGGATAATCGTCTCGCCATCCCGGATCAGTGACACGGCGGCATGGGCAATTCGCGACTTCTCCGCGTGATGCTGGAGTTGCTTCACGTCCAGCGACTCATCCGGCTCTTCCTCGCGCGGCAGCGCCCCACCGTGGGTGCGCATCAACGCGCCTGCCGATTCGAGCGCCGACAGATCTGCCCGGATGGTCACTTGCGATGTGCCGAAACGGGTCGCGAGGGCTTCCACCGTAACACGGCCTGATTCGAGCAGCAGCTCGCGAATCCGGCGTCGGCGCTCCTCAATCAACAGGCCGCTTTCAACTGGGTCGAGCATCAGACGGGGGCGGCCTCGAGGACCAGGAAGTCGTTGAAGGCCACATGCAAGGAGTGGCCACCGCCGGACACCTCGCCGAGATCGCGATCATTGTAGTAGTCACGCACCCGATAGCGGGCGGACTTCAGCCCCCGCAACGGCACCGGCCCGCTGAAATTGCGGCCGTAGAAAGCGTAGTAGAAACGGCCGGCCTTCTCGATCACATGCGTTTCCGGTTTGTCGAAGCCTATGTCGTACAACTCGCCGCGGTAGGTTCCAAGCGGCAACTGGTGCTCATTATAGAGCGCGATCCATTTGCGCCAAATCGCTTCCTTGGCCGGGGTCAGCAGGAAGGAGTCCTTGGGTTTGGGGTCGCGTGGCCAGGTGAATTTGGTGGACACGATGCCCCCGATACCCACAGTGGAGGCAAAGTCCGCTCCTCCCGTACTCAGCTCGACGTGATCCCCGGCAAAGGCCGCACTCGGCCCCATGAGAGCCTTTAGTGTCTTGCCCTTGAGCCGGACCTGCCAGGACGACTCCGGATCGGAGGCCGGCGCCTGGTTGAAAGCGCGGAAATTGAAGAACGAGTACGAAGTCCCGCAGGGACACAGCTCGACCACGGCTTGGCTGTTGCTCTGCAGGGCCGCCTGGTAAACCGCCTGGAAAAAGTCCTGCAGTTTCTCGACAGACTCCTCGGGCCGCGCGTGCTTGTGTGCCGGGTTGTAACAGGGAGCTACCGAGTTGAGATGTTGACCGTCGATCTTCAGGCCTGCGTAACCCCACTCCCCGATGAATTTGCGCACCAATCCCACCATGTAGTCGACGGTGGGCTGATAGCCGGGACACAGGTAGAAGCAATTCCACCAGGAGACCTTCTGAACGGCACCCTCCTTGTCCAGCAACAGCATATCCGTGTGATCGTGGAGTAGATCTGCGCCTGGAGCCACGGCCAGCGGCGCCCACCACAAACGCGCCTCCAGGCCTTGCGAGCGAATGGTCTCGACGAGTTGCCGCATGTCAGCTTCGCCACGAGGGTACCGGGTAGTACTCACCTTCCAGTCGCCAACGTTTGTCTGCCACCCGTCGTCAATGACAGCCCATTTCAGTCCCAACTCGCGTACCTTCGGTAACGTGTCCACAATCATCTGCAGCGTGCAGTCGCGCTCGTATCCCCAGGCGCACCAAATGGGCTCATACGCAGCCTGCGGTGGACGCGGCGAAGCAATTCCGCGCGCTGCCATGATTCGCCGATAAGCATCCAGGACGGCGAAGTAGTCACCCGCGTGCGTAGCTATAAATGCCTGCGGCAATGACAGGCGCTCTCCAGGTTGGAGAATCTGTTTGACCGGCGCCGTCATGGACAGCTGCACCGACTTCTCGCCGCAACTCAGTGGGATCGAGACGATTCGCGGCGTTGTTTCTATGTGGCCTATGGCGACGCCACCGTCGCGTTTCCATACATCAACTATGGGGGTACCGCCGCCGTAGTCGGAGGCTTCCATGCCCATGAAGTTGTCTTGTTTGAAGCCCGCACGCACGGGCTGGACCCAGTCGCGGCGGTCGGCATGGGTGCTGCCGCAGAAACTCCAATACAGAGGGTCGGACTCAGGGTGTGTCAGGGTCAGAGCCAGTTGGGTCCAGCGACTGACTGTGACGGGGCTGTTACCCGCATTGCGGAAAGCTACCTGATAGAGGGCCAGCCCGGGGTAATCCTTGAACAGCTCAATGGTTACGGTTTTTTCCACCTGTGGGGATTCAGACACTCCGATGAGACGCAGTCTCGTCCCATGACCCAGAGGTCCCTCAATGTCCTGCTTTGACTGCTCTTGCAGGACGAACCGGTCGAGGCGCGATGCGCCCGCGATTTCCACAGAGTCGGGTGGTGACCATTGCGTAAGGGCTACCCAATGCGAGGTGGCCGAAACTCGCGCTCGCATCTGGGAATCGAATTCGATGAGGACCCGGTCGTCCCCCAAGGATGCTGCCGGGGGCGCGTGACCGGCAACAGTTGCGCCACCGGTGGTGGCGGCAGCGTCGCCAGTTGGGGCAGCGCTTTTGCCCCCCGCCGGACCCGCAATGCGAGCCAACGCTTGTTCATCCAAGGTGAAAGCGGTCGTGGCCACGCCTGCTCCCGCGGCGAGCTTCAGAAATCGACGTCTGCTGGTACGCGGCTTCTTCACGCGGGTTGGGTCTCCTCGAAGATCATTATGCCTCGCCCTAAAACGAAGATATACGAAAATCTGAGGGTGCAAAAGGGGCGCCAGGGCCCGTCCGCGACTTTCTTTTTATTTCGAATTGGCGCTTCGATCAGACGGGGCGGTCAGCCGGTCAATACCTGATCCAGCAACTGATTAACCGCCCTCTGGGCCTCGAGGATAGAGCACCGATGATCCATCGCCCCCGCCAAGTCCGTATTGGCAAAGGCAATTCGCCCAAACGGCGCGTTACGCAGCACGTCGCGAGGCGCCGGTTTGCCGTTCGTTCCAAAGAAGAATCCCGGTTGTGGACTCAGGTAGGCGTGTCCCCACCGATTGAGGATGATCGCAGCAATGTCGCGGCGCGCATTAAACCCGGCCCCTGCAAACATTCGCGTGAATTGCTCGCGAATCTGCCGCTCGTACTGCCTGAAAGGCGTTGTCAGCATTTCTGCGCGACCCCGGACGCCCTGTTCCTTCGTTGGCAAGCCGGGCGACTGAAACAATACCTTCAGGGTCAAAACAATTGGCGAGTCGGGCGACAGCGTCTTGTCCACATCGCCAATCGTCGCACTGCGGTAAACATTGAGCTCGCTGCCGAATCCGTCAAACCAGCGACAGCCCGTAATTCCGAGCTTCTTCAGAAAGCGCCAGTTGCGAACGGCAACGTTGGCCATCAAACAGGGCGACCGATGGAATTGGGCATAGGCCGTCGCGTGCTCGGGAGGCAGATCCTTGACGATATGCTTTGCAGTCCAGCTTCCACCTGCAATGACCGCAGAGCGCGCCTGCACTCGATATACCTGCCCAGCGCGGACGTAGGAGATCGACAACGAAGCGGCGGTCTTCGGATCGCCGTCGTGCCTCACCGCTACCACGGTCGACGCCAGCCTCACGCGAGCGGCCGAGTCAGGACTATCCAACAAGTCAAACTTGACTCGCCCCTCGTGCACCCCTTCGATCGTGCGCCCGCCTTCGCTTGCCGCCGCAATCAATGTTTTGACCATGAGACGCGCAATGGCCGCGTTGCCCCCGGGAAACATTTGTGCAGAGTCGGACTCATCCCCGAGAGGATGAAGCATGTCGAATGCATAATCGGTGTAGGCGGACAGCGCATCGGGTCCGAGGCCATACGCTCCGCCCTCGACCGCGCTGAGGTACTTACGAATCGTGTCCTGCCCGATACCGAAACGATTCATGTAGTGCTGCTCGAGCGTGATCGAGTCGAGATACCGTGAAATCCCGTCACCTTCGTAGCGCGGCGGTGTATCGGCAACCCCGGCGTTTCCGCCAAACCAACGCAACAGCTCGCGGCGCGCGCCATCGGACAGCGGCGCGCCACGCAGTTGCGAGTTGACAGGATCCTTCACCCAGATTCCGCCCCCGCCTCCCTGAGACGCAGCAAACCAAAATCCATACTGACCACTGGCCAGGTCGGCTGACTCGTACGGGGTTCGGCCCAGCTTGCCCGGACCAGCCCAGTGTTGATATTCGAGACGCGGCTCAGCCAGCCCGATCGATGCGTAGAACCGGCCAATCACGCTGTGTGGATAGGGGACGAAATAAATGGCCGATCCCTGATGGGCGATGAGTCGCTTGCCGTCGACCTCGAATTCATTCCGCTTGGCCTCACCGCCGAAGATAGGATGGTTCTCGAGGACGAGGACCTTCTTGCCCGGTCCGGCGTCCTTCAGAAAGGTAACAGCCGCGGCAAGTCCGCTAATCCCGCCGCCAACTACAACACAATCGTAAATCTCACCCGTATCAGTGGCTTCCACCCCCGCTCGATCAGACACCCCGTCGCGCATCTGGTGGCCAGCCAGCACAACCGCGCGGGTATTGCCGTTGGAATCCGCATAATCGCCGAGTCCACCATAACCGGTGAAGTCATCGGCCGCAGCGCCCTGCTGGCCCGCCGCCTCGGCAGGCGTGCGCGCCGGCAGCAACACCGCACCCGCGCCCAGTAATGTTGAACCTAGAAAATCGCGCCGGGTGATGGGCGCGTCCATACCCAGCGAGTTGTCGCCCAGCTGTTCGTCGTGCTTGCTCAAACCTTGGCTACTGGGCCACAGCTTTGGATGCGCGTGTCGCCTTGCGCCAAATCGTCTCGACGGTCGCCGACGTCTCCACACTGAACTGAGTCTGCCACGTTGCCGGCGTACTCATCGTCGCCCACTCCGTTCAAATTATAAGTGCGCTCATTATAGGCACACACAACGACTTACCTGTCTACGATCAGCGCCGTGTCCAGCCACGAATTCGTTGGACGGCGCCGCGCCTTGCGCGCGCCCAACACCGAGCGAGTGCCGCGCTCCAGCTTTGCGAACGCGGCCGCAATAGCCCGATAAAGATCCGAATCGACATGGCTCGCCACGATCGATTTGCGCCGTTTCCACAGGCGCGCCTGCACGAGACACGCCTTGTCGCTGCCGCCGCGCGGCCCGTTCGTGTCGAATAGGCGGATACGCACGCTAGCCAGAGACTTGGGAGAGCGGCACGCGTACTCCCGCGCTTCGCCCTCGACAGCGTTCTGGAGAGCTTGGCTGAGACTGAATCCTCTGGATTGGACGTCGATGTGCATGATCAGGTGCTCCGGTTTGCTCCATTCGTGATGCAATCTAGGTTGGCTCTGTCGCAGAGAAAAGCAGAAAATTAGTGCGCCTCACACAGGAAAAAACTGATGGATGCGCGTCCTCTGAATTTGAAGCATCTGCGCTATTTCTCGGAAGTGGCACGCCGCGGTTCGGTGGCGCTCGCTGCCCGCAACCTCTTCGTGACTCCCCAGACCGTGAGTGCCCAGGTACAAGAGCTCGAGCAATCCATTGGCCAACCTCTTTTCGAACGTCTCGGCAGGCGCCTGCTGCTGACCACGGCGGGCGAGACGGCACTGGACTATGCCAACAACATCTTCGCGCTGACCGACGAGCTCGCGCAGGTCTTGCGAGGCGGACAGAAGGCGAAGAGCATCACTTTCCGGATCGCAGTGACCGACAGCGTGCCGAAGCTGCTGACGGTGAAGGCGCTCCAACCTATTGTCGAGCGTCACCGCAAGGAGCTCGAACTGGAGTGCCGCGAGGGTTCCTACGCGGATCTGTTGGGGCAGCTCGCGGTCGGTCAGTTGGATGTTGTGCTGGCCGAAGCACCGGTGCCGGCCAACCTCGCCCGGGCTCTGGAAGCCCGCGTGCTGAGCGAGTCAGGCATGACCTTCCTGGCAACACGGCCACTGGCCGCACGCCTGGCGAAGCAATTTCCGGCGAGTCTGCAGGGTGCCCCATTTCTCGCCGGATCAGCGCCGTCCTCGCTGCTGGGACAGGCTATCCAAGCCTGGTTTGCGCGCCAGGGAGTCCGGCCACATGTGGTCGGTCGCATCGACGATAGCGCCCTGCTCCAGGGATTCGCTCAGCGTGGACTGGGTGTGGTGACCGTACCGACGTCAGTCGCGAGTGAGGTCATCCGGCAGTCGCGACTGGGTGTTGTCGGGCGTACGGAAGAAGTTCGCCAGACAGTGTTTCTGATCCGGGCGCGGGGCCGCCGCCCGCATCCGCTCGTGAAGGAGCTCGAGGATGTATCTATTCATCCGCGAAGTTAGGTTCTGCTGCGAGGGCCGACCAGCGCACCACGCCTGAGCGCGCCCTCCACGCAGATCAAGCCGGCCTTCGTCGCCATCCTGTGGATGATGAGTGCACCAGAAGGAGAACGGCAAGTGCAATGATGTCCAGCACATGCATTGCGCCCCCACCGCCTCCGCCCGCGGTGGCACTTCCGGAGCCTCCGCCACCTCCCGTGGCGGGCGCCGCCGCCACGTCGACAGATACCGTAGCCACATTCGATGGCGCTCCCAGGTTATCCTTCACGGAGTACTCAAAGGTGTCACTGCCCGAATATCCTGTTGTGGGTACGTAGACAACCTCGCCATTCTTGACAGTCACTGTACCGTGCGCTGGCGGAGCAGCGATGCTGACAGACGCGGTATCGAGCGTGCCGCCATCGCTCTTGTCGTTGGCAAGAACGCTGATGGTAGCGGGCTGGTTTGCCTGGATGCTGGCTATATCGTTGCTCGCCACCGGCGGCGGCTGAACGCTGAGGCTCACTGTGGCCACGTTCGAGACCGTTCCCAGGTTGTCCTTAACGGAATATTGAAATGCGTCGACGCCCGCGTATCCCTGCGTGGGACTGTAGAAGACCTGGCCGTCCTTGACGACGGCAGTACCATGGATCGGCGCAACGGCGATGTTAATAGATGCAGCGTTGAGCGTGCCTCCAATGCTCGCGTCATTGCTCAGGACGTTGAGAGTGACGCTCTGATTGGCCGTGAGCGTCATTAGATCATTAGTGGCCACCGGTGCGGGTTGGACCGTAATACTGACGTCGGCTCCGTGCGACCTTGCGCCAACACCATCACGTACGGTGTACGTAAAGCCATCTACGCCTGAATACCCGCTTGCCGGTTGATACGTCACGGAGCCATTCGAGGCGCTCACAGTCGCCGTTCCGTGCTGAGGCGCGGTCGTAATCGTGACCGTGCTGGCGTTCAGGCTCTGACCTGGCGCGGCTGAGTCGTTGGCCAGCACGGTGATCGAGATGGCGGTATTGATCGCGCCCACCGCAGAGTCGTTCTGCGCGACGGGGTCCTGGTCCAGGACGGTGGGATAGTAGTTGCCGCCCTCCATTGATGCCGAGAACGATGTCGGGCGCACCATCACCATTCAAATCGCCGATAGCCCCGCTCACTGGCGTGTACACAAGGTTCGCTGGAACGCCCGCAAGAGGGCCGAGCCCAGTTCGCGGGCCGACGATCAACGTGTAGGTTGGCGCGCTTCCACTGGCCGCCATGCAGAGAGCCGTGAGGCCCAACGCGACCGCTCGAGTGGGCATTTGCATGATTTGACGTATTCTCTGTTGAAGACATCCACGTTCGATTGCTGTTTTCGGTAAGACGTGGGCGAAACAAGTATATACGGCATTCGAGCCTCCGCGACATGGGTGCCTGGCGGGCCGGCCGGCATCCGTCGCTGCTCATCCCAAAGAGAGCGTGACCCCGCGGCGCCCTTCGAATTCGATCGGCTGTACGCTGCCGCCCTCGACGGTCAGCGGACGCGTCTCACCGGGCGGTAGAAGAATTATCAAGCGATCATCGCCAAAGGTTCCGGGTCCATCGCGACCAGCGCTGACGCTGATCTTTTCACCGCTACTGCGGCAGCTCCCGCGCCAGATATCGTGCGATCCTGCGCTCTCGCCATCATCCTCGTAGAAGCTCCATGCGAACTCCCCTTCCGCGGCATGTGGAAACAGCCACAGGCCTCGGCTGAACGGCTCGGGCCGAAAACCGCCACGCGACAGATCAATGGGAATAGCAGAACCCGAGCGCGCGAACAGTAGTGGAGGTCCCTCGAGCGGTGCATTCACCGAAACCTCCACGCCCCCTGTCATTCGTATCCCCGTCCACACATCAATCCAATCCGCTCCGGCGGGTGGCCGCACGGTCCGCCCGGTTACGCCTGGATCACAGATCAGCGCAATCAACAGGTCGCGCCCCAGGAGATGATCATCTCCATCAATCCAAGCACCAGGATCGGCCGGGAAGTCGAGCCAAGTGGGGCGCACGACGGGTTCGTATTGAGAGGAATAGCGCCACAGCAGGTCGTAGAGATACGGAATCAACCTCTGACGCAATGTCATTAGTCGCTGCACAGGCGCGAGCAATTGCGGATACATCCAGGGCTCATTGACGCTGCCATCATCGTTCCAGCTATGGATGCTGAAGCGCGGCATCAATATCCCGGCCTGAAGCCAGCGCAGGAAGAGCTCGGGTTCGGGTGATGGACCCGCGAACCCACCGACGTCATGTCCGCTGTTGGATATTCCGGACAGCGCAAGCCCGAGCCCCATCTTCGCGTTGTAGCGGATCGTCTTCCATGCCGTGCGATTGTCGCCGCTCCAAGTCTGCGCGTATCGATGGATGCCCGTCATACCTGAGCGAGTTACGAGATAAGGTCTTCGATCAGGTTCCTCGGCCAGCTGTACAGCCCTGGATGCGCGACTCATCAACAAGGACTGGAGGGGCCGCGCGTCGGCAGCTGGCCGAGGCGCGCCAAAGAAAGCAAAGCGCGCGCGCGCATCCCACACACCATACTCATTGTTGTCATTCCAGGTCGCGCGTATTCCAAAATCGAGGAGCGCCGTCCGTACCTGCTCACGCCACCACGCTGCGGCGTGCGGATTCGTAAAGTCGATGAACGCGCCAATTTCGTCCCAGAACTGCGCCTCAATGGGCTTGCCCTCCCAATCGGTTACGAACAGACCGGCGTTGACGAGCTCCGCATAGCGAGGGTGGTCGCGCAGCAGCACTGGCTTGATGTTCGGCACAACCTCCACTGCGGCTGCCCGGTAGCTTTGGACAAACGCGGCTGGATCGGGAAACTTGTCGCGGTTCCAAGTGAACACGTACCGCTTGTTGCCCCGGGATGTGTAGCCCGAAGACAGATGAAACGAGGCGCACCCGATGTCGTGCTGCTCCAGTTTCGCGATGAAACCGGCGAGCCGTGCCTGGGCGTCGGGTTGATCGGTATAGCTCATCGTCGAGCCGGAATATCCGAGCGCCCAACGCGGCATCAAGGCGGGCTCACCGGTGAGCCAGGTGAATCGTCGCGTCACTTCGGCAGGGTCGGGGCCCGCGATCATGTAGAGATCGAGGTCACCGCTTTGCGCCACCATGTAGCGATACCAGCCATGATAGTTGTCGAGCTCGCATCCCAGATCGAACGTGACATCCGACATGGTGTCGTAGAAGGCGCCGTGGCAGGCGCCATCCGCGTCGGCGATGAGCAGAAAGGGAATCGACTTGTACAGCGGATCCGAGTTTTCCGCGTCGTAGCCCATCGGATCCACATTGGTTAACCGAAAGCGGCGGCCCGCGCGATCCATGCCGCCGGTTCGCTCGCCCAAGCCATAGTATCGCTCACCCGCTTTGCGAGCGGCATAGTGATAGACGCGGCCGTCCCACCAACCGAATTCGTACGCTTGCGTCGGTCGGTCCGCAGACATGAGGCGCCAGCTCTCGCCATCGCGCTGTGACCAAGTGCAGCGAAAGCCGCTGAGAGCGATTTCCAGACGAATGCGCGCTGTTGTGACTGTGACAATGCGGTCGTTCGTCTCGAGCTGATAGGTCGGGCAAGCGAAGCCCGCGACGCTCATCCGGTCGCGCCCTGGCTCGTGCACATCTGCAGCGCCCGGAGCAATAGCCCAACTCGGCGGCCCCTTGATCGTGCCATCAGGCAATAGAAGCAAGCGAACGATGTCCTCCGCGAGTATGAAGATGTACGCACGGGCGCCGGTGTCGCTACTGAGGGTAAGCCGATTTGGCGCGTGCTCGGCTAGCTCGAATACAGGAGGAGATGAAAGAGATGCTCGACGCATCAGCGCACTCCCGTTAGGGCAAGGTGCCTGCGGCCCACGGTCGCGATCAACACGAGCGCAGCTGTCAGGTCGAAGGCTGTCAAACAAGCGAAGATCGGCGTGTAGCCGATGGCATCGATCACTTGCCCCATCGTAAGGGAGAACAAGAGACCGCCGAGCCAGCCGGCCTGGCCCACGAAGCCCACAGCAGTTCCGACCTCCGCCGGCGCGAACACATCAGTATTCAAAGTGTTGAGCGACACGGAAATCATCTGGTGAGCAAAGCCGCCGATACAGAATAACGCAATCGCTGCGTAGGGGCTCCCCGCCAGCCCGATACAGCCGGGCGCGATCATGAGCACGGCACCGATACTGACGCCAGCGATTCTCGAATGCACGAGATCCAGCCCGAATCTGCGCACGAGATAGGGTGAGAGATAGCCGCCGAGCACGCCACCGAGATCGGCCGCCAGGAACGGGAGCCAGGCGAACATCGCGATCTGCGCAAGATTCATCCCTCGCCCGTGAAGATAGAGGGGGATCCAGAAACTAAAGGTCTGCCAAGCAGGTTCGATGAGGAAGCGTGCGATGGCGAGCGACCAGAACCGCGAGCGGGTGACGATATCGCGTGCGCTTGCGCGAGCGGCCGGCATGAGCGGGCGATCTGCATTGATATACGCCCGCTCTTCCGCCGTGATCGCGCGGTGTCGCTCGGGCGCGCGGTAGAGCAGATACCACGCCGCCGCCCAGATCAGCCCCAACAGTCCAGTGACCACAAAGGCGAAGCGCCAGTTCGATACGAGCGAGACGCCGATGACGATCGGCGGCGCAAGCATTGCGCCGAGTGACGTTCCGGCGTTGAACCAGCCCGTCGCCACGGAACGCTCGCGCGCGGGAAACCACTCCGCAATCGCCTTCATGCCGGCGGGGACTACGGCGGCCTCGCTCATGCCGAGCAGCCCTCTGAAACCGGCCAACGTCATCCATCCACCTGCGAGCGCATGGACCATGTTGGTGATGGACCAGGCGACGGCAAACAGCGCAAACCCGAGTTGCAGACCGATTAGATCGACGACGAAGCCACACACCGGCTGCATTACGGTGTACGCAAGCTGGAAGGCACCGACGATGTAGCTGTACTGCTCGACGGTGATGTCGAGCTCTCCCTTGAGCTGCGGCGCCAGCGCGCCCAGTGAGTTTCGCGCGAGATAGTTGAGGATGGTGCCGCAGCTGACGAGTGCCACGATCCACCAGCGCAGACCGCGGCGGCGCTTCATGCGCCGCCCGCGACCTTACCCGTGAGATCGAGCAGATTCAGAAATTGTAGCTCGCGCGCACCCCGCCATAACGACGGAAATCGCGCGGCACGTAGCTCTGAACCGCTTCCGCATTGCCCTGGTTCCCGAACGCGTTGGTGATGTTGTAGTAATACTGCTTATCGAAGAGGTTGTACACGAAGCCCGCCACCTCCCACCGGCCCGCGCTATCGCGCACCCCGAGCGAAAGGTTTGTGATCCCATAGCCCTTCTGAATCGTCTCCGGATCCTGGTTGAGTCCGAAGTTGATCTGGCTCTGGTAGGTATAGGTAACCTGCAGCAAGCCCTGGAGCGAGGACGTGAGTGTCGGCGTGTACTCACCGCTGAGCGAAAGCTTCCAGAGTGGCGCCTGAGCGGGCCGATAACCCTCTAGATTCTGCCGTGTCGGAGTGCCGACGCATCCCAGCGCCGCAGTCTGCCCCGGATAGCATTGCGCGAACGGGAACGACAGAATTCTGGCATCCGCATAGGTCACGCCGCCCGAGAAGTTGAAATCGCTCGACGGGCGCACAGCACCTTCGAGCTCGACACCGCGCGTGCGCAGCTTACCGACATTCGCCAAGCGGAAGTTGCTCGTGCCGTCGGCCAGCGTCTCGATGCCTTGCGCCTGGAAATTGTCGAACGTGGTGGTGAACGCAGTGGTGTTGAGTGTCACGCGGCGATCGAGGAACTGCGACTTCATGCCGACCTCCCAGTCTCTGGACTTCTCAGCCTTCGTCGGTCCCGAATTCTGGCGTACGAGATTGAAACCAGAGCTGATGTCGTAGGCCTGACCCTTGTGGCCAGTCGCGAAGGTGGCGAAACCCATGACATCGGGCGTGAAGTGATGCTCGACACTTGCTCTATAGGTTTCGTAAGTCTCCGAGTTATCGCCCGAGTAATACCCGTTGTTGGCGCGGTCGCGGAAGGTGTAGTTGATGTCGTAGTGGCCCACACGCGCGCCGCCGACGAGGGTCGTATTTTCGATCACTTCATATTCGACTTGGCCGAATGCGGCATATTGCTTGGTACCCGTGGTGGCGTACCAATTCGCGATCGAGTAGTACGGGCCGCGCACGAAATCCCGAATCACACCCAGGTCCGAGTAGAAGAGTCCGAGGGTATAGGCCAAGGGCTTCTTGGCGGCGGATACCAGCCGTAACTCCTGCGAGCGCCCCTTGGCATTGAAGGTACCGCGCTGGCGATTATCCAGAGCTGCAATCGCCGCTTCGTCCTGGTCGAGAACATCAAGCTGCTGGAAATGATCCCAGGCCGTGATCGAAACCAACGAAGCGAAGCCAAGATCGAGCGAGGCCCGCAATGACGGCGCGAAGTCACTGTACTCAGTGCCCGAGGTGATGTTGTTCACCACATCGGTGTTGTCCTCACTGAAGGTCACACCCGGAGCGAACACCGACGGGCCGTAGGCCGCGTTGCCGCGCAGCCGCGCATTGGGAGACACGCGGATGAACGGGCGGCCGATCGAGGTACTGCCGTCGATATACGAGATCTGACCCATGATGTTCAGCTTGTCGGTCGGATTCCAAACCAACTTGCCGCGTGTGGACACGATGCGCCGGCCATTGACCTTGTCGCCGTCGAACAGGTTGTGCACGTTGCCCGCGAAGTCGTCGTAGTTGCCGCTGAGGCGAAAGCCAAGAGTATCCGTGAGAGGGCCGGATATGGAGCCGTTCACGGTGTATTCATCGTCAGTCGATCCCGACGCCGCGAGACGGCCCCTCAGATCGGCGGTCGGCCCCTGGGTCGTGAAGTTGAGGAGGCCGGCCGAGGCGGAGCGGCCGTAGAGAGTGCTCTGCGGGCCTCGCAGCACTTCTACCCGCTCGATGTCGGAGAGGTCTGCGAAGGCCCGAGCGAGAAATTGAACCGGCACATCGTCCATTTGGACGGCGACACTCGGCTCGACGGCCTGCGAAAAGGCAAACGTCCCGATGCCGCGCATCGAGATCGACGAATTCACGGGATGTTCGGCCGACCGGATGATCAGTGACGGTGCAGCACGAGTGAGCTCGGAGAACTCACGAATGCCCTGCTTTTCGAGCGTGTCCCCGCTCACCACTTGCACGGCGAGCGGAACGTCCTGAACGTTCTCGACACGTTTCTGCGATGTGACCACGATCTCTTCGAGAGCGCTTCCTTCGGCGGAGCTCGTTACTGCAGCAAGCGCCTGGCCGGCACCTGCGACAGCAAACCCCGCGACCATGACTGTGCGAATCTTCATGCCTCTGTTCCCCCCCAATGGACATTGCACGTGATGCGTTACGTTCTACGACGTAGTTATATGACAACTTTAGTCCGCTAACAACGGGTATGCCGTTGTTTTTACGAGACAAATTCGCAACGAGGAGAATTTATAGTACAAATCTGCTCAGCGCAGCTGGCAGATGTCCTTCACGTCCATGTCGCTGTAATCCAGGTTCTCCCCTGCCATTGCCCAAATGAAACTGTAAGCGCGGGTGCCCGCGCCCATGTGCACGGACCAGGGCGGCGAGATCACCGCTTCCTCATCGGCCATAAGGATGTGGCGTAACGCATTCGCGCGGCCCATGTAATGGAAGATCCGGTCCTGGTTCTCTAGACCGAAGTACAGATAGATCTCCGATCGGCGTTCGTGCACGTGCGGCGGCATGGTGTTCCACACGCTGCCGGGCTCGAGGATCGTCATACCGAGGCACAGCGAGGCACTCGCGCATGTGTGTGGCAGGATGAGTTGATAGATCTTCCGCGCATTCGAGGTTTCGAGGCTCCCTCGTTCCATAGGCTTTATATCGGCGAGCGTCAGCTTGCGTAACGGAAAGGCACGGTGCGCGGGAACGCTCAACAAGTAATAGCGCGCGTGCTCGCCCTCGAATCTCACGTCGGCAGAGCCCATCGGTACGTAGAGCGCGTCGCGGGGCGCAAGCTCGTAACGCTGCCCGTCCACTGTTACAGTCCCGGGCCCTGTACCAATGTTGACGACACCCATCTCGCGTCTCTCGAGCAGCGGGTGGCCCGCAGCGCTGTCCGGCTCCGTTTGCGCAGGCAGTTGGATCGCTCTGCCGGCGGGAACCGCGCCACCAATGATGAATCGCTCGCCGTGGGAATACGTCAGTGCGACTTCGCCCGCGCGAAAGATACCGGTCACGAGATAGCGGTCGCGCAGTTCGTCATTCGACACTCCCGTCATCATGTCGGGATGCGTCGCGTAATAGGTTTTCTCGAACACAGTTTCTCCCAGCTCCCTTCGAACTTATCATACAAGTTCTGGAGTGCGGGTCAACGCCCACATCCGCGCTTCGGTCAGCTGGGGCGGTCACGCACGCGCGCGGTCGCGCTCAACATGGAATGGCGGGTCAGGCTTTCCTGCATGTGATGGCGCGCCGCTTCACGGGCACGAGCGGTGTCCATTCGCACGATCGCATCGACGATCGCCTGGTGCTCGGCATGCACCTTGGAGCTGTAGGCCACCTGTGCCGACTGCGGTTGATCACGAAGGTACAGATTGCGCGGTGGCACCAAGCGCAATCCCAAAAACTCCGCGAAGCGCACGTAGTAATCGTTCTGCGTGGCGCGCGCGATGGCGAGATGGAAAGCGCGATCGGCCTTGGCGGCAGCAACCGAATCAGTTTCCTGCTCGACCATGTCCTGCAGGGCTTCCTGAATCGCGCCGATATCGGCGGTCGTACGCCGCGCGGCCGCCAGTCCCGCCATCTCGGTCTCGACGCCGAGTCGGATCTCGAGCAATTTGATGACGTCCGCCAGCTCGTTCAGCTCTTCGGGCGTGATCTGGAACGCTCGATATTGGGCGGTGTCGGCCACGAACACACCCGAGCCCTGCCGCGAGACCGTTAGACCGTGCGCGGTGAGCCGCGCCACGGCTTCGCGGACCACCGTCCGGCTCACCCTCTCAGAGTCCGCGATCTCCTTCTGCGTGGGCAGACGCGCGCCGGGCACGAGCTCGCCCGAGCGAATCCGCGCTTCGATCTTGATAAACAGCTCGTCAGCCAACGATGACTCGTGGCCTAGACTTGTCATACGACTTCCTAAAAGCTAGTTTGGGTTTTAGCACTAAACAATGGCGTCCGTCGATCCGGAACGCCTCAATTTCCATCCTGAGAACCGGAGATCTCGACAGTGGAGCGCCGCGAATTCATAACTTCCGCAGTCCTCGCTGGGGTCGCTTCGTCTGCAGCGGATTCCGCTGTCACACGCCGGAAGTCCGAGCGAGCCACGGACGATCGGCAATACATGCTGGACCTGCTCGTGCGCATGGCGCGGCCTGTACTCGCCTCGATGTCCGAGGGGAAATTGCAGGCGGTTTTCAAACCCGAGCTGAGTCCGACCTGGGACGGCCGCAACGTGAAAGTCGCCTACCTCGAGGGCTTCGGCCGGCTGATATCGGGCATCGCGCCGTGGCTCGCGCTGCCGGATGACGACTCGACCGAAGGCAAGCTGCGCGCTGCTTTGCGGCAACAGGCGCTCGCCAGCTACGCGCACTCGGTCGACCCCGCCAGTCCCGACTATCTGCTTTGGCGCGAGCACGGCCAGGCGCTGGTCGATTCCGCCTATTTCACCAACGCGTTCCTGCGAGCGCCGCGGCAGCTCTGGGAGCCCCTCGATGCGACCACCAAAAAACGGGTGATCGAAGAGATCAAGGGCCTGCGGCACGTCTCACCGCCTTACACCAACTGGTTGTTGTTCGCGGCGATGAACGAAGCGTTTCTCCTGTCGATCGGCGAGCAGTGGGATCCGGTTCGCATCGACCTCGCCGTCCGCAAGATCAACGAATGGTACGTCGGCGACGGATGGTATGCGGACGGGGCACACTTTCACTTCGATCACTATGGGTCCTATGTGATCCACCCGATGCTCGTCGAGATCCTCGAAGTGCTTCTCGCGACCAAAGCCACCTTCAACAGTCTGAATGCCGCGGAGTTGCTCGATCAGGCATACAAGCGCATGCAGCGCCACGGCGAGCAGCTGGAGCGAATCATCGGCCCCGAAGGCAGCTACGCGCCAATCGGCCGCTCGCTGACGTATCGGACGGCAGTATTCCAGCCGCTGGGGTTGCTGGCCTGGCGCAAGCGGCTTCCGCAATCACTCCCCGAGGGCCAGGTACGTGCGGCAACCATGGCTGCGCAGCGCGCGATCTTCCGTTTCCCCTCCAACTTCGACGACAACGGTTTTCTGACGCTGGGCTTCACCGGTCATCAACCGAAGCTGGCGGATTGGTATTCCAATGGCGGGAGCATGTACATCGCGGCCGAAAGCCTGATCGCACTCGGGCTGCCCGCGGGTGACAGCTACTGGACCTCTCCCCCTCTGCCCTGGACCAGCAAGAAGGCGTTCAGCGGCGAAGAATTTCCGAAGGACTACTACGTCGAGTATTGAAAGCGCGGTAGCCACCTCTCCAGAGCGGGCAACGCGCTCTGATCGTCAGTGCGCACTCACCTCACCGAGGATCTCGTGACAAATCGCGCGCACTTGCTTCGTCGTCATGGCGGCGAACACACCGTGCCAGGCCGAAGAGGTGGTGTCATAGGTCTTCGTCGTCCATGTATCTCCGGTCTTCAGGTCTCGAAATGCGACTTGCGACTTAATGAAGGCGTTCCCCGTCATTATTCCGAACATGACCCGCGCGCCAATAGAGACATAGTGATAGTCCTCGACATTGACCACGACCAGGGCGCCCTCTGAACCCGTGGGCTGGGCTGTCCCGTCCTGCATCAAGAATTGCGCATCAGCTTCGTGAAATTCATCCCCGCACTCGTCGTTCCAGATGCCTTTGAAGCCGGCCCAGTCCTTGGCCGAGGTCGCAACCTGGCTGCCGGTCAGATTGAGTACAATGTGCTTGCCCGGAGCTTTGACGCCAACGGGCACCGGCGCCTCCCCGTCCGACTTCTTGACAGTCGACGCACAACCCGCCAGCAACAACACGAGACCGCACGACCAGATCAGTCCGCTATTGCGCATGACCTCTCCCAATTGTTTGTTAGTTCCAGGGCGGGTCATAATGCCACACCACAGCCACGCAAAACGGCGCACTGAAGCACAAGTCAGCGATCGAGCGCCCGCCAGGCCCCTACGCGATGGCGCCCCTAGGTTCCTTTGTAATTCAAAACCGGCCGCACCACCCGAACCACCTTGACCAATTCCCCCTGGGCCCGCGCCACGGCGCGAATATCTTTGTAGGCAGCCGGTGCCTCATCGCGCAGCCGGTCCGACTGACGAAAGTCGTACCAGACCTGGCCCATCTGTCGCTGCAGCTCACGAGGTGTGATCGTCCTGCGCGCCTCCGTCCGGCTCAGGATTCTTCCGGCACCGTGGGCACTCGAGCACAGAGCGTCGGCGCATCCTCGTCCAACAACATGGTAACTGAGACTGCCCATCGAGCCGGGAAGGGCTCCCACTTGGCCCGGCCAGGCGGGCATGGCTCCCTTGCGATGCACCCACAGATGGGATGCTCCATGCGTCTCATGTTCAACATGATTGTGATCGGTCGTTATTGCCTGAGCCCATTGCAAATGTCCCAAGCCGGCATTACCGAGTAGAGCCTCCTCGACCAGCAGCGCAATCTGGCGCCGATTTTCTTCGGCAAACCGGCGCGCCAACGCAGCGTCATGGAGGTAAGCAGCGCCGCTGTCGTCTGCTGATCTCAGGCACTTCAAACCTCCGCCGACGGAATCCCCCCGCGCCAAATGATGATCACGGATTGCCGGCCCGAGAGCGCGTGAACCACTGTGCACCATCAGCCAAAGCCGCTCAGACTCATCTGCCTGCAACTCGACGAAATGGTTGCCACTCCCGATTGTGGCGAACTCCAGGACGCCCGTTGTATTCCAGAGCGTCTGCAGCCTGGCATCACTCAATACTCCTCTTGAAAGATCGCCGGGCATCGGAATAGTCCGTCGCCTGTTTCGTCGTCGAGCGGGTATCGCATTCCCCAAGCACGCGAGGATTCGGCCGGCGATGCGAGGCTCGCCGATCGATGCTGCCTCAGTGTCAAACGGAATGGCCAGCATTCCACAACCAATGTCGCCGCCTACTGCTTGTGGGTAAATGAGCTCCGTTGTGGCGACAGCAACGCCAACACATACATCCTCAGCCAAATGTACATCAGGCATTACGGCGACGCGTTGGACACCTGGCGCCCGCCGCAGGCGCCGAATGGCTTTGGACACCTCATCGTCCATCGGTGCAACAAGCCAGCTTTGCATTGGGGCCATCGCTTGCTCATTCATATGCGTCGCCCCCAAGTGGCGCGACCACAAATGACAGTTCGGGCGCTCGCTTACGGCTGATATATCCCGCAACAATGGCCCGCAACTGAGGTGTGCGATCCCGAAGCTCTCTCAGCGCGTCACTCATTGAATCGCCCGCTGGGATCGCAACATGGGCCACGAGGCGGCCGCATCCCGCTGCAGCTGATACCTCGATGACGAAAACTTCATCCAACGCGCCACCGGCGAATTGCCCCGGCAGTGCAAGGTTCAATGCCCGTTGCACTTGTCGGCACAGTTGCCGGGTCTTCTGTTCTATCCGTCGGCCTCGGTCTCCTTGTCGATGCTCGGTCTCCTCCAGGGCTCTCTCAAATTCAGAATCAAATAATCCGGATGCAACGTCACGCTCGCGAGTGCGCTTTGACACGACAATAGTCTCCCTCGGGCGCACGCGGTTGACGCATGCGCTTGCGCGGCAATCCTGCGCACGAGTGCGCAAGAGCCGTCAGCTTGTATGGTTAAAGCTGTGGGAGCCGGCCCGACGGACCGGAGAAATTACCGGCGGACGGACAGGCTCGACTGCAGCGAGAGGGCAATTGCAAACATAACGCTCTCCTGACGAAGGTCGAGTCAAAGTGGGATGGGCGGCGGATTATCCACGTCTTAACAGTGAATGGCAACGTAAGAATACGCCCGCGCCATGCGACATATGACGCTTTCAGAACAGAGTCTTTCTGACAAGACCGGCACACACGCGGTGCGTGCAGCCCGCGCATTTGGGGAAAAGAAAATGAAAACGTCAGCCGCGACTGCGAAATCGCGCAATGTCTCCAGAATGGCCAGACTCACACTCAGCGGTGCAAGCCTGTTGCTGCTGCTCCTCGCCTTTGGAGTATCCCGAGCCGCCACCCTCTTGGTCACGACGACTGCCGACCCGGGAAGCGGTACCTGTAACACCAGCAGCGGTTGTGCGCTGCGGGATGCCATCAGCAACGCGGCCCCGAATGACACCATCGAGTTCGCCATTCCATCAACGGATCCCGGCTGTGTGAGCCCGGGCGTCTGCACCATCGTACTGGACCAATCGGCCGGACAGTTGCTCATCACGAATAATGTGACCATCGACGGCGTGGGGCAAAACATCACGCTGGATGGCAGCAGTAGACAACGGCTGTTACTCAACGCTGGTGCGGTCGTGAACATCAACTCTCTGACCTTTGCCAACGCTTACTGCGAGGGCGATGTCTGCCCGGGAGCGCTCGGTGGTGCGGCGATCATCAATTTCGGAACCCTGACGGTGACCAACAGCAGCTTCTCCGGCAACTCGGTCGGTTACTCAGACCCGTTCGTCAGCCCGGCAGGAATCTACGGCCGCGATGCCTACGGCGGGAGCGCCATCTACAGCGAGGGTGTTGGAGCCGTCGTGAGCATCGCCAACAGTACCTTCACTGGTAACTCAGGGCCGGGTACCGGCGGTGCGATTTTCGACGCAGGCGACTCTCTGAGCATCACCGACAGTACATTTTCGGGCAACTCGGGCGGGTCCGGAGGGGCGGTTGGCAGCTTCGGTACGGCGGCGAGCATCAAGAACAGCACGTTCTCGGGCAATTCAGGTGAAGACGGAGGTGCTGTCGCCGTTTTTTCCGGCACGTTGACAGTCACGAACAGCACGTTTTCCGGCAATTCGAGTGTCGTAGCAGGAGCCGTCCATAACCTGTACGGCGCCACGACCATCACTAACAGCACGCTCGCCGGCAACGTTGCACCGCAAGGTGGTGAGGTTGCGAACGAAACCGGCACCTTGATTCTGAACAACACGATCGTCGCGAACAGTAGCGGCAGTGGGAACTGTGCGGCAGCGGGCACCCTCACAAGGGGAGGCCCGATCACCGACGGTGGCGGGAATCTGAGCGACGATAGCAGTTGCGGTTTCCAGACCACCAGCCTGAGCGGCGCGAACCCGAATCTCGGACCCCTGCAGAATAACGGCGGGCCAACACAGACCCTGGCGCTGCTTGCTGGCAGCCCGGCGATCGCCTTGGGCGTGCCGGCGAACTGTCCGGCAACCGACCAGCGCGGAGCCGCGCGTCCCGGCCTTGGGCAGAACTGCTCCAGTGGCGCATTTCAATACGTAGCCCCCGCGCAACTGAAGGTGGCTCCGAGCAACGTGTCCTTCGGCAGGGTACCTCTCTTTCGACTACGGACAACAACGGTGACCGTCACGAACACGGGTACCGTTCCGGTGTCGATCTCAAACGTCTCAGTAACGTCCGGCACCCGGGCGAGCAGCCGTGAGTTCCTGGCACTCAGCCTCTGTCCTCCATCGCTTGCGGTTCACAGCATCTGCAAGATAGCCGTGGCGTTCTTCGCGCAGGATCTGGGTCCCCAGTCCGCAACCTTGAAGATCGCCAGCAACGCGGCAGGAAATCCTCTGAGCATCCCACTCAGCGCCACGGTCGTACCTTAGCCATTGATGCGAAGGTCCTCCAGGACATGGGCTGAGATACATTGACTGCTCGGAACAGGTGTATGAGAGACCTACAATCAACGATTCAGGGAGGCGGCCGCTTCGCTCCCATAGTTGCGGACGCGACGGGCCGGGGTTCAATATGAAAGTTATCAATCGAGGGCGCGTCATCATCGCCCTTGCCGTCTTGTTGCTGGGTCTGTCCGCCTGCGCCACACGGGGTCCCGTACTCACGGAGAGTGTCGGAACTATCCGCACCGGCATCGGTACGGCGCGGGAGCAGTCCAGGCTGGCCTTCCAGGGCGCGAATCATATCGCCCGCAGCCAGGCGATCGAGCGGAAGGTTGACGACCCCAAGGCGGTCTCGATCGCGGAAAGCGACTTCCCGTTGGCGGTATCCCAGGATGCCGTTGACCAGTGGGCGGCAGCATTCAATGTCCTGGACACCTACGCCGCCACGCTGCAACAGCTGGTCGACCCCAGTCTGTCCCAGGGAACGGGTGACGCCCTGCAGGCGCTGGGCGAACAGTTGCAGAGCGGCAAGACCATCAACGCGAAGTTACCGAGCGGCATTGCAGGAGTGTTTGCCTCATTTGGACAGGCCCTGGTGCAGGCACGCGCCGAGAAAGTGGCAACCGACGTTATGCGGCGAGTGAGTCCGCAATTCACCGCCGTCATGTCCGGTATGGCCGACGCCATCGGTGCTGATAACAACTCGGACCTTCGTGGAACCGTACGTACCAGCTGGGCGGATGTTCTATCTCGCGCTCGGACGAGTTTCGCGGAAACTCCTCCGGCCAACCACGACGGGAGGCGTCACGCCGTCCAACAGTTCGTCGAAGCCCTGGACGCAAGAGATGCCCAGCTTGCCAACCTTGCTCAACTGCGAGCGTCGCTCATTGCGTTGGGCGAGGCACACGCCGCGGCAGCGCGCGGTAGTCACACCGAAGCCCTGCTCTGGATCGAGCGAATCAATGACTGGCTCGATGATGTACAACGCCGCACCCAAGAGATCGACAAGGCGCACGAAGATGCAGTCAAGAGCAAGGAGAAACAGAAGTGAGCAGCAAGAACTCCGATCTGGCCGCGCTCCAGAAGCAACTGATTGCGCTGGTCGATAGCTTGTCGCGTGCGCAGGAGGACGCGCAAACCATCGAGGCCGTAAAAGCCATTGGCCGTGAGATCGCCGAGGTCAACCATCGGGTAGTCATGGTCGGGCAAGTCGTGTTTACGCAGAAAACCGACAAAATCACGGCGGCCGCGCAAACCGTCCAGGACGCCCAAGGCGATCTGGAGGAGGCCATCGATTCCATTCAGCAGCTCAACAGCTTCATCAAGACCATCACCAGGTTCCTCGGGCTCGTTGACAAGGTGGTTGATGTGGCGAAGCTGGTCGCCTAGAAAAAGTAGCGCGTAAAGTGGAAGAAGATCGGGGCAGCGAAACTGATGGAATCGATGCGGTCGAGCATTCCTCCGTGACCCTTGATCATCGTGCCCCAGTCCTTCGCCCCCAGGCTGCGCTTCACCGCGGAAAGGGCCAGGCCTCCCAGAAACCCCATCAATACAATGATGAACGACATCCCGAGCGCCTCCAGCGGCGAAAACGGGGTAATCCACCACATGGCGCAGCCCACCAGGCAAGCCGCAAGAGCCCCGCCCACAAAACCCTCCACGGTCTTGGACGGGCTTACAACAGGCGCGATCTTGGTCCTACCGAACAGCTTGCCGCTGACATACTGCAACACATCGCTGAGCTGGACCACCATCACCAGGAAGAAAAGCAACAGCGCGTTCTGCCCTTGATAGCCCTCGATGTCCAGCAGCAGAAGTGCTGGTGCATGACTGACGCAGTACACGGTGACCATGACAGCCCATTGAATCTTCGCGGTGCGCTCGAGGAACCCGTCGATATCACCGGCAAGCGCCGCGAACGCCGGCAGTAACAGGAATGCGTACACCGGGATGAAGATCGCAAACAAACCGTACCAGCCGTCACCGATCAAAAAGTACTGCGCCGGAATGAGAACAAAGAAGCTCAGAAACAATGGTATGTGATCGCCGCGCTTCGTCGGAGTCAGCGTAACGAACTCGCGCAGCGCGAAGAACGACATCGCCGCGAACAACCCCAAAGTAGTGTTCTTACCCAGCAGAAAGGCGACCGCGAAGACTCCGATCATGACCCACCAGGCGCGAATGCGGCTGTTGAGGTTCTGCACAACATCGCGGCCCACGTCGGTTTTAACCCTGATGTGCAGCACCGCCCCGATGAGCGAGGCAATCAGCATCAGCCCCCCGACACCGGCCATCAGCCAATAGAATTTCTCGCGCGGGCTCATGACAGTGCGACGACCGCGCTGCGCGCGCGCTCCAGAAACGATTCCTTGTTCTCGTCCGGGACGCGATGCAAGGGGCCACCAAAGCGAACCGTGCAAATGAAAGGAACCGGCACGAACGTGCCCTTTGGCATGGCACGCCGGAGATTTTCCAGGTACACGGGAATCAACTCCACGGCCGGAAAGCCCTGCATCAAGTGAAAGAGACCCGACTTGAATGCGCGCGGCACGGACTCGGCACCGCGCGTCCCTTCGGGAAAGAGGATCAACGAATGTCCCTGAAGCAGCGTCTCGGTCAAAGGCTGCAACGGGTCACCCTGACGGCCTTCCCTGGAACGCTCGATCAGCACGGCCCTCAGACTCTGGGTTGCAAAGTAGCGGCGCAGCGGGCCCTTACCCCAGTAATCCTTTGCCGCGACCGGGCGCGTGGTGGCACGCAGGCTCGGAGGCAGCGCTGACCAGATAGCCAGCGTGTCCATGTGGCTCGTGTGATTGGCGAAATAAATTCGTTGGGCAGCGCTGGGCTGCGACCCCTGCCAACGCGGGTGCGCGCCCACCAGGACTTTCGTTAGTCCCACTAACAAGGCACCGCTGACTCTCATGGCGTGTTTCGCGACCCGGCCTGCAGCGCACGCGCCATCCCAAAAGTGCGCGTCCAACAGGTAACCGCAGTTCCAATCCCGATCACGACCAAACCTGCCGTCAGGGCGTATTGCGACCCCCACAGCGCACGTTCACCGGCGCCCAACAGGCACGCAGCGGTCAGCACGGCCATCCGGTGAGGCTTCGCCATAGGGCCACGAAAGCTCTGCGGCAGACCCAGGGTGCCGCCCAGCACGCGGATATAGGCAGTCAGCGCCGCCAACAAGGCACAACACCAACCCAACCAGGTCAATTGCACCAAATAGCCAATAGAGACGAGAAATAGCGAGTCTGCGATGCGGTCCGGAATCTCGTTGTACAGCGCCCCCAAGGCCGATTGCTTGCCGCCCTCCACTGCCACCATGCCATCGAGCAGGTTGCACAATAGACGCAGCTGAATACAAATAGCGCACACGACCAATGCCCAGGGCGCACTGCTTGCCAGCACCACGCTGGCGCCCGCACCAGCAACGACAACACTGACCACTGAAATCTGGTTTGGACTGACCGAGGTCGACGCCAGGAAAGTCGCGAGACCCTGCGCCCAGCGTCTAGAGCGAGTTTTCAACGGTCTACGGTTGACATCGGCGGCTTGCATCGTCCCTATGCCCGTGTACATGGACTGGCGCGAGAATGCCTGTAAATCAGCCTAGCAGGCTGGTGTTACCCTGGATCGAAGGTATTTCGCAGATTCCCGCGCGTCCCCTTCACAAAACTTTACACGCCGTACAAAGACCCCCAACGATGCCAGCGCAAAGTCCTTTCCGTACTCTCCACAACCAACGAAGGGACTGACCATGAATACTCCGTCTGACCCCACCACCCCGGGCCGTTCCATCCTGCGTACCCTGATCAACAGACAGACAGTGTTCGCATTTATCGCAGGTGCCACGCTCGTCGGCAGCATCGGCGCCGTCACAGCCGCAATGAGCGCGGGCGGCTGGCACCACGGCATGATGATGCACGGCGCCGCAAGCCCAGAAGAAATGTCCGCGCACATCGACCACGTCCTCAAGCACCTCTATGTAGAAATAGACGCAACAGATGCGCAGAAGGCCAAAATCGGCCCCCTGGTACATCAGGCAGTCAGCGATCTGCTCCCCATGCATACGCAACTGGAAGCCGCACATACCCAGGCCATCCAGGGCTTGACCCAGCCGACCGTCGACCGCGCCGCACTCGAGGCCGCACGAGAAGCTCATCTGCAGCTGGCTGACCAGGCTTCCAAACGCATCGTGCAACTCCTCGGCGACGTCGGCGACGTGCTCACGCCGGCCCAACGCACCGCGCTGGCGGATCACTTGGCGCAACTTCACGGCAAAGGCCCCGGAATGCCGCATTGATGCCACTCGTAAGACCGCTGGCGCACGCCGCTCTCTGCCCCTACAGTCACCAGCGAGATGGTTGAACGAATCCTGCTGGTCGAAGACGACCCCCGCCTCGCCGAAATGCTCGCGGAATACCTCGGCCAGGCGGGGTTTCGAGTCACTGTGGCGCCGCTCGGCGCCACAGCACTCGAGCGGCTGGCCGGGGCCGAGTACGAGGCAGTCGTGCTGGATCTGATGTTGCCGGACATGGACGGGCTGGACATCTGCCGGCAACTTCGGACTCAATCTGACACACCGGTTTTGATGCTCACCGCGCGCGGCGAACCAATCGACCGTATCTTAGGTCTCGAGCTCGGCGCCGATGACTATCTGCCGAAACCATTCCAGCCCCGAGAGCTGCTGGCGCGCCTGCGCGCCATCCTGAGGCGCGGCTCCCGTGCGCGAGCACCGGGCGAAAAGCCGATGACCTTTGGCCGCCTGGAGATCGACACCGCTGCCCACGTTGTGCGGCTGGACGGTGTGCAGTGCGAGTTGACCGGCTACCAGTACGATTTACTCGTGACGCTGGCAAAAAACGCCGGCCGGGTATTGTCGCGTGACGCTCTCCTGGACGCCGTCAAAGGCGAACGGTTGGAATCATTTGACCGCTCGATTGACGTACACGTGTCCCGCATCCGGGCGGCCATCGAAGACAACCCCAAGAAACCCCGGCGCGTGATCACGGTGCGTGGATCGGGCTACGTATTCGCCAAGGCGCAAGATTAATGTTGCGTCTATACCTGCGCTTCTACCTCGCGCTCCTCGCCAGCCTCGTCCTGTTTGGTCTCGCGACCGCGGCGATGTCGCGCCTCACCGGCACCTCCATGGAGCAGGCGCGAGCTACAGTCATCACGTTGGTACAAAATGCCCTGCCGCCGGCCCAGTCGCCACCCGCAGTCCAACAGGACGGACTTCGGCGCCTCGCCGCCGGACTCGAAGGCGATGTAACTCTCTATGGCCAGGATGGGAGTGTCATTGCCACCATCGGCCACCCGCTTCAGCAGCCGCGCACCCACGGATTCACAGCCATCATGGAGCATTGGCACGGCAACCCTATCACCGCCATCCACCTGCGCGACGGCCGCGTGCTCGTAGCCCGTGTGCCGCTGGGACTTGCGAGCTCACGACAGTTCTTCCACATCATGCTGGTACTACTGGTCGCGGCGATCGGTGTGGCTGCCTACCCCATTGCGCGGCAAATCACCCGCCGCCTCGAACGCCTGCAGCAGGGCGTTGAGTCCCTTGGCGCCGGAGATCTGTCCGCGCGTGTCCCCGTGGAGGGCAACGACGAAGTCGCTCGCCTGGCACGAAGCTTCAACGCCGCCGCCAATCAAATCGAACAGTTGGTCCGGGCACATCAGAGCCTCCTCGCCAACGCCTCGCACGAGTTGCGCACCCCATTGACCCGCATCCGCCTGGCAATCGAAATGTTAAAAGACGCGGCCGATGCCCACAGCAAGGCGGGCCTGGAACAGGATATCGCCGAGCTCGACTGGCTGGTCGATGAAATCCTCCTCGCCAGCAGACTCGATGTCATCAAAGAGATCGAGCCCACCGAGGAAATCGACCTTCTGGCACTCGCCGCCGAGGAATGCAGCCGCTACGACAACGTGCACCTCGAGGGCACATCAATCACCATCCGCGGCGATGCACGCCTGCTACGCCGCCTGCTACGTAACCTGTTGGAAAATGCCAAGCGTCACGGTGTCCCGCCAACCCAAGTGCGAGTCACCGAGGCCAACAGCAACGCCGTTGTGACGGTGTGGGACAGCGGTCCAGGCCCCTCGGCAGCAGACTTCGAAAAGGTGTTCCAGCCTTTCCATCGCAGCAGTAGCCGCACTGGCGTTGGAACCGGATTGGGCCTAGCATTGGTCCGCACAATCGCGCAACGCCACGGAGGCGATGCTCGCTGCGCGACCGCAGACGATGGCCGAAGCCACTTCGTCGTCACGCTGGCCGGGGCAAAAACCTAGAAGCTAAAATCCCCGGCGGAGACACCACCATGCACACCGCCCCCGAGTCGCCCACCAGTGCGCCCGGCCCAAGCCACGCCGCCCGCTCCCTGATCGATCGCCTGATCGCCTTCCGCACCGTCTCACGCGACTCCAACCTGGGTTTGATCGAGTGGGCGCGGGACTACCTGCATGGCCACGGCGCCAAGACCCGGCTGACGTACGACGCCACCGGCAAGAAGGCCAACCTGTTCGCCACCCTGGGCGACTCCCCGAAGCCCGGCCTGATCCTTTCCGGACACACCGACGTCGTCCCGATCGACGGCCAGGCCTGGGACACCGACCCCTTCGTCGCCACCGAGCGCGACGGGAAACTCTATGCCCGCGGCTCAGCCGACATGAAAGGATTCATCGGCATCGCCCTCGCACAAGCGCCCCACTTCGTTGCCGCCCTCAATGAGAACCGCCTTGATGCACCGCTCCATTACTCCCTGAGCTACGACGAAGAAGTCGGCTGCCTGGGAGTGCGCGGTCTCATCCGTGACCTGGAGGAAAACGGCATCCGCCCCGCCGGCTGCCTCGTCGGCGAGCCCACATCCATGCAGCCGATCATCGCGCACAAAGGCATGCACCGATTCCACTGTTCCGTCCGCGGCCGAGAAGCACACTCCAGTTACGTTACGCACGGCGTAAATGCGATTGAATACGCCGCCCGCCTCGTCGCCTTCATTCGCCAGGTTGCTGATCGCCTCGCCCAATCCGAGCAACGGGACTACGGCTTCACCGTCCCGTATACGACTCTCTCCACCGGCTTGATTCGCGGCGGTATCGCCACCAACGTCATACCCAGCCGCTGCGAGTTTCATTTCGACATGCGCACCCTGCCCCACGCATCCGCAGACACGATTTACCAGGAGATTCACGCCTACGCGGCAACCCTCCAGCGCGAAATGCAAACCATCGACCCCCTCTCCGGGATCGACCTCGTATGGGACAGCCAGACAGTAGGCCTCGCCTCCTCAGAAACCGACACGATCGTGCAATGGGTCATGCGCCTCGCCGGAAAAACCACCGTCGGCAAAGTCTCGTACGGCACCGAGGCCGGCCTATTTCAAAAGATGGGCGTCCCCAGCGTCATTTGCGGACCGGGCGACATCTCCGAAGCCCATCGACCCAACGAGTTCGTCGCCCTCGAGCAATTGGCCCAGTGCGAAACCTTCATGAATCGCATCCTCCAGAGCGGCTTCGCCCCCTGACGATGCCCGCCCCGTGTCAGCTCATGTTGTATGTTGGCGCCAGAGCAAAAGATTTTGCTTTACAGAACGGAGCACACGGACTACCCTCGCGCCCGATTTTGGTCACAGGGCGGCCTGAGTGGGCAGTAGTCATCGAAGTGGTAGTAAAGGCTGCGTTCAACGCAGCATCGACTCAGCCCGCTAGCGTCCCTTCCATAGAGCGCTAACAGGCCCGAGACGGGGTTAGCGCTGCTGGCGACACATCTGGCGCCAGCGCATTAATCAGAGCTCCCACTGGATCAAACCGCGTCGCGGTATCCGCAAGCCCAGGCTTTAGCAGCCTGAGGCGGCGGATGCACGTCGGCGCCCTGCCCCCTTTACCGCGCCCGAGCAGTTGGGGAGAGAGCACATGGTAAAGCTAATGAGGGACCTCGCAGCCCACCCGGGAGTGAAACAACTCGGCCCGGGCCTCGTCACGGGCGCCGCCGATGACGATCCCAGCGGCATCGCGACCTATTCCCAAGCCGGCGCGCAGTTCGGCTTCAACATGCTGTGGACCGTGGTCTTCACCTATCCCCTGATGGTTGGGATCCAGATGGTCAGCGCGCGCATTGGCTGCATCACCGGCCGCGGTCTCGCGGCGAACATCAAGGCTGCCTTCCCCCGCCCCGTCCTCTACGGGATCGTCGGCCTGCTGCTGATCGCCAACACAATAAACATCGCCGCGGACATCGCCGCCATGGGCCAGGCAATGAGCCTGCTCGTTGGCGGCTCCGCACGCCTGTATTCCGTGATCTTCGGCCTGCTCTGCCTCGTGCTCCAGGTGTTCCTTCGCTACGAGAAGTACGTTGGCTACCTCAAGTGGCTCACACTGGCCCTGCTGTCCTACGTAGCCGTCGTGTTCACCGCTCACGTACCGTGGGGCGCAGCCCTACGCCAGCTGGCGTTCCCCACACTGACACTCGACCGCAACACCATCCTGACCATCGCGGCCGTTTTCGGCACAACGATCAGCCCGTACCTGTTTTTCTGGCAGGCCGCGCAGGAAATGGAGGACCTGAGAGCCCACTCCGCCCGTACCGGCGGCGGTCTCGTGCTCCCACATGCCCAGCAGGTCGCCCGCCAGCACCTGAGGCGCATCCGCTGGGACACCTACCTCGGGATGGGTTTCTCCAACGCCATCGCGTTCTTCGTCATCCTGAGCGCCGCAGTCACCCTGCACAACGCCGGGATCACGAATATCGAAACGTCAGCCCAGGCGGCCGAAGCACTGCGCCCGCTCGGCGGCCCCGTCACCTTTCTGCTCTTCACTCTCGGCATCCTGGGTACCGGCATGCTGGCAGTGCCCGTGCTCGCCGGTTCCGCCGCCTACGCCGTTACCGAGAGTTTCGACTGGAAGACCGGCCTCGACATGCAACTGCACGAGGCGAAAGAGTTCTACGCCATCATCGCATTCGCCACCGTCGGCGGCGTGTTGCTGAATTTCACGAGCGTAGACCCGATTCGAGCCCTGCTGTGGAGCGCCGACATCAACTGCATCATCGCAGTCCCCATCATGGCCGTGATGCTGCGCCTCGGAGCCGATCCAGCCATCATGGGCTCCTTCGCGATCCGCTCGCGATTACGCAATCTCGGCTGGGTAGCGACGGCCCTCATGGGTATGACAGTGGGCGCCCTGTTGGCCGCGATATAGTCACGCAGGGATTCAAAGAGCGGCCCCATTCGTGGGGCCGCCTCCCACCCGGCTCGTGCCGACGCCGACTCACACCCTACATGTGATGCGGCACCCCACTCGGCTTCGATTGCTGACTCCGGGCGTGGGGCCGATGCAGCTTGGTACCGGCAATATGATCATCCGGTATGGTCGGTGTGAACTCCGGAAGGTTCTGCTCGCGCGCATGCGTGACAGCCTCAAACCCCGAAGCGAGCTTGATGAGCTTGGGCTCGCTGAAGGCCGTGCCAAAGAAGCTGATACCCAACGGAATCCCGAATACCGACCCCGCAGGCACCTGCACGATCGGATACCCCTCAGCGGCCGCAAGCCCCGAGCTGCCGAACAGGAAATGGTCCCCGTACAGCAAGTCCGTGGACCAGGCCGGGTTATCGGTCGGCGCCACAATCGCATCCAGATTGAAGTCGTGCAGCGCCTTGTCGATGCCGTTGACCCCCGAGAGCCGGTCAATTTCCAATGCCTGGTTATAAGTCAGGCCGTTGAAGTCAGGCTGCGGGGCATCCGGGCTGACCGCCAGCGCATTCGCCTGCTCGAACAGGTCCTGCCCCCAGAAAGGCATTTCAACGTCCGCATGGGCGGTGTTGAAAGCAATCGCATCAGCCAGCGTCTTACCGGCCATCGGCACACCCGAGCGGGTCGCAAAATAGTTGCGGACGTCGATACGGAAATCGTATTCCAGCACCAGCAGCTCACCATCCGGCGAGGGGAACGTGAAGCCGGCACCAGTGGGCCCGTCCAAGTCGATGACGGTTGCGCCGGCCGCCTTGATCGCAGCCACCGCATCATCAAAAGCATCCACGACGTCAGCCGGCGCCGTATCAACGCCCTGCCGACTAACGCCGATACGCGCTCCCCGAAGACCGTCCGCGTCGAGAAATTTGGTGTAATCCGTTGGGATTGTGGCCGGCCGCGGGCGCCCCTTCCAACCCAGCGGCACCGAGCCGGTCGCCGAGTCACGCCCATCAAACTTGAGGCTTTGGATGACCCCCAGCGCGATGGCCGCATCGGCCACGGTTCGCCCGTGAGGACCCACGGTGTCCTGGGTATGAGAGATCGGGACCACGCCCGCGCGGCTGGTCAGGCCCACCGTGGGCTTGATTCCAACCACACCGTTAGCGTTGGCGGGGCAAACGATGCTGCCGTCGGTTTCCGTGCCGAGGGACACGGCCGTAAAGTTGGCCGACACCGCCGCTCCGGATCCAGAGCTCGAGCCGCACGGATTGTGGTCGATGCCGTAGGGGTTGTGAGTCTGTCCGCCGACGGCTGACCAACCGCTGCTCGCGAAGCTCGAGCGGAAATTCGCCCACTCGGAAAGATTGGTCTTGCCCAGGATGACCGCCCCCCCCGCACGCAACAATGCCGCCACGGTCGCGTCCCGCGTCGCCGGAGCCCCTGCGAGCGCAAACGAGCCGGCCGTGGTCTGCATTCTGTCGGCCGTATCGATGTTGGCTTTGAGCAGCACCGGAATACCGTGCAAGGGACCCTTGATATGCCCGTGCCTGCGCAAGTCATCGGCCTGACGCGCAATCGCGAGGGCGTCCGGATTCAGCTCGATGATGGAGTTGACGCCCGGCCCGCCCTGGTCGAGTTTCAAAATTCGCCGGATGTAGGCCGCGGTCAGCTCCTCCGCGGTGAGCCGGCCCGCAGCCATCTCGGACTGAAGCTCGGCGACCGTCGCCTCGCTGAACCTGAATCGATGTTGGGAATCGGTGGTGGGCGCCTCGGCCGCTGCCACCAACGGCAACAGGAACAACCCCATCCATCCCGCAATGCGGCTGAGCACATCCATGGCTGTCTCCCTTTGACGCCTGTTGTTTGTCCGCAATGAAGTTGGCTCCATCGCGCGAGAGGATGCTACGCGCGTTGCATTTGCAGGGTCAATTCATACATCGTCGCCGGGAACACTCGCAACCATATTCCAACGTCCCTGCGCGCCGAGCTTCAGGTTCTTGTATGCTCGTATCAGGACGCGCGCCCAGCACGCGTCCAAGGACAATCCTTTATGCCAAGCCCCGCTGACTCACGCGATAGGTTGGGAGGATTCGATTGGAGCCTCCAATCCCTGGCGCCCGGCTATCGCGCCGCAGCACTTGCCGGCCTCACGCTCGCGTATGCGGCGTTGAATATCATCGGCTATGAGTTGCGCGTTCAGCACACGAGTCTGGTCATCATCTGGCCTGCGGCGGGACTGCTCCTGGTCGCGCTCTACCTCACACCACCGCGCATCTGGATCTGGCTGCTGTCGCTGCAACTGACCCTCGCGGTTCTGATTGACTACCTGCTCGCCCAGCAATGGCGCCTCGGCTGGTCGGTGCTGTTTGCAACGGCTGACTCTCTGGATGCTGTCGTCGGTGCCACACTTGCAATCCGCTTGATCCGGCAACCCGCACAGCCTCGCATACGACAGGTGATTGCATTCTTTGGCGCCGCGGGGTTGGGAGCTGCCGCGAGCGCCCTGGTCGGCGCTTTCTGTGCCGTGCACGTTCTGACCGATGAGAACTACTTCCATCAGTGGCAGTTATGGTGGGCCGGCAACTGGCTGGGCTCGCTCGCAACCACACCCGTAGCATTGACCTGGGCAGTCCGCTGGCGCCTTCCCGACCTGGCCGTGCACCAGTATCGGCGGCCGGAGCTCGCCGTCACCGCCGCTGTGCTGACAGGCATGACCGTGTGGATTTTCTCGGCTCCCCCGGGCAGTCTGAATTTGACAACCTTCCTGCAGCTGCCCCCGATGCTGCTCGCGTTGCTGGTGGTCGCCGCGTTTCGCCTGCCGCCCCGCTGGTCAACCACTTTGGCGGCCGCCGCCGTGCTGCTCGCGGCCTATCTGTCGAGTCAAGCGCTAGGGCCCTTTGCAGCCGAGCCCAATCTGTTCGTCCGCATCGGCAGCCTGCAGATTTACCTCGCGACCCTGCTGGTATTCACCTTCATGTTGGCCACGGTACTGCTCGAGAAACAAAGAGCTTTTGAACAACTGAACACGAGCGACGAACGCTACCGTCACTTCGTCACCCACAGCTCCGAGGCCGTGTGGCGCGTCGAGCTGGAACAACCCATGCCGATGGGACTGCACACAGATGCGCAGTTGGCGTGGCTGAAGCAGCATGCGCGCGTCGCGGAATGCAACCTCTCTTATCTGCGGCTGCAGGATGCGAATCGGCAACCAAGCGCGGACCGCGGTGCCCCTTCCGATTCCCGTCCCTGGCGCGCCGACGTTCCCTGGTCGGCCATTTACCTCGAACAGCTTGATACCGCAGCCCGACAAGGGTATTCCATGGACGGCTTGCGATTCACACTGCCCACCGACGACGGCGCTCAGGTGTACCTGGCCAACTTCAGCGGAGTCGTGGAGGACGATAAGCTGGTGAGGATCTGGGGCGTGGCTCGCGACATCACACAACTCACGGACCTTCACGAGCGGCTGCGCCGCGAGCAGGATCGCTTGAAGGCTTACGCCCGTCAGTTAGTCGGTGCCGAAGAGCGTGCACGACGGACCATCGCCGTGAACCTGCAGGAGGGCGTCGAGCGGCAGCTGGCCGAACTCAATGTGACGATCAACGCGATCGCGTCACGCACTCCCGCTGGCCTGCGTCAGTTGCTCGACGGGCTGAGTGCGACCTTGGGTGAAGTTCAGGAGTACACCCGCCGGCTCATCGAGGATGTCAGCCCACCGGGGCTCTATGACATCGGTCTCGGGGCAGCATTGCAGTGGCTCGCGATTTACATGCGCGGCCGCGACGCTCTGCATGTTGGTCTCACGATCAGCCTGGAAGAGCACAGCCTGGCACTCAATACACGCGTCCTGATCTTCCAGGTGATCCGCGAACTGCTGCGAAACGTGGCCATGCACGCCCGCGTCGATTCTGCGCAGGTCAACGTCACCCAATTCGCGGACGACCTTACGGTTGAGGTCATTGACAGCGGCATTGGGTTCGATTGGCAATATGATCTGTTCACCGACCCGGCGCGGGGCTTCGGCCTGTTCAGTGTCGCCGATCGGGTTCGCTCGGCGAACGGCCGGTTGACGGTTGATACGGCGCCCGGCAAAGGCTGCCGTGTGACTGTCCACTTCCCACTGACCGCCGAGGCTGCGCCCCCTCTTGCGGGTCGCAATATCGAGCGCAGGGCCTAGGAAAAGAAAACGCCGCCGGAAACAACACGCGAGGGGGTCACGAGTTGAAACCGGCGGCGGTTTGTACCGGGTGAGGGGGTCACCCGATGGCTAATACAATGCAATCGGTATGCCAGCCGCGAAATCATCGGTTTCCGTGTGGCGAAGCGGTCCTGGCGCATTGAACGGCCCCGCGAGTGATGTGACGCACCGCTCTCATGCACTCGTATCGATCAAAGGCTTCACGCATGCACATTGAGTGAGCAGCCAGCACCTCAGCCCGCAAACCGGTCCCGCAATTCCTTGACGAGCACCCGCTCATTTTCCGAATAGTCAATAGGCACTGCGATGACATGCACTCCCCCGTTTGCAAATGCAGTCTCGAGACTGGGCGCGAGCTCACCGATCGTGGCTACCCGCTTCCCGTGCGCACCGTAGGCAGCCGCATACATCACAAAGTCAGGATTGCCAAATGTCATGCCGAAATCAGGAAATTTGTCAACCGACTGCTTCCAACGAATCATGCCGTAGGCACCGTCCTCGAGAATCAGTACGACGAGGTTCAATCGAAGCCGGATGGCCGTCTCCAATTCCTGACTGTTCATCATGAAGCCGCCGTCGCCGCAGATCGCCATGACGCGCCGCTGCGGGTACAACATCGCAGCCACCATGGCGGAGGGCAGACCCGCGCCCATTGTTGCCAGGGCGTTGTCGAGCAACAGCGTGTTGGCGAGCCGCGTGCGATAGTTGCGAGCGAACCAGATCTTATACATGCCGTTGTCCAGCGCGACGATGCCATCCGGCGGCATAACCTGCCGAACATCATGCACGATGCGTTGCGGAGTAAATCGCTCCTCCGTAGAGCGCTCGGCAACGCGGCCCAGGATGCGCTCGCGCAGCGGCAATAGAACCTGGGCATTGGGAATTTTTCCTGCCACCTGAGCGGCCAGAACCCGCAACGAAGGACCAATATCGCCAATCACTTCCGCCTGGGGAAAGTACACCTGCTCAACAGTCGCGGGTTGGTATCCCACGTGCACGACCTTCGGACCACCCTCTCCCATGATGAAGGGTGGCTTTTCCACCGTGTCGTGGCCGATCGTGACAATGAGATCGGCGCGCTCAATGGCTTCGTGCACATAGTCACGTTCGGACAATGCGGCCGTGCCCATGTAAAGCTCGGTACCGCCAGGAACTGTCCCCTTACCCATTTGTGTCGTGAAGTAGGGGATTTTTGTCTGCAATACGAATTGCGCGAGATCGGCCGTCGATCGTGGCCGGGAAGCAGCCGCGCCGAGCATCAACAACGGTGCGCGGGCCGACATGATCATCTCGGCTGCACGGCTGATCGCGGCCGAATTGGCCACGGGCAGTTCCAATGAATGCGGCGGTATCAAAGTGGCCCTGCCGCACTCTTCCCCTGCAATGTCCTCAGGCAGCTCCAGATGCACCGGCCCGGGCCGCTCCTCCTGAGCCACTCGAAATGCTTCCCTAACAAGGGTCGGTATCGTGCTGGGCGCCACGATCTGCCGGGAAAGCTTGGTCAGCGGGCGCATCGCGGCCACGATATCCACGATCTGAAATCGTGCCTGGCGTGAGGACAGGATGCCCTTCTGCCCCGTGATCATGACCATCGGCATGGCGCCCAACAGCGCATAGGCCGCGCCCGTCGTCAGATTCAACGCGCCCGGCCCCAATGTGGTGATGCAAACCCCCGGCTTTCCCGTCAACCTGCCGTAGGTGGCGGCCATGAAGGCGGCCGCCTGCTCATGCCGCGTCAGAACGAGTTGGATCGATGATCCGCGGATCGACTCCACGACATCGAGATTCTCCTCGCCCGGGATGCCAAAGATTCGGTCAACACCTTCGTTTTCCAGAGCCGCGACCAGTACGTCAGAGCCTTTGTTCAACGGAAGTCCTCCAGGCGCTTCACAGGGTAAACACCTGCGCGGCCTCTGCCGCGCAGGTGCGCTCGCCGTTACTGGCTAATTTGCTCTCGTGCTCTTGCTCTCCATGACCGTGGCCCATTTTCCGTCGGGACCCTGCATGTCCATCTTGAAAGTGTACGCGGAGGGCGGAAGCTCCTTGATAGTGACCCGCGTTTTCACCTTCTTACCGCCCATCATGCTCTCGTCCTGGTACGTCCAGGTATCACCCTGGACCGTGCCGCGCGGAACCGTCGTCATCGTCATGGCCGTGTTGTCGACTCCATAGTACGTGTACGTCTTCTCTTCAGGGCTGTAACCCAGAATATCGATGCCCTTGGCCGGCCCCATGGGCGTCTTGCCCTCCGTGTCGCAGACGACCGTAAATTTCCCCTCGAACCAGGCGCATTTGCTCGTCGAGGTGAATTTACCGCCGGGCCCCATCGCCCCAGGCTTCATCTCCCCTTCGGTGCTCCAGTTACCGACGAAGTATTTGAGCCTTTGATGTTCCGGACCCGGTTTGGGCGCAGTGGGCGCCTGCGCCAAGCTGAAGCACGTTCCCAACACTGAAACCGCGGCGCACACCGCGAGCCATTCGACTTTGTTCTTCATGGACATCCCCTGCCGGCTGTGGATGCCCGATGGTACACCCCTTGATCGGATCGGCGCCTACCCCGGACGGGGCGCACGCCGGGGCGGCTATTGACGCCGCGCGACCTCGTTTGCGCCCCCGAATAGAAAGCTGCCGCGCATTACTGTGGAGTGGCCGGGGGATGTGCAGAAAAACGCGTAACGTACTCCTTGCTGTAGCAGGGTCGTGCTGAATCTGACTATTGCACTTTCGCCACCGCCAACTTGCGTGGTGGCGGCTATGATGCGCTTGTCGTTCTCGGGTAGATAACCATGGCGGGCACCGGCGGCAAGGCCGGCGTTGACAATGGCCGACATGTCAGAAACCTTTGCGAGCACCCAATCGTGTCCCATTACTTTCACGGACAGCTTGCCGGAGTGCTTCAATACGACCTCGACCTCGCCGCATGCTGCAGGCACGGTGATCTCGCGAAGGCTGAATTGCATCCTGTCGTTCCCTTCGATGACCACGCTGCAGGGATCCGCACAGGCGGCCTGCGCTCCTGCCAGCAGGACCAGGGCACCCGTTATTCGCAGTAGTGACATGGTGTCTCCCAACGGCATTTTTAGAGAATTATCCAATAGTAGAGAAACAGAGAGTTGTTCTGGTGGGCGGAGCGGCCATCGCCGTCATAGTTGGATGTGCCGCCGTTGAACTTGAGGTAGCCGGTGTACTGCAGCCCCAGCCGGAAGTTTACCCACGGCTCTGCCCAGGAATCCTTCTTCCCGAACGGTACATACTCGAGCTGCATGATGTAGCCGCGCGTATCGGGTGAGCCATTGTTGCTTCCCTCGAGTGGCGCAGGGCCGTAAAGCGTCTCATCCGATCCACCAGTGGTATTGAAAACCCCGGCTCCGGCGCTCCACGTCGCACGGTATGTGACGGTCGCATCGAGCCGGAAGGTATTCAGGTGGTTGGTTTCCTCGCCCGTCGCACCGACGTTGAAGCTATTGGTGAGTCTCTGATTTTCGTGTATGTAGGAACTATTCACGGTCCACGCGAACGGGCTGTCGTCCGCGTATTGAAAGGTCGCATCGAACCCAAGATCCGTATAGCGGTCCGTATCGGGGACGCTGTTGTCGGGTTGCAGCTTTGCCACCATTCCAAAGGTGCCCACCGAGAAGTAGTAGGGCTTGTTGTCGGTCTGATATGCGAGGCGCCAATAGGGTATGGCGCCGTTGACATGCGGACTGTCCTCCGCGTACAGCCCGGTATTGCGCAACCAGCGGTCCGAGAGGCCCCGGTACGCGCCCGCCTCGAGAAACACATTATCGTGAATCATCGCGTACGCAGTCACACCTAACACGGTCTGTGCGAGTCCTCCCTCGATCAGCGTGGCAGCCGCGGGTCCGGGGACGAGCGCCGATGAGATGTACGGGAAGCTCCACGCCGGGGTCGAATTCCAGAGGTCCTGGACTGTCGGACTATTGTTGATGGAGATGCCAACCACGGCATCCGTGCCAACAAGCTTGACAGGCCGCGCATAGCGGATGTCGAGGTTGTCCCAACTCGTGTGCCGGTCTTCACCGCTGTAGGTGACTTGGACAAACGCCCCGGAGTACTCGGTTATACGTCCGCCGTAAAAGGCCGATACCTGGTCAACGGACAGATTGTCATTGGTACTGAAGTGGCTGGCCAATGGTTCCGGGACGGCGGTATCTACGTGACTGAAGCCTCCCTGCATCATCAGCGCCAGGGGCATGGGGTGCTCGCCCTCGCCCCAGCTGTATCCGTTCAGTTTGAACTGGCGGCCATAAGCGGTCAGCTGCGGCCCGAAGGCGTGTGTATGGCACTGGGCGCAGGGCATTCCGGTCTGGCGTGCGAAGCTCGGGACCGCTTGCGCGTTCGGGCATACCGTCAGGGCCAGGACCAACACGGCCACTGGTCCCGTAAAGCGAAACACTGCCGAAGTGAACATAACGCCCCTCCCGCCTCGTTCTTATTCGGGCGGCACGCTCGCGGGGCGGTGGCGGCGTGACCGACTGGTGGTATTCCCAGTGCTTGGTCTCAACATACCGCGGTGGTTACTGGGGGGCAGGCGGGTAATACTGTAGGGGGTGGGGGCAACAGTGGGTATTCACCGGAGAGGCGGCTAGGTTTGCACGCGTACCAGCTTTGCGTTGCGTTGCGCTTTGATTGCCAACTCTGCGGCTAGCAGGCACTGGGTTTGGTCTTGGGCGGTGTGGGTGCGGTTGACTATATCGGCTACGAATTGCGGGCCGAAGGGCAACAATACATTGCTGCAATCCATGTAGCGGGCTTCTTTGCGGTCCACTATAAACAGGTTGTTACCGGCGCTCTTCACTGCTACATCAACGTATTTGCGTAGCTCGATGTATCCTTCTGTGCCCAGGACGAAGAGTCTTCCGTCTCCCCACGTGCCGAGGCCCTCCGGGGTAAACCAGTCCAGGCGGACGTAGCCCATGCCTCGGTTACCGCGCAACATCATGTCGCCGAAGTCCTGGAATCGGGGGCGATCTGGATGAGCTACATTCGCAATCTGTGAGGCAACGACTTCGGCCTCGGTTGAGCCGGTGTAGTAGAGGAACTGATCAACTTGGTGTGAGCCGATGTCGCACAGAATTCCGCCGTACTCGTCGGGATTCCAGAACCACTCGGGACGCCCCGTGCCGCCGCCCGCATCGCCATGCTTCTGGACCACCTGGTGAGGCGCGATATTGATTGTCTGGATGACGTGGCCGATGGCACCCGCGAGGATCAGCTCACCGGCCTTGACGGCTGCCTTCACCTCCAGCCGTTCGCTGTACATGATTCCGTAGATACGGCGTGTTTCGGCGATGGTCCGGCGGACGGCCGCCAGTTGCTCGAGCGTGGTAATACCGGGCTTATCGGCGAGGAAGTCCTTGCCATGCTGCATCACTCGTACACCGAGTGGCGCGCGACGGCTCGCAACCGTCGAGCTCAGGACTAACTGGATGGATCCGTCGTTCAGGATCTCATCTTCGCTCTTGACCCACTTCACGTCCGGGTAGCGCTTGGTAAACGCCGCGATCTTGTCAGGCTCCTCGCCGTATACCGCGACGAGCTCGCCACCGCCGCGCTGAATCGCGCCGACCATGCCGTAAATGTGGTCATGGCTCATACCGCACACGGCGAAGCGGATGGAATGCGTGGCTCCGCCGCCCGTTTCCGGTTGGAGCGGAAGTGTTTCCTGCACGATACTCTTGTTCTGCGGGCCGCCGAATGCGGTATCCGCAAACGCAGGTAGAAGGCTCGTGAGACCTAAGGTCTGAATGAGTGCCCGACGATCGAGAAGCCTTTTGTCCATCTGATCACCATTCCGTAATAGGACGCGCGCCAGGCGCGCGCACCCGGTACGCGCATACTCTCTCACTGGAGCGTCCAATGACAAAAACGATTCGTGTAGGACTCGTCGGCTCGAAGTTTGCCGCGCGCTTCCACTGGGAGGGAATCCGGCGGGTCTATGGCGTTCCGGTGCAGATCGTTGGGGTGACGTCAAAGACTGCCGACGCGCGGGACGCCTTCGCGCGCGAAAAGGGCATCCGCTCCTTCGAGACCTTCGAAGAAATGTGTGCCCTCGTGGACGTGGTGGACCTGTGCACGCCGCCGTCATCACATGAGCACCTTGCAGTCCAGGCACTCGAGCAGGGCAAGCATGTCATCATTGAAAAGCCCCTCACGGGATATTTCGACTCGGGCGCCCCGCGCTTCCAGGGCAACTCTTTCTCGAAAGAGACGATGCTGCGCGAGGCGCTCGCCAGTTGTGCCCGCATCCTCGAGGCAGGCAAGGCAAGTGGCCGGCGCGTGTGTTACGCGGAAAACTGGATCTACGCGCCAGCGGTGCAGAAGGAGCGTGAGATCCTGGCGAAGAGCGGCGGTCAGATCCTGTGGATGCTGGGCGAGCAGTCTCATAGCGGATCGCAGTCGCCCTACTACGGATCCTGGCGGTTCAACGGCGGCGGCTCACTGGTGGGTAAGGGATGTCACCCGTTGAGCACCGTGCTGTATCTGAAGCGCGTGGAAGGACAAACACGCGATGGACGGGCGATTCGTCCCGCCACAGTCAGTGCCCGAACCCACGAGATCACTCGGCTACCCACTTATCGCGATACAGGGTTCTTGCGGACAGCGTACGACGATGTTGAAGATTATGCCCAGCTGCACGTCAAGTTCTCTGACGGAACCGTTGCGGATATCTTCTCCTCCGAGTTGGTCGTTGGTGGAGTTCACAACTGGCTCGAAGTCGTGTGTAACAACCACCGCACGCGCTGCAACCTGAATCCCATTGACGCGCTCGAAACCTTCAATCCCCGGGAGGAGACGTTCCGGGACATCTATGTCACGGAAAAGCTGGGAACCAAGCAAGGTTGGAGTCATCCCGCCCCCGACGAAGCCTGGCAACATGGCTATCCGCAGGAGTTCCAGGATTTCATGGAGAGTATCTATCACGACCGCGAGCCGCTTGCAGGCATGGAGCTGGCGCGTGACACCATCGCGGCGATTTATTCGGGTTATCTGTCGGCCGAGCGCGGCGGCCTCGAAGTCGAAATACCGCAGTAAGCCTGGTTCAGCGCTTACGGAGCTTCGCTGGGCGCGCCAGCCGTTTCGGCGGGCTGAGCGCTGCGTCCAACCGCGGAACGATGGTGGCATCGCCGTGCAGTGACATCAGCGACTCCAGAAGACTTTCATCCGGGCTCGAACAGACGCCGAGCACAGTCGCCTCGTCGCAGCCCTCCGCGACATATGCATGCCCCATGTTGCTATCTACGTAAATCGATTCGCCGGATCTGAGTACGACCGGATCGTAGAACTCGGTGTGGACGGTGATGCTTCCCTCGAGCACGTAGATGTACTCCTCGCCTGAGTGATGGACGAGCTCACCGAACTCTTCCAGGCTCTTGGCGCGGATCCGGGTGAATACCGGAATCATTCGCTTCCTGCGCAGCTCCGGGCACAAGTAGTAGTAGTCGTAATTGCGCGTGTTGACGTGCACGGCGTCGCCGACGCGCCCGATGCTCCTGCGAGCGGTCACCGCGGGCTCCGGTGCGACCGCGCCGGCACCCGGATCGGATAACAACTCCGAGAGCGAGATGTTGAGCCGCTGACTGACCTGCAACAGTTTGTCGTAGGTCAAGGTCAAGCGGTCATGCTCGACTTTCGAGAGGGTCGAGACCGGGATATCGGTTCGCTCGCTCATCTCTTTGAGCGTCCAGCCATTGCGCGACCGGATCGCCCCGAGAAGGCTTCCCAGGGTGGGATGGTGAGCTTTCATGTCCATAGACAGACTCCGGGGCCACTCTCTCGTCCAGACAACAGACTAAGCACGCACAGGCAGGCGCCCTCCATTTTATGGCGAGCGGCTCGAACAGCGCCTCGAGCGTCTCATTCTCAGGCTCGGCCGGGGGCGTGAAATTTGCCGCAAGCATACAGACCGCGAAAGTCGGGTCAACGGCACAGCCCACGCCAATTTCTCCAATTAGAGAATTTTATTGTCATTTCTCCATCCAGGACTATACTCTCCTGGGGAAGACAATAACATTGGGGCGGGACATGAATGGACCTGGCAGATTTGCGACCTCTGGCCTGATCAGCACATTTGCCCTTTTGTGCTGTGAGTCCGCATCGGCAGCGCCGGACAATCCCGCTCCCGACGCCTCCGGCAGTGGCGGCGTGCTACTCGAGGAAATTGTCGTCACCGCCACGAAGCGCAGCGAACGGCTCCTGGACGTGCCACTGTCAGTGTCGGCGGTGACAGCCGATCAGATTCAGGCCCGCGGGTTCACCCAGTTCTCGGACTACATCAACAGCATTCCGGGCGTCTACTTCCAGGATGGCGGGGTTGGCGACTCGGTCATCCACATCCGGGGCGCCACCGAAAGCGGTGTTGGCTCGACTGTGGCCACCTACTTCGGGGAGGCCATCACCAGCGTGCTCACCAATCATGGCGGCAAAGCCAACCTGCGTCTGGTGGACATTGACCGCGTGGAGGTGCTGCGCGGACCGCAGGGAACTCTCTTTGGCGCCGATGCACTCGCAGGTGTTCTGCGAATCATTCCGGCAGCTGCGGACCCGACCAAAACAGAAGTAAATACGGCCGCGCGTGGGTTTACCACAGCGCATTCCGGCGAGGGTAGTTACCACGTCGAGGGAGTTCTGAACCTGCCGTTGATCCAGGACCAGCTCGCAGTCCGGCTGGTCGCTTACAAGGACGACATCGCCGGATACATTGACAACGTGGTGGCAAGCCAGCCGTCCGTGGACTACAGCGACGCCATCCAAGCGCCCGCTGGAACTCTGGTCACCCCCGCAATCGCGGGCTTCACGAAGAAAGATATCAACCGCGAGCAAACGTGGGGAACGCGGGCATCAGTGCGTTGGCAACCATTGGATCGTCTGCGCTTCGACCTGAACTACACCCTGCAGGATGCCCGCCTCGGGAGCGAGCCGTTCACCGATCCTGCAGCCGGCCCCTATCAGCAGAAGCGCACGCTCGATGCTTTTGAGCCGGGTGGGTACGGCGAGCGGGTCACCATTGGAACATTCACCGCCGCCTACGACTGGGAGCAGGTCTCGCTCCTGTCGGTTACCAACTACATGCGGATGAAGCGCTTCTCGAATCAGGATATTGCTTTCCTCGCCAGCGGCGCGTTCGGCGTGCCCCTCCCCTGGGGCCTGCACGACGACAGCCTGGGCCGCGTGTTCACCCAGGAAGTGCGACTGCAATCCAAAGGCAAGCAGAAGCTGCAGTGGACCCTCGGGGCGTTCTATCTTCACCAACAGGCAGATCTGTCCCAGTTCGTCCCGGACTATTCGTGTCCACAGTGCCTGCCAGAGGCGTTCTTCGGCCAAAGCTACGCGTTCAACGTACCGAACGCGAAATTCTCCGACCAGAAACAGCGTTCCATATTCGGCGAGGTGAGCTATGAGTTCCTGCCACAGTGGACTGTTGGGGCCGGCGGAAGGTATCTGAAGGAAGATATCGAGGCCGTCTCGCCCGGCTCGGATGGCCTGCTCGCAGGCGGCACGAATCCGGCAACCGCACCGGAGAACGGTTCGATCCATGAGTTCAACCCTTCCGGATACGTCCGCTTCAAGCCGTCGGACAACACGACCCTCTACCTGCAGGCGAGCCGCGGCTTCCGTAGTGGCGATGTCAACGAGCCGTACCCGGTGCAATGTCAGGCCGAGGCGGCGAGCGCTGGCATCGGAAAGATTACCGACCCGGACACACTGACCAACTATGAGTTGGGCCTGAAATCGCGTTTTGCCGATGGCAAGCTCAGTCTCAACGCCGCCGTCTACAAGTACAACTGGCATGGTGTGCAGCTCGGCGTCCAGTTGGCCTGTGGCTTCAGCGGTATAGTCAATGCGGGCAATATCGAGGGCAAGGGCGTCGAGTTCGAATTGCTCGCCCAGCCAACCCCGGCCTGGCAGTTCAACCTCTCATTTGCCTACAACCAGAACCACTTCAAGGACGTGGAAAGCGGTACTGGCTTCGAGCCGGGTCAACGCCTACCGGATGCTCCTGAGAAGAACGCGAGCATCGGCGCACAGTACAACTTCCGACTGAATCAAGCGTGGACTGCGTTCGCGCGCGGCGACTATGTCTACGTCGGCGATGTTCTGCAGCAGTTCGATACCGTCGTCACGGAAAACGGCGGGTATGGCGAAGCCAACGCACGCCTGGCGTTCCTGCACGACAAGTTCGAAGTAGATCTTTACGGCGAAAACCTGGCTGACAAGCGTGGTATTTCCGTGACCGGCAATCCCGCTTTCGGCGGCTATCAAACCCTGGTCCGGCCACGCGAGATCGGAGTGGAGGTGCGCTATTCCTTCCGCTGACGTAATTCAATTACCGTACCCCTACCTTCTGTTTCTGGGTGACACGAAGGAAGCGGCCTACGCCAAGACCGCGTTTGGCCTGCGCGATTGGGCTCCCGAGCTTTGTGTAGGCGAATGGTCATGCGACACCGCGACCGTCACGACCGGTCTGCCTCGTTTGAGTCCGAAGGTGGCTCATGCACGCGGGGCACGTGGTTTGGTCATTGGCGTCGCCAATATCGGCGGCGTCATAGCAGATAGCTGGCTACCTCCGCTGCTCGACGCGCTGGAGTCGGGCCTGGACATCGTCAGCGGAATGCACTCCAGGCTTCATAGCGTGAAGAGATTGCACGAGGCCGCGGTTCGCCTGGGCCGCAAGCTGGTGGACATACGCGTTCCTCCACAACACATTCCCATCGCTTCGGGCCGCAAGCGTTCAGGTAAGCGCCTGCTGACGGTTGGTACGGATTGCGCGCTAGGGAAGAAGTACAGCGCCCTGTGCATCACACGCGCCCTTCGTCAGCGTGGATTTGACGTCGACTTTCGTGCGACCGGACAGACAGGAATTTTGATCTCAGGGCGTGGGATGCCGATGGACGCCGTGGTTGCTGACTTCGAAGCGGGTGCCGCGGAAATACTGAGCCCGGACGCGGCATCCCTGCACTGGGATGTCATCGAAGGACAAGGAAGCCTGTTCCATCCCGCGTACGCCTCGGTCTCCCTGGGATTGCTCCACGGCAGCCAGCCGGACGTCATCGTCGTCTGTCACGAACCGGGGCGTGAATCGATACTGGGTCACCCAGAGTATCCGCTACCCACCGTCGAAGAGACGATCGAGCTGAATATCCGGCTCGGCAGGCGGACCAATCCGGCGATTCGTTGCGCCGGCGTCTGTTTGAACACATCGCAGCTCGATGCCGGCGCCGCTCGAGAAATGTTGGCTCACGAATCAAAGCGCCTCGGCATGCCCGTAGCCGATCCCATACGGAACGGCGCCGAATTCCGACAACTAGTGGATGCGTGTCTCGCGTAAGCGCACGCAATAACATTATGCGAAAAACAAGCACGCTTGCAGTCACGATTCTCACGCTCGCCGCGGCTCCGCTGCTCGCCATGGCGGCCGCTCGGGCGGCCTTGCCCGACACCCCGGTCGCCGCCACCCCCGCCGCCGCCGCCCCGGCCGACGCCCCTGTTACTTCGGCACCCTCGGCTGTCACCCTGACAGCCGACGACGCCAACGCCTGGCTCGACGGCTACATGCCTTACGCCCTTCACGTTGGCGACATCGCCGGCGCGGTCGTTGCAATCGTCAAGGACGGCAAAGTCCTCACCGAACGCGGTTACGGCTACAGCGACGTCGAAGAGCGGATTCCGGTGGACCCGAAACGCACCCTCTTCCGACCCGGATCCGTATCGAAGCTGTTCACCTGGACGGCCGTGATGCAGCTCGTCGAGCAGGGCAAGATCGATCTCGATGCCGACGTGAATCAATACATCGACTTCAACATCCCGCCCCACGACGGTAAGCCCGTGACGATGCGCAACCTCATGCAGCACACCGCGGGATTCGAGGAGCAGGCGAAGGGAGTCATGTCAGACCACGCCCCCGGATTCGAGGAGCTTCTGAAGCGGTGGATACCCCACAGAGTGTTTGCGGCGGGCAGCACGCCAGCGTACTCCAACTATGGCGCATCACTGGCAGGTTACATCGTTCAGCGTGTTTCAGGCGAACCATTCAGCACCTACATAGAAAAGCATATCTTCGCGCCCCTCGACATGAAAGTTTCGTCCTTTCGTCAACCGTTGCCCGCGGAACTGGCCCCTCTCATGTCGAAGGGCTACCCGCGAGCGTCGCAGGACCCAATGCCTTTCGAGGAGATCGGCCCGACGCCCGCCGGCTCCTTATCGTCCCCCGCCGAAGACATGGCCCATTTCATGATCGCGCACCTGCAGGATGGTGAGTACAACGGCAACCGCATCCTGAGCGCCGCTACGGCCCGGAAGATGCACGACAGTCCGCTCACCGTGCTGCCGCCGCTCAACCGGATGGAGCTGGGATTCTTCGAGACCAACATCAACGGGCGCGAGGTCATCGCCCACCTGGGTGACACCGAGGCTTTTCACACCTCCCTGCACCTGTTCCTGCATGAAAATGTTGGCTTCTACGTCTCCTTCAATAGCCTGGGCAGGGAGGCAGCCGCGGGCGAGCTGCGTGGCGCCCTGTTCGAAGATTTCGCCGACCGCTACTTCCCCGGCGCACCGCCCGAAGGCAAGCTCGATGAGAAGACTGCCGCGGCCCATGCCGCGATGCTCACGGGAACCTGGGTCAACTCGCGGGGCTCGCAGTCGAACTTCCTGGCGGCACTCGGGCTGTTCGGAACAGCCAAGGTCGGACTCAACGCCAAGGGCGAGCTCGTTCTGCCGTTCCTCGGGCTCAACGGTGAGCCGAGACACTGGATTGAGTATGCGCCGTTCGTCTGGCGTGACCGCGACACGCATGAGCGCCTGGCGGCACAAGTCGTCGATGGCAAGGCCGTGCGCTTCAGCATCGACGGAATCTCGCCGTTCATGGTCTTTGACAGACCCGTGTGGTACCGCGACGCAGGCTGGCTGCGTCCGTTGTTCTACGTAAGTCTCGCGGCTCTGGCGCTGACAGCGGTGTTCTGGCCCGTTACGGCCATCGTTCGCAGGCGCTTTGGCGCAACACTGGCGCTGAATGCACCCGCCCTGCGGGCTTACCGGCTGAGCAAGATCGCGGCAGTCCTGATCGTGACCGCGGTAGTCGTGTGGGCTCTCACGCTAGGGTTGATGTTGAAGGACAACAATAGGCTCACCGCCCACTTTGACTGGATGGTCCATCTCGCCCAGTTGCTGGGCATCGTGGCGTTTATCGGCGGCTTTGTCATGATGTTGTTGAATCTGCGGACGGTCTGGAGCGGCGAACGGCACTGGCCAGCCAAAGCCTGGAGTGTAGTGCTCGCCGCCAGCGCTCTTGTCATCCTGTGGGTGGCCTTCGCGTTCAAGCTCATCAGCTTTGGAGTGAACTACTGATGTCCCGCGTGAGGCTCCAAGTTACGGTGGAGAAGCTGCGCCTGGCAGCTCCCTTTCGCATTTCGGGATTCGTCTTCGAGAGCCAGGATGTCGTTCTCGTAGAGTTGCAGGACGGTGAGCATCGGGGCCGTGGCGAAGCGTCGGGGGTCTACTATCTCGGCGATACCGCGCAGAAGATGGTGGCGGCCATCGAAGCTCATCGCAGCCAGATCGAAACCGGTATCAGCCGTGCCGCCTTGCAAGAGTTGCTTCCGCCGGGAGGCGCTCGAAACGCGCTCGACTGCGCCCTGTGGGAACTAGACGCGTCCCGCGCGAGCCAGCCCGTATGGAAACTCGCAGGCCTGCAGCTGCTCAATCCGCTGGTCACGACATTCACACTCGGTGCGGACGATCCCGCGGTCATGGCGGAAGGCGCGCGCAAGTACTCTCATGCGCGATCGTTGAAGTTGAAGCTTACGGGTGACGTCGAGCAGGACATCGCCCGTGTACGGGCTGTTCGATCTGCACGTCCCAGAGTATGGATCGGCGTAGATGCAAATCAGGGCTACACACTCGATGCCCTGTCACGGCTCATGGATGAGCTCATCCTTGCGGAAGTCGCGCTGCTGGAGCAACCGCTGGCGCGGGGCCGCGAGGCGGACCTGGAGGGATTCTCCTCGCCCATTCCGATCGCGGCCGACGAGAGCGCACTCAGTCTCGCGGATCTACCCGGCCTGGTCGGGCGATTCAACATCGTCAACATCAAGCTCGACAAGTGTGGTGGCCTGACCGAGGGCCTCGCGATGGCGCACAAGGCCCGCGAGCTCGGTCTCGGGTTGATGGTGGGCAACATGGTCGGCACGAGTCTCGCGATGGCACCGGGATTCATCCTGGGGCAGTTGTGCGACGTCGTCGATCTCGACGGCCCCATCTTTCTTTCCCGCGACCGTACTCCCAACGCGATCTACGCGGACGGGAAAATCCGCTGCGGCGAAGAGATCTGGGGTTCGGGGAACTTGCCCGCAGCATGAGCAATCCGCCAGCCGCGGCGCATCGGGACCTGACCTGGTTCGGTCAACCCAGGGGGCTGACGATCCTGTTCCTGACGGAAATGTGGGAACAGTTCTCCTATTACGGTATGCGCGCACTGCTGGTCTACTACATGACCCAGCAGTTGATGATGGGACAGGAAAGAGCGTCACTCACCTACGGCACCTATACGGCCATGGCGTATTTCACACCCATCTTCGGCGGAATGCTCGCCGACCGCTGGCTGGGCAAGCGGCGCGCCGTGATCATCGGCGGCACCATCATGGCTATCGGCCATTTCCTGATGGCTTTTCCACCCCTCCTCTACATCGCCCTGGCGACGATCGCCCTGGGTAACGGCCTGTTTCTGCCGAGCCTGCCCAGCCAGATCAACGATCTGTACGGTCCTCACGATCCGCGCCTGAGCCGGGCCTATAACATCTACTACGTCGGCGTGAATATCGGTGGCTTTCTCGCGCCCCTGGTCTGCGGGACCCTGGGCGAGTTCTACGGGTGGCACTGGGGGTTCGCGGCCGCCGGAGTTGGAATGCTCCTGGGACTCACCCTTTACGTGTTCGGTGGAAAATACCTTCCAGAAGCCAAAACGCATGCATCGGCGGCGGCCGGATCTCACTCGTCGGCCAGTTACAAAGCAACGCAGCCGACCAGCGCCTTTCTCGTGCTGTTTGCAGTTGGCGTGGCAGTGACCATATTCCGCGGCGCCTACGAGCAGGTTGGTAACACTGTGGCCCTCTGGGCCGACATCGGCATCGACCGTCATACCGGTGTCGCGGTCATCCCCATGACCTGGTTTCAGTCGCTCAACCCCTTGCTCGTTTTCCTCCTGACGCCTCTGCTGCTCGCACACTGGCGCAAGCGCGCCGGGCGCGGCACCGAGCCTTCGGCCATGCGGAAGATGGCGCTCGGAGCATTTATCGTCGCACTGGCCTATTCTCTTCTTGCGATGGTCTCGGTCCTGGCGGCTACAGAGCGTGCGAGCTGGATGTGGCTGGTGGTGTTTTTCGTGTTTTTCACATTGGGAGAGTTGTACATCCTGCCCACGGGCCTCGGCCTGTTCGCGCGGCTGGCGCCGAGGGGATTCGCCGCGACCGCCGTGGCCGCCTGGTTTTTCGCCATCTTCACGGGAAGTCTGACTGCCGGTGCAGTGGGCACATTGTGGAGCAGTACTGCGCATGCCGAATTCTTCGTGATCCTCGCGCTGCTTGCCCTGGCGGCCGCCGGCATATTGTTGACCCTGGACCGTGCGACATGTCGCATCGAAGCCGCCCGAGCAGATGATTCGGCCGCCAGGCAACTGGCGGATGCGCCCGGTCAATGACGACTCTCATGCCCTCGCGATTTCAACGCTTCCTTCTGCCAGGCTTTGCATTCAAGGCTGTCGTGATTGGCGGCGGTTACGCGACCGGGCGCGAGTTGGCGGAGTTCTTCCTGCCGAGCGGCCCTTGGGGCGGAATCGGCGCGATGATGCTGGCAACTGCTGTCTGGAGCGCGGTTTGCGCGGCAACCTTCCTGTTCGCGCGGCGATATCAGGCGCGCGACTACCTCACCTTCGTGCGGGCGCTCCTGGGCCCCGCCTGGATCGTATTCGAAGCCGCCTACATCCTGTTCGTGATCCTGATACTGGCGGTTTACGGCGCCGCGGCCGGCGCCATCGCTGAAGCAACTCTAGGAGCACCCAGGATTGCGGGTACCCTGGCGTTGATGGTAGCCATCGCGCTGGTTGTCGCTTTCGGCAACACTGCCGTGGAGCGCCTGTTCAAGTACGTCTCCTTCCTCCTGTATGGCGTCTATGTGTTGTTCGTTGTGCTGGCGCTCACTCACTTCGGCGACCGCATCGTCACCGGATTTTCGACGCCAACCTCCACGGATGGATGGGCGATTGGCGGTCTGACCTATGCCAGCTACAACATCGTAGGTGCGGTGGTGATTCTGCCGGTCTTACGGCACCTTACGAGCGACCGTGATGCGGTCATTGCCGGCGTCATCGCGGGCCCCCTGGCCATGCTCCCGGCCTTGATGTTTTTCTGCTGCATGATCGCCTACCTGCCGGGAATAGCTGCCGAGACGTTGCCATCGGATTTTCTGCTGCAGCGCCTGAACCTGCCTGTGTTTCATCTGCTGTTTCAGCTGATGATCTTTGCCGCGCTTCTCGAGAGCGGTACGGGCGCAGTACATGCCATCAACGAGCGCATCAGCAATGCCTGGTATAGCCGTCACCAAACGACACTGGCGCAGTCAGCGCGCCTGGCCATTGCGCTCGCAATACTCGCCGGTTGCATGCTCCTCGCGCAGCGTTTTGGCCTCGTAACCCTGATTGCCAAGGGGTATCGCGCGTTAGCCGGCATCTTCCTCCTCGTCTACGTAGTACCACTGCTCACTGTCGGCCTCGCCCGACTCTGGCGCGGCCGATCCGCCCAGCAAGACGCAACGCTGAGGGTTTTATGAAACGACTCGCACTCGCCGCAGCCACTCTGACCTTCACGTGTGTTGCATTCTGCGAGCCTCCCGCGGGCTTCGAGCATCGCGCGGAGGCTGCGCGCCGTGATATCGGTGTACCCGGCATGGCCATCGCCATTGTCGAAAACGATAAGGTGACCTTCACCAAGGGTTTCGGCTCGAAGGCGCTGGGCCAGTCTGACGCGGTGGATGCCGACACCATATTCCCGACAGGCTCCACCGGAAAAGCCTTCACTGTGGCAGCGCTGGGAATTCTGGTCGATCGGGGCCAGATCAACTGGGATGACAAGGTGACCGATCGGCTGCCCGGGTTCCAGATGTACGATCCCTGGGTCACGCGCGAGATGACCATCCGCGACCTGTTGGTCCATCGCAGCGGTCTGGGTCTCGGCGCCGGCGATCTGCTGTTCGTTCCGCGCACGAATTTGAGCCGCGCCGAGTCCGTCAGGAGGCTGCGGTACCTGAAGCCGGCGACCAGCTTTCGCAGCGGGTTCGCTTACGACAACGTGCTCTATATGGTGGCCGGACAGCTCATCGAATCCGTTACCGGCCAGACATGGGAGAAGTTCACCGCCGAACAGGTTCTCAAGCCGGCGGGAATGCTGCATTCGACCAGCGATGAAGACGCTCGCTTCGCTACGGTCAATCGCGCACAGCCGCACGCGCGCATGAACGGCGGGATGCGCGGAGCCGGCGACCAGGAGCGCCTCAACGAACATGACGAACTGGGGCGGAACGCCGCGCCCGCCGGGGGGCTCTCAGTGAGTGCCAACGACATGGCACGCTGGCTGCTCATCCAATTGGATGCCGGCAAGCTGCCAGCCACTGGCCGGTTGTTCTCAGCGGCAGCGCACGAGCAGATGTGGACTCCTCTCGTCCTGCAACCCATAGAGGAGCGCCCGGAAGCACTGAAACCCATTCAACCCAGGTTCAGTACGTATGCGCTCGGCTGGGATGTCGAGGACTATCGGGGCGCGAAGATCGTATGGCACGGGGGGGCCGTGTTTGGATTCCTCACCGCCGTGGTGTTGATCCCGGACAAGCACGTCGGCTTCTCGATCGAAATCAACAGCGAGGATGGCGAGATCATCCGCGGGTTGATGTGCGAGCTGCTCGACCACTACCTGGGACTGCCCAGGACCGACTGGACGGCACGATTCAAAGCGGAGAAACAGCGCAAGATTGCCGAAGCACTGAGCACACTCAAGACGCAGACAGCCAAGCCAGCCGGCGTCGGCCCCTCTCTGCCGGTGGAACGATACGCGGGCACTTATGCCGACCCTTGGTATGGCAACATCGAAGTCACTGCAGCCGGCGGCAAGCTCAGGATCGACTTCAAATCGACCCCTGACATGGGCGGCACGCTCGAGCACTGGCAGTACGACAGTTTCATCACCCGTTTCGACGACAAGACGATCGAGCCTGCGTACGTGACCTTCGGTCTGAATTCCGACGGTAAAGTCGATCGCGTGACCCTGAAAGCCGTCTCGCCGCTCGCCGACTTCAGCTACGACTACCAGGACCTGTTGTTCACGCCCGTGGGCCGTTGAGGGAACGTTTACAAACCACCGCAGTCGAAACGGCCGAGGAGCCTCGTCATGCGAAAACAACGTCGACCCGTAGCCGTCCTTTTGGCGCTGTCAGCTTTGATGGTGATTGCGCCGGTGAGGTCGTCTTTTGCGGATACCCCACCGCCAACGAAGGCCGCGAAAGAAGAAGCAAAGCCAAAGCCACAGCCCGCCCAGCCGACCCCGGCCGCAACCGACAAAACACCGGCCCCCACCACAGCCGATAAAACAAAGGCGCGCAAAGCCGCCGAAGCCCGGATAGCCCGCTGCCGCCTGCACCCCGAGATCTGCGTGCAATAGCCAAAGGTCCCCGCAGGGGGTTCCCTCCCCGCTGGGGATTCCCTCGCTGACCGCTCGGTCGTCGCTTACCGCTCGGTCGCCCTCGCAACCAGGTTGCGAGGGCCCCGCGCGCTCCCGTGGGCTCACTCAATCATCGCTGTCGAGTCGGTAGATGCCGCGGCCGTGGGTTGCTGCAAAGAGCAGGTGCGACCCGGAGTCGAGCACCAGTTGGTATACAGCAACGGGAGGCAGTCCTGCCGCAGCCTCCAACCAGTCACCCTGCTTCCGCACGAGCACACCGAAGTCAGTCGCAACATAGAGATGACGGTTGTCAGCGTCGTAGGCAATTCCCGTTATGGGTTGATCGCCCAGTCCCGCGCTCAGGTTCTTCCATTGCGCAGTGCCGGCCTTCGGATCATAGGTCACCTCGAACACGTGTCCCGTCGTCGTCGGGGTGTAAGCGTCATAACCTGCGAACGACACGAAAGCGTGTAGCGGATTGTGAGCATCGACGGCGATGCCACTGATGAAGCGCGTTGGCTGGGCCGGTGTATCGATACGGGCATACCGGACAGCGTTTGGGTCTGGCGCGTTGGCATTCATCGAAATGAACAATCGGCCACGGCGCGTACCCGCCCAGAGAGGCGCATCCTTGGTGGGGCCGCGACTGATGCTCACTACATACGAACCCGTCTTATCGGCACCGTAAGCCGTGCTGGTGAGATCGCCGCCAGTCGTTCCGAGAGCGCCTCCGATAGGAGCCCAGTCACCGCAGGTGATCGTGAAGTCGCCGAAGTACTCATTGCAGTGCAGGTCGAGATCCGCCTGCGGTCCACCATTGTCGGTCGTGCGCCAGACATGTTGCAGTCCGACGAAGAACGTACCAGCAACCTTCGGATCGGCGATGAGCGGGACATAGAACGAGGCGCCCTCGCCGCTCAGTTGTAATGGGTCGCCCACCCAGTCCCAACCGAACACGTCATTGCCCTTAAAGTTCACATCAGGCGCCGGACTGTAATACAAATGCATACGAATTCCCGTGACCGAGCTGATCGCCGGGGGACCGCCGTCGCCGCCGACAGACTCAAACCAGGTGTGCTTGGTCTTGTCGAATGCCCAGGTGCCATTGTCCTGGGTGCCGCCGATGATATCGTTCCGAGGATCCTGTGCGTTGACCGCAATACCCTGGAACTGCAGCGTGTTGAGTCCGGCACTGACAGGCGCGATCCTCGTCGGAATGACCCTGAGCCAGTTATGGCAATCGACGAGGTCAGCCCCGGTCAAGCGGCGATTGGCGCACTCGGGATTGCCGTTGGTGTACACGCCGCTGGTTCGCACCACACCACCGTCCGATCCGATCAGCGCCGCATCGCCATGTCCGGGAATGAATGCGAGCGCGTGCTGGTCGGGATGCATACCGGTGGGCGCTGGATCCTGCACGGCGTCGTTCGTCATGTCCGTGAACGAAACACCGGCATCCGTCGAGCGAACCACCGCGCGTCCATTGGAAGGACCAGACAGCTCGTCATAATTCATTGACCCGCCTAGCCAGACAGTGTCAGGACGTCCCGGTGGGGAGGCGACGAACATGTCATAGCTGCACTGGCCCTGGCAGAAGTCGTACGACCCGAATCCGGGAGTACCCTTGTTTGAGTTTGACAACTTGATCCAGCCGGCATTGCTGCCACCCGTCAACAACGCCGTGGCGCTCACGTTCGCGTTGTCAGTTCGGTAGAAATCCGCAGGCGCGCTGCCGACGTCGCCGAGATAGACGCGCAACTTGCGTCCCATCGGCACCAATGCAAACTCCGTCCGCGCATCCAGCGAGGTCTCTACAGCGCCGCCGCCCGCGCCTGCAAACACCTGCTCATACAAGTGGTTGCGTGTCGACCGATATAATCCATAGTCGAACACGGAGAAATAGATCTGAGTGAATGCATCATCCCCGCCGGCCCGGTAGGTCAGGATCTTCGACACTCCGCCACGAAAGAAGTCCGCGCCGTTCGGGCTGGCAGGGTTCACGGTGTCAGCCTCGACGCTGAATACCAGTGAGAAATGCAGGCCACCATCGATCGACTCATACAAACCGACCGGCGGCGCATTCGGCGGCGTGTAGCGGCCGCCATTCACGGCAGACGAGCCGTGGCGGGCGACTGCTGTACCTATCCACAGGTGGCGCGAGTTGTGTGGATCAACCGCGATCGCCGCCACCGCACGGTCGTGAGCCGCATCGAAGCTGCCCGCTACCAGGGACCAGTGCTCACCGCCGTCCGTGGACTTGTACAACCCGAGCCCGGCCTCCGAGTCGCTGGAGCCATTTGGCTCGCCCGTTCCGACATACACCGTCGCGCCGCTGGGATCCGTGGGATCATACAGAAGGGACCCGATCGAGTTGGTGGCCAACCCCGCACTCACAGGCCGCCATTGCGGCGTGCCGGCCAGTACGTTCGCGGTCTTCCATACGCCGCCGCCGGCCGCTCCGACCAGCGCTGTGCAGGAGTTTCCGCCGCAGCGATTGGATACGGCCAAGCTCGTCACACGGCCGGACACCACGGAGGGAGCCCCCGTGTATGTTACAGGTCCCGGCACATTACCGACGGTGGGACCAATCGCCTTCCAAGCTCCGCCGGAACCGAACCCCGCCGCGGCAATACCTTCGAACGCCGCCGCGGCTGACAACCTTTGTGCCGCAGCTACGAAGGCGCTCGGATAGGCCTGATCGCTGGCTTCCCACCCCGCACGGGCGGCGAAGTCGTCTTCCGGTCCATGCTTTGCAATCCAAGTCTGTGCAAACGTGATCGGCGCGCTACAGGCAACGCCTGTTGTAAGCGCCCACAGAAGTCCCGCCGCAACAGCGGCAACAGCATCCCAATGCCTCTTCATGGCTCTCCCCAGATAGTTTGTGTTGTTCCGTGAGCGGCCGTACCTCCTTAAGAGGCAGGTGCCCGCGATGGTATTATGTATGCCGATTTGGCGGCCAACGCAACATATCGGGCGTGGCGGTAGGGAAAGTAAGTAGATCGGCTGCAGGCCGCTATCGAGTTATCGAGTGGTGCTGCGGCGTACCAGGGCGGTGGGGCTGAAGAGCCGGCCCATTGGTTGGAATTGACTCCCGGCCGCGCTGCGTGCCGGGAATCGTCGATCAGCTCGTCGGGCTCAGGCGGCCGGCTCGGCGGGCACCAATTCGGAAGCTACCCCCTTGCCTGCCGTGCGGCGCAGCCGCTGCTCCTCCTGCACTTGTTCGAGCTGCAGGTCCGTGGCAGCCGCGATGACACCGAGAAGTTTGTGAGTTGGATTGAGCGGCAGTGGCAGTCCATGCAAGCGCTCCCAGATACGGATGCGCTCGCCAGGCATGTTCCTGATGGAGACCTGCTCCGCGAGCTCGTTCTGGCGGCGCTCCTGTCTTTCGGCATGCTCGTGCGCGAGCCGTGCGCGGTAATCGGCAACCAATTCCCCAGCATGGGGACCTGAACGGCCGGAAATCCGGGAATCGAACACCATGGCGTACTCCTTGGACAGGCCCACACAGTACACCTCGGCGGGCCTGCGCGCTTGCAGATCGGCAGCAGCAGTCAGTCCCTGCAGCGCCGAGGCGCGCAAACCGGGTCCCGCGGAGCGTACCCAACCGGAAATCCCGGCGGCGGCGGGGCCAGAACCAGGGTCATTGCAGCCTCCGCATCAGCAGGTACGCCGCCGGAATCACCAACATGGACAATAGTGGCGCGGTCAGCATGCCACCGACCATGGGTGCGGCGACCCGGCTCATCACCTCCGACCCAGCGCCGCTTCCCGCAAAGATCGGCAGGAGGCCTGCTACGATGACTGCAACCGTCATCGCTTTGGGCCGGACGCGCAACACCGCACCCTCCCGTATACCCTCAACCAACATCTGCGCAGTCGGCGCGAGCCCGTTATCGACCCGCGCGGAGATAGCCTGCTTGAGATATAGCAGCATCACGACTCCGAACTCGGCCGCCACGCCGGCCAGCGCAATGAAACCCACGCCGGTAGCCACCGATAGATTGTAGCCCTTCAGGTAGAGAAACCAGATTCCGCCCGTGAGCGCGAAGGGCAGCGTGCCCATGATGAGCGCGGCTTCGTCGAGCCGCCGGAAGGTCAGGTAAAGCAGCAGGAAGATGATCACCAGGGTCGCCGGCACAACTACCTTGAGACGTGCGTTGGCGCGTTGCAGGTACTCGAACTGCCCCGAATAGGTGAGGGTCATTCCCGGTTTGAGCTGAATCTGCTGCGCAATGGCTCTTTGCAGCGCGGCAACAGTGGCGGCAAGAGCCGCGTTGCGGGCATCGATGTACACCCACCCTGACGGGCGCGCGTTCTCGGTTTTCAACATCGATGGCCCATCTTTCAGGCTGATCCGCGTCACGGTGTCCAGGGTGATCTGCGCTCCGGCAGGCGTGAGAATCGGGAGGTTCCGCAAGCTCTCTACCGAGTCGCGCAGCTCGCGGGGGTAGCGCACATTGATGGGAAAACGCGCCCGTCCCTCCACCGTCTCCCCGATGGTCTCACCACCAATGGCAGCGGCGACCACCGACTGCACATCTGAAATGTTGAGGCCGTAGCGCGCCGCGGCTGCGCGGTCGATATCGATGTCAACGTAGTGACCACTGCCCAGGCGCTCCGCAACAGCCGAAGTCACACCGGGGATGGTTTTGGCGACGCGCTCGATCTGCTGCGCGATGCCATCTATGTCGGCGAGGCTTGTGCCGGCAATCTTGATTCCAATGGGGCTCTTGATGCCGGTGGCCAGCATGTCGATGCGGTTGCGGATGGGCGGCACCCAGATGTTGGTGAGCCCCGGTATTTTGACCGTGCGATCGAGCTCATCCAGCAGCTTCTGCGGGGTCATGCCGGCGCGCCATTCGGCCCGCGGCTTGAATTGCACGGTGGTCTCAAACATCTCGAGCGGGGCGGGGTCGGTCGCGGTCTCGGCGCGCCCTGCCTTGCCGAACACCGTCGCCACCTCCGGTACGGACTTGATCAAGCGGTCGGTGATCTGCAGCAGCTCAGCAGCCTTGGCGGCCGGTAGACCCGGCAGCGCCGAGGGCATATACAACACGTCTCCCTCGTTGAGCGGCGGCATGAATTCCCCACCCAACCGGCTCAGCGGCCAGGCCACGGAGGCGAAGATCGCCGCAGCGGCCACGAGAGTCAGTGTCGGACGGCACAACACCCGATCGAGCAGTGGCCGATACAGCGCGATCAGACCGCGGTTCAGCGGATTGCGCAGCTCCGGCGGGATGCGGCCCCGGACCCAGTAGCCCATCAACACCGGCACCAACGTGATCGCAAGCCCGGCGGCCGCAGCCATGGCGTAGGTTTTGGTGAGCGCCAGCGGACGAAACAACCGCCCTTCCTGGGCCTCGAGCGTGAAAACGGGGATGAATGAGAGTGTGACAATGACCAGACTGAAGAACAGCGCCGGTCCTACTTCGACAGCTGCCTCCGTCATCACTTCCCAGCGGGCTGGACCATTCAGGGACGCATTCGGATGCGCCTGCATCCAGGCTTCCAGACGCTTGTGCGCGTTCTCAATCATCACGACCGCCGCATCGACCATGGCGCCGATCGCAATGGCAACTCCTCCCAGTGACATGATGTTGGCACTCACACCCTGGTAGCGCATGATGATGAGAGCGGCGAGCACACCCAGCGGCAGCGAAATGATGGCGACCAGCGCCGAGCGCAAATGCCACAGGAAGAGCGCGCAGACCAGCGCGACCACCACGAATTCCTCGATCAGCTTCGTGCTGAGGTTTGCCACTGCCCGGTCGATCAACCGGGAGCGATCGTAGGTCGGCACAATCTGCACCCCAGCGGGCAAGCTGGGTTTGAGCTCGGCGAGCTTGTTTCGGACAGCTTCTATGGTGGTGCGGGCATTCTTGCCCGAGCGCATGATGATGACGCCGCCGGCGACCTCTCCCTCGCCATTGAGCTCGGTGACCCCGCGGCGCATCTCCGGTCCCAACTGCACGGTGGCCACATCACCGACCGTAACGGGAATACCGGACGCACCAACGCCCAGCGGAACAGCGCGAAAGTCCTCGAGGCTGTTCAGGTATCCCGAGGCTCGCACCATGTATTCGGTCTCGGCGAGCTCCAGCACTGACCCACCCGCTTCGCGGTTGGCGCGTTGGATCGCCTCGATCACCCTATCCTGTGGGATGTTGTACGCAACGAGCTTCGCGGGATCGAGCACAACCTGGTACTGCTTCACCATGCCGCCCAGGCTGGCGACTTCGGCAACATTCGGCAGCGTCTTCAGCTCGTACTTCAGCAACCAGTCCTGCAGGGCACGCAACTGGCTGAGGTCATGTTGGCCGGTGCGATCCACCAAGGCGTACTCGAAGACCCAGCCGACTCCGGTAGCATCCGGTCCCAGCGCCGTCTTCGCGGTGACCGGCAAGCGGTTCTGCACCTGGTTGAGGTATTCCAGCACACGGGAGCGTGCCCAATAAAGGTCGGTGCCGTCTTCAAACAAGACGTACACGAATGAATCCCCGAAGAGCGAAATGCCGCGGACCGTTTTAGCGCCCGGGACGGACAGCATGGTGGTCGCGAGCGGATAGGTGACTTGGTTCTCGACGATCTGCGGTGCCTGACCGGGATAAGTTGTCCGGATGATGACCTGCACATCGGAGAGGTCGGGCAATGCATCGACCGAAGTATTCTGCAACGCCCATATACCTGCGACCGCCACGAACAACGCCGCCAGCAGGACTAGTCCGCGATTGCGGACAGAGCCGCGAATGATGCGCTCGATCATCGCGGGCTCCCCGCGAGCCGCCCAAGCACGCCCTTGAGGCTCGCCTCCGAGTCGATCAGAAACTGCCCCGACGCTACCACGCGCTGCCCTTCTGTCAGTCCACCGAGAATGACAGTCTTGCCGTTGACATCGGCACCGAGCTTCACCTCAGTCGGAATGAACTGACCTCGTTCGCCCGCCACAATTACGATAGCCCGCGTGCCGGTGCGAATGACTGCCTCAGATGACACATACACAGCGGCTGGCTGCGCCCCGCTGTCGAGCCGTACCTGAGCGAACATTCCGGGTCTCAGCCGGCCGTCCGGGTTGGGAAGCTCGATGCGTACCCTTATAGTGCGAGTCTCGACATTGGCTTGCGGCAGAACTGCAATCACGCGCCCTTTGAATGCCTGGCCAGGATAGGCCGTCAGGCGAGCCTCCACCGCCTTCCCAAGTTGGGCAAGAGCACCGCGGGCTTCCGGAATGGCTGCCTCCAGCCAGACAGACGCGAGTCCATTGATCTTCGCGAGTGTGCTCCCGGCGGACACTGTCATTCCCTCGCGGACCTCGAGCGTTTCGATTACGCCGGCGAGCGGGCTGCGAATGGTGGTCGTCGTGAGTGGCTCGCCGGTAGCTTCGATGCGTGCCACCAACTCGGGGGGCATCCCCAACAGCAGCAGCCGCTGCCGCGCTGCATCTATCAGCCCGGGGTCACCACTCTTCAGAAGCACTAGAAATTCTGACTGCGCGCCGGCCCACTCGGGCACGAGCAAATCGACAATCGCCGCATTCCGGCCAAGTACATCGCCGGGCGCCCGCGCATAGACGCGGGTTACAAACCCCGCGCTGCGTGCCTGTACAACCGCAACATCGCGCTGGTTGAGCTGCACTGTACCGACCGCTTCGAGCGGCTGCGATAGTGTTCCACGCTCAACCTGAACGAAGCGCACTCCGAGATTCTGCACGATGCCCGGATCGATCCTGACACCCACGGCATTCCCCTCCCCGGAGTCATCCGCATACCTGGGGACCAACTGCATGTCCATGTAGGGTGACTTTCCCGGTTTGTCGAACTGTTGGTTCGGCACCATCGGGTCGTACCAATACAGGGGCTTGCGCTCGTGACTGGCGGGCGCACTCGTGGACGGCACCGGGCGCAAGGACTCACTGCCTCGCCTTGCGAACCAGTAACCGGCTGCGGCACTCATGGCTGCCAGGAGGACCGCCCCGCAGAGGATTCCACCGACTCTTCGCGGCAGGACATTCATTGCGAGGCCTCCTGAGCGGAACCCGTGTCAGCAGCACCCGGGCCGTAGAAGTAATACAGCCTCGCCGCTGCAATGGCGTGCTTGCTTTGCAGCTCAATTTGCCTGAGCCGCTGATCAATCAATTCGCGGCGCGCGGCCAGCACGGCTGTCAGATCCGCCTTTCCGGCCCGATAGCTTGCAAACTGGTAATCGACTTTCTGGCGCGCGAGTGGCAGATGTACATCGCGCAGCCGCTCGAGTTGGCGCGAGACAGCAGCGTACTCAGCCAATGCCGCCTCGAGCTCCTGCGTGTGATCGCGCAACATGGCATCACGCTGCATCTGCACGCGGGTCAATTCCTGGCGTTTGGCCTGGATCTGCGGATCCTGGCGAGTCTTCGTGAACAACGGCAGGTCGACGGTGAACTGCAGCGACACCATGTCGCTGAATGCCGCCCCGCGGCGGCCATAGGCAAGCTCCACCCCCCAATCCGGGCGCTTCATGGCCTCTGCTTCGTGCACTTCGGCCTGAGCCATCTGCGTCATCGGGACGAACACCGCAAGATCGGGATGCTCATGCACGTGATCGCGTAGGTGCTCGGAATCGAGTGTCAGTGACGGCGGCTCTCCAGCCAGGGGCTCCTCGGCAGCGACACCTACCCAGCGCTTCAATACTGCTTTCGATCTGGCAATCTCACCCGCAAGCTCGTCGCGGCGATCAGCGATCTCGGCCGCTTCCTGTCTGGGAGCAAGGACATCGGCCGGCAGGTCACGACCCGCGGCAAACCGAGCCTGCACCGCCTGCCCGAAAAGCTGATTTTCGCGATCGAGCTCATCGAAGAGCGCGCCACGGCGCTCGAGGTAATACCGGTCGAGCCACGCGAGGGCCGTGTCCCGGCGCACTGTCAGGATGCTGACGAGCCGTTCCGCCTCGGCCCGGGCCACACCCGCATTTGCTACCGCAGCTCGTGCCTCACGCTTGGCGCCGTTAGGAACATCCTGCATCACCCCAACCCTGTGCATCGTCATGAAGTCGCGGGTGAGACTCCATTGCTCCGCACCGGTGGCTGGCAAGTTTTCAATGCCAACGGACAGCTTCGGGTCGGGCAATCGCCCGGCCGCGATCGATGCGGATCGCGCCGCCTCGACGCTCGTCGTCTGCGCGGCGATGTCCGGAGACCCTTGCGATGCTATCCGCAGGGCCGCCTCGAAGCTCAGCGGCTCAGCGCCGGCAAGGCCTGCCACTCCCCCCAAGGAGACCAACAAAACGTATCTGAACATGATGACCATTCCACGCGATGGGCAGTCGCGCGCAGCACGCGAAGTTGCATCGCGCACGCACGCATCAAACCGCTCCGAGCCGGCAAGGACTCGGGCAGTGCGGTGCAGGCCTCGCGCCTGCGAGGATGGTCAGCTGAGGCGGGGTGGTCGCCACAGCCCATCGGGGCTGTGCGACAGCGCGAGCGAAGGAGGCTCTGCGGATAGCGAGGATGGAGGCGACAGGACAAACAACACCGGGCTGTGCGCCGGCTCGTACGACTGAGGGCTCTTGCAGCTATAGCCGGCCTTGCAGGCCGTGCACGAGCCATTCTTGCCCAGCGGGCCATCGCCCAGGCGTTTGCAGGGCGTGCCCTGGTCGGCCTTGCCCGGGCAGCAATCGCTGGCCAGGACGGCCTGATGTGCGGCCGTCATCTGCTCCTGGCAGCTACGCTGCGTCAGGCCCGCCACCCCGTAACACGGGAGCGTCAGCAAAATCGCCAGAACAACATGGAGACGGAAGCGGGACATCAGCCACATGGTAAACGGGAACGCGCCTCTTGCGCTACCGCGAATACCCTCTCTAGTCACCGCGTTTCGGTCACCGCCGTCCGCCCACCTCATCGAGGTGATCCAACAGATCCGCAGGATCCTCGTACACTCGATAGGCGCCTGCGCGCTCGAGCTCGTCGAGGCCATAGCCTCCGGACAGCAAGCCGACCCCCAGCGCCTGGCAGCGCCGCGCGGCGAGCATGTCCCAGATGCTGTCGCCGATTACAACGGCACTCGTGATCGGTGCATTCAGCCTGGCGGCCGCGGCCAGAAACAGGTCCGGGTCCGGCTTCGCATACTTCACGTCATCTCGCGTGACAACGGGGTGCACGTCGGGATTCACACCCAGGGCGGCGAGGTTTTGAGCAGCTGTCTCCATCCTGCCGCTCGTGGCGATGGCCCACGGAATGTCGGCCCGAGTCAGCACCTCCAATAACTCACGCGCGCCCGGCAACGGGCGAATCTTCCCCTTGAACTTCTGATAGGCCTGTGCGTGCAGCCGGCCCAGACGCTCGATGCGGTCCGGGGAGATCTCCTGCGTCGTCTCGCGCAGCAGTTGGTTGGTAAAGAGCCCACCGCTCATGCCGATCTTCCGGTGGATCCGCCAAACGGACAAGTCAATACCTTCGGCAGTCAGAGCTTCCTGCCAGGCGAGCACATGCTCGTAGACGCTGTCTACAAGGGTGCCATCCAAGTCAAAAATGAATACGGGCCTGATGGTCATCGGATCTCTCACGAGGGGAAAGAGTACGCTTAGGAGATCACAATTATTGGATTGGATAAAGGCGTGAAAATTGCTGCGTGGTCGCTCTTGTACCTCTTTTCATCTGCAGCGATGGCTCAGGTCGAGTGGGTGAACACCTTTATCGGTACCGGAGGATCGAGCCGCGGTCCAGAGTACGGCGGCACAATGCCGCTCGTGACGACCCCGTTCGGGATGACCAACTGGACAGCGCAGACCCGCCAGAATCGAATCAGCGTGAGCTCCTATGCTTACGAAGATGGGGCGATCTCCGGATTCATCGGCACACATCAGCCTGCGGTGTGGATGGGCGACTACGGCTATGTCACCCTCATGCCGGAAATCGGCAATATCAATCCAACTGTCGAGTATCGGCGGCTGCCATTCACACATGATGACGAGGTCAGCACGCCCTACTACTACTCGGTGAAAATGGGCGCAGACCCCACCCATCGGATCGCCGCCGAGCTTACCGCCACAGACCATTGCGCCTTCATGCGTTTCACTTTTCCGAAGGGTGATCAGGGCACTGTACTCGTCGAGGCCACGCGAGCAGGCGTAACGGGGTACGTTTCCACGGACGCTGCTCGCAAGGAAATCGTCGGCTATAACCCAGACCGCATGGACGCTCATCTGAGCAACGTCAAGCTACCCAACTTCAAAGGCTATTTCGTGGCCCGCTTCCGGCAAGCATTCCGGGCTCAAGGCGTCTATCAAGGCGTTCTGCCGGTAGCGAACCGCACCGAAGTGACTGGCGATGCCGTGGGAGCGTTCGCGCAGTTCGACACTCAGGCAAATCCGGTCATCGAAGTCCAAGTAGGCACCTCCTTCATCAGCATCGAGCAGGCACGCGCCAACCTCGATGCGGAATTGCCCACGTGGGACTTCGAATCCAAGCGGGATGAGCTCAAGAGACTCTGGAACGCCAAGCTCGGTATTGCTGACATCGAGGGTGGGACTGACGACGAACGGCATATCTTCTACACAGGCTTGTACCACGCGCTGCTGTATCCAAAATTATTTTCCGAGCATGGCCGCTATTACAGCGCGTTCGACGATCAGGTGCACAGTGGCGAGTCCTACACCGCCTTCTCCATCTGGGACACCTTTCGGGCCGAAAACAGCCTGCTGACCTTGTTTGCGCCCGAGCGCATCGACGGTATGGTCAACGCGCTGCTGCAGAACTACCAGGAAGGTGGCTGGCTACCGAAGTGGCCGAACCCCTCCTACACCAACATCATGATCGGCACGCATGCAGACTCCCTGATTGCCGAGGCGATAGCCAAGGGCTTCACGGGCTTTGACTACAAGCTGGCCTACGAAGCCGTCTATAAAGATGCCAACACGCCTCCTGACGGTGATACGACGCGGCAATGGCTCGATCGGGAACCCGGTGTGCCCTATGAAGCGCGCGCCGGCCTGACCTATGCGAAGAAGCTGGGCTACATTCCGGCCGACAAGGTGTCCGAATCGGCCTCCAGCACGCTGGAGGAGTCGTACGATGACTACGCAGTTGCACAGGTGGCCAAAGCGGCCGGTAAGACGGCGGACCACGATCTCTTCATGCAACGCTCGCGCAGCTATCGCACCTTGTTCAATCCGGCGCGCGGGTTCATGCAGGCCAGGAATTCGGACGGCTCCTGGGCCAGTCCCGATGCGGGCTGGACTGAGGGGGACCAATGGGTGTACCTGTTTGCGCCTCTGCACGACATTGCGGGAGTCATGCAGTTGCTCGGCGGCGCTGACGCTTTCAACGCTCAGCTCGACCGGCATTTTGCCGGTAACCATAATCAACACGACAACGAGCCCAGCCATCATTACGGCTATCTGTACGACTTCGGCGGCCAACCATGGAAGACCCAGTCGCGGGTTAGGCAGATTGCCCACGATGCCTACTCGAATTCGCCCAAGGGCGTTCTGGGCAACGAAGACTGCGGGCAGATGTCAGCCTGGTACATCTTCACGGCGCTCGGCTTCTATCCAGTCAACCCGGCCTCGGGGCAGTACATGATCGGCAGCCCTCTGTTCGCGCGCGCGGCCCTGCATCTGCCCAACGGGAAACACTTCGAAATCGCGGCTGCTGGCAATGCGCCCGACCACCCCTACATCCAGTCTGCCAGGTTGAACGGCAAGCCCCTCACGAAGCCAGTGCTCACGCACGCTCAGATACAGACCGGCGGCAAGCTGGAATTTGTCATGGGACCAACACCCTCCAGCTGGGCGAAGGGCTGGCGGCCGCAACGGGCCGTCCCGCGCTGATGCTCGACGCTCCCACATCGAAGCAGGCTGTCTATGCGGCGCTGATTGGGAATCTGCTGGTCGCCGCAACCAAGGCGCTCGCCGCGGTGTGGACCGGCAGCTCGGCGATGACCAGCGAGGCAATCCACTCGTTCGTCGACTCGGGCAATGAGATTCTGCTGCTGTACGGGCAGCACCGCGCCGGGCGGCGCGCCGATGCCGAACATCCCTTGGGACACGGCCGGGAGTTGTATTTCTGGAGCTTCATCGTAGCCCTGCTGATCTTTGCCATCGGCGCAGGGGTGTCGATATACCAGGGGATTGCGCATATCCGCGCTCCGCAGCCGATCGAGAATCCCTGGGTCAACTACATTGTGCTGGCACTCGCGACGCTGTTCGAAGGCGGCTCGTGGACGATTTCCGTCAGGCAGTTTCGCAGCACCAACCGCGGGCGGCTGGGCCTGTACGACTTCTACGAGGCCTTCCGCAAGAGCAAGGACCCGCCATCGTTCATGGTGCTGTTTGAAGACAGTGCGGCGCTGGTAGGCATTCTCATTGCGGCCGCCGGGACCTTCGCGGCCACCCACTGGGACATGCCGAGGCTCGACGGTGTCGCCTCGGTGCTCATCGGATGCGTGCTGGCCGGCGTTGCCATGGTGTTGGCTCGCGAGAGTAAGAGTCTTCTCGTCGGCGAGGCCGCCAGCAGTGAGCTGACCAAATCGATCGTGGACATCGCCGGGAAAAATCCCGCCGTGCTGCGCGTCAACGGCTTGCTGACCGCCCAACTTGCTCCCGACCAGATCCTGGTCGCGCTGAGTCTCGAGTTTTCCGACGACCTGCGTGTCCCCGAGCTCGAAGAGCGTGTCATCGAGATCGAGCGCAGCATCCACGCACAACATAAGGAGGTCGTCGCGCTGTTCGTGAAGCCTCAAACACCCAAGACGTTCTCCGAGGCGCGGCGCAACCGATTTGGGGAATGAGGCCGCCGAGGCGCTCCGGAACCGAGCGTTGCCGTGAGCGTTGGGTACGGTGATTGCGTGCGGTTTGCCTGCAAACGGGCCGACTCTATCCAACGCTACAGCTCGAGGATGTGCACCATGAAATTGAAACTGCCAGCAGCGTGCGTCGCCGCCGTCATTTGCGGCACTGCAGTGGCTCAGACTGTGCCGCCTCCAGAACCGGGTGCCGCGGCTACGCCGGGACAGTCGAATCCGGAGCGCGGCGACCCAAGTACGTCCACGCCGTCAACTGTCAACCCATCCCCAAAGGACGCGATTTCCCAGGAAAGCTCCAGCCAGAGCTCGGACCCGGACATGTCCACCGCGGCCGACCGTAGGCCCAAAGTGGGGCGCGAGGCCCGAATGGGCGGCATCTCCGCGGGTTCGATCGTCCAGAGTCCGGCCGGCCAGCCCATCGGGCGGGTAAAGGATATCGTGCCGGATGCCAACACCGGCGACCCTGCCTATGTAGTCATTTCGACACGCTCCGGAAGTACCGCGGTGCCCTATCCGGTTATCGCCCCGATGTATGAGAATGGCCATATCGTACTCGACCGCTCCAGGCTCGACTCGGCGCCGCATGTCAGCGACAGCCAACTCCGGGACGACAAGTCAGGCGCGCAGTGGAAAAAGGCAGCCGACCGCTACTGGGAATCCCGTCAACCGCCCAACCTGAGGTGAGCACCGGCATCGGTAGCCACCCTCAGCGGCATCGCCGCGCGTTGGGGTGATAACCGGAGCCGGTGAGGTGATAACCTCAGCGGTGTGACACGCACTGACGTTCTCATTGTCGGCGCCGGACCCACCGGCCTGGTTCTCGGGAACTGGTTGGCGCGCCTTGGGGTGCGATTCAGGATTGTCGACAAGGCGGCCGAGCCCGGGACGACTTCGCGTGCGCTCGCCGTGCACGCACGCACTCTCGAGCTGTATCGTCAGTTGGATCTGGCTGACGCCGTAATCGCAAACGGTCACAAGGTTCCGGCCTTCAGTCTGTGGGTAAGGGGTAAGTCCGAAGCGCGGGTGTCATTCGCGGACATTGCGCAGGACCTGACGCCCTATCCCTTCGTCAAAATGTTTCCGCAGGACGAGCATGAAAAGCTGTTGATCGAGCGGCTGCAGACGTTCGGTGTGGCCGTCGAGCGTCCGACCGAGCTCATCGGATTCAGTGAAGCCGGCGATCGCATCATCGCGCAACTACGTACACCGAAGGGCGAGGAAACCTGTGAGGCGGACTATATCGCCGGATGCGACGGGGCTCGCTCCATCGTGCGCCAGACGATGGCAACAGGCTTTCCGGGCGGAACCTATCACCAGATCTTCTATGTCGCAGACGCGGAAGCCTCAGGTCCCTCCGTCAACGGCGACGTCAATGTCGACCTCGACGAGGCTGACTTTCTTGCCGTCTTTCCGCTGACGGGCGCGGGACGAGTGCGGCTCATTGGAACGGTACGCGACGACCGGTGCAAAAATGCGGAAACGCTCAGGTTCCAGGACGTCAGCGGCCGAGCCATCGAGCATCTGAAGATTCAGGTCAACAAGGTCAATTGGTTTTCCACCTATCACGTTCATCACCGCGTCGCCGATCACTTCCGCAAGGGCCGCGCATTCGTGCTGGGCGATGCCGCCCACATCCACAGTCCGGCCGGTGGCCAGGGCATGAACACGGGCATCGGCGATGCGATCAACCTGGCCTGGAAGCTCGCGGAAGTGCTGCAGGGCCGTGCAACAGAT
>Ga0207710_10000119_pt1 | contig 97053 bp, 92 predicted proteins | sample KBSS24metaG_FD_184400 | JGI IMG/M metagenome (GOLD analysis project Ga0207710, IMG submission 184400) | Switchgrass rhizosphere microbial communities from Kellogg Biological Station, Michigan, USA - KBS S2-4 metaG (SPAdes) (version 2) | ecosystem: Host-associated > Plants > Roots > Rhizosphere...
CGCCCATCGGCGGGTCGACCAGCCCGGTGAGCCCACCGGCCTGCACGGGAAGCGCATCAGCCGGGTCGGCGTCAACAACCCGATGCGGATCGTCGTCGCTGGTGATCCAGCCGCCGGCGAGCAGCTCATCGAGGACCCCGTGCGGATCCGGGTAGCGGCGCAGGTCCTGGCAGGTCACGTTCGCCCACCCGGTCCGCGCCGCCCGCACCGCCAGGACCAGCGCGAACAGGCGGGCATCCGCACTGACCGGCAGCGCCGCGACGAGCTGGCGGGCCGCGCCGGCCTGCGGGCCGGTCAACCGCGGCCGCCCCGGCGCCGCCTTGGCGGAGGTAGCGGCCGGTGCTGTGGTGCTGGCTGCCGCGGTCATCGCACACGTTCCCACTGAAGGACGGCGAGGACCAGGTCGACATCGCCCTGGTCGATCTGAACAAGCGCCGGTGGGTGCGCTTCGAGATGCCGGTGCTGGTGTGCGTGGACGTCGACGAGAACGGCGAGCGGCACGTCCGGCACGTCGTGCCGGTCCACGACGAGATCGAGCTGGCCAAGGACGACCTGTACAACCCGATCGTCTACGGCCCCGACGGCACCGAGCCGGTGGCCGACACCCGGCGGGACCGCGTCGCCTGGGACGCGTTCAACCACGCCGGGCACACGAAGGACCGCTGGGTCGGCGAGCAGCCCTCTCTCGACTGGGACTGGTGGGAGAACCCCGAGGACCTCACCGCCTCCGACCGCTACACCCAGGAAGACCCGGACGGCGACGACTACGAGGACAGCGACGACGAGGACAGCGACGACGGCGAGCTGGAGTGGACGCCCCTGCGGTGACCACGGCGGGACCCCCGGGCGCCGCGCAGGTTCTCGATCTAGCTACAGGCGGATCCTGGAACAGCGTCGAGCAGACCGGGCACTCTGTCCGGTCGCCGTCTCGGGGATACTCGGCGTTCGGGTCGACATCATCGCGAACGCGATGCGTAGGGCCCTTCCACAAAGACGGTAACCTGGTGGTGTACTCGGCAGCCAGAAAAAAGCTTTGGAGTAGCAACACGGCAGGTCATGGGAAAACATATCTTCTCGTTCAGAATGATGGTAACCTGGTTGTGTACAACTCGGCGGACAAACCGGTTTGGGCCAGCGGGACAGGACGGCCGTCCGGGTCGACGCTACTGACGCCCCGGTCAAGCACGCCAGATTCATTCAGTGGTGCAGAGGCTGCCAGCTGGGCGATACGCAACTATACGCAGATGACGGCGGACTGGCGAATACCGGACGCCAGTCAGTCGGTCAACCACTGCACGGAGTTCGTGTCGGCTGCCCTCTACGCCGGCGGGATGCCGTCGGACCGGAGATGGTGGCCGTTCTGGGCTGCCAAGAAAGGATCGTTGAGCGCCCAGCTGACGTTTGTTTACCACCTCAAGCATAACAAGAAGCTGACCGCGTCCTGGGCGTGGGTGAACTACAAGAAAATGCTCGAGTACTTCTCGCATACGACCTATGCGTCCACCATTGAACTTGATCCGCGACGGCCGGGCTCCGCCTATGAGGTGGGTGCGAACGTCGGGGACGTCATCATCTATGACTGGTCCGGTGTCGGAGATCTCACAAACGGGCATGTGGCCATAGTTACCGACATCCGCCGACATGAGGTTCTTGTCACGCAACAGGGCCGAATCGAAAAAAACAATCAGATGGATCGGGACTGGGAAATGTCGGAGCTTGAGCCAGGTAAAAGACTTGTCGATCTTCATGGAAATGGGGCCATGAAAGCCTGGCTGCTGCATTGGGTAAACAATCCGAGAGGTTGATCTCTGTGGAGTTCACGCAGGGCTCCGGCGAGTTTGCTGACGTGTAGGTGTCGGATCGGACCTGGGTTTCGTGATGGGCTGTGTCGCGGGAGGCGGCCAAGCGGCCGGGGTCTCATGAGTGCGGGCACGACGCCTGAAGATCGACAGTCGCCGGGTTCATCAGTCCCGCCCTCCCCGGCGTCTCCCGGGTCAGACTGCGCTCAGCTCCCAGCGCCTCGTGGTGCACTGGGGCGAGTCTTACCGACACCCCGAGTTCCGGCGGGTGGCCGTTACTCCGCGCGTACGTTCCTCGATGCCCGCAGTTGCGCGAGGGCTTCCTGGATCTCAAGCGTCAGCCGGTTGAGATCCAGGCTCCAGCCGAGGGCGGCCGTGTCGGGGTCGCGTTCCAGGACGCCGCGGACCTCGAGGAACTCGGGGTCGTCGAGGGTGTCGATGCCCACGACGTGGGCGGCGGCCCGGTCGATGCCGTCGAGCGTGGGCTGGGACCTGGTCACCATGGCCTCCTGTAGCGAGTCGGTGCCGTTGCGACAGATGGTGACAGATGCGGTGTACGAGTGCGCTGTACGCCTCGCCACCCCGGCGGGTCACGCCACCCGTCGTGAGGTGCGCTTGCTCGCCGGCCAGGACGTCACCGCCGCGGCACCAAGAAGCCTTGCGAGCCGCTGGCGTAGCGCCGGGGTGGCCTCGACGCGCAGGTCCGGCAGGTCCAGCAGGGTCCGCGTCGTCGTGCCGAGCACCAGCAGGTGCACCGGGCGTGCACCCGGTGAGGACTGCAGGGCCGCGCGCAGCCCGTCGACGAGCTCCCGGGTCACGGCGCCCCAGGGCAGGGTGAGCTGGATCGGCGTGAGCTCGGCCGGTGCGGTCTCGAGGTCCACGGCCACCATGTCGACCGCGATGAGGCTGACCGCGCCCTCGCGGTCGTTGACTCGGCCCAACACCGACACGACCCTGTCCACGACGAGGTGCTTCGAGAGCGCGGCGTAGGTGCGGGAGAAGAACAGCACCTCGATGCCGGCGCCGAGGTCCTCGAGGGTCACGACCGCATACGGCTTGCCCGAGGCCTTGCCGACCTTCCGTGTCACCGCGGTGATCAGCCCGGCGATGCGGACCTCGCGGTCCGCCTGGGGTCGTCGAGCAGCTCCACCACGGTCGTGCTGCGTCGGCGCGCGAGGGCCGCTTCGGCGCCGTCGCGGGGATGCGCGGACACGTAGAGGCCGAGCGCCTCCCGTTCGCGGGCGAGCAGCTCGGCGCGCGGCCACTCGGGACCGGACAGGTCGAGGTCGAGTCCGGTGCCAGCCGGCGCGGGGTTGCCCTCGAGGTCGTCAAAGAGGTCGAACTGGCCTCCCGCAGTGGCCTTCTTCTGGTGAGCCGCGGCCGCGGTCGCGCGTTCGTGGGCGTCGTGCAGGGCCCGCCGGTGGTGGCCCAGGGAGTCGAACGCGCCAGCGCGGATCAGGACCTCGATGACCTGCTTCGTGCAGATCTGGACGTCGATCTTGCCGAGGAAGTCCGGGAACGACGCGAAGGGGCTTCGCCGTCGGGTGGCCACGAGGGACTCCACCACGCGCGGCCCGATGCCCTGCACGGCGCCGAGGCCGAACCGGATCGCGCCGCCCGCCGGGGTGAAGCCGCTCGCGGACTCGCTGACATCCGGGGGCAGGACCCGTACCCCGAGGCGGCGGCATTCCGCGAGGTAGATCGCCATCTAGCCGGCCTCGTGAAGGTCGCCGCGGGCGGTCCGTTTCATGATCTGCAGGGCTGTAGCCGCAGGGTGCCGTCCGGGTCGAGGACGAACCGGGTGCCGAAGTCGCCGCTGATCCGGTCGAGGACCCCGCACAGCCAGGCCGCATCCGCCGGCCCAGCGTGTTCCAGCCGCATCCGCCGTGCCTGCAGGGGCACCATCCGCAGGCCGGTCAGGGCTGCGGTGTCCGAATCGAGGGAGACGAAGTACGCCAGTCGCAGATCATCCCGATAGGCCTCGTAGCCCGCGATGCCCTCGTAGTCATCGACGAAGTCTCCGCAGCCATACAGGACGAGCCGGTCCTGGTACACCTCGACCGGCCGCGGGTGGTGGGACGAATGCCCGTGCACGACATCCACGCCGCCGTCGACCAGCTGGTGCGCGAATCGGATCTGATCGTCGTCGACCTCGTAGCCCCAGTTGGATCCCCAGTGAACGGAGGCCACGACGATGTCGGCCGGGCGCTTCACCCGCCGGACGTGGTCGATGACCTCGACCGCGGCGGCCTCCGACAGTCCGGGGACGACGTGGACGCCGGCCCGGTCCGCCGTCGCGGCCCATGTCCCCGGGATGCCGCTGGAGGGCAGGCCGAACGAGAAGACCACCACCCGCCCGGCGCCGCCCCGCGGGACCACCGCGGGGCGGCGCGCCTCGTCCAGGTGGTGACCGGCTCCCACCGTCATCAGCCCGGCGGTGGACAGCGCGCCGAGGGTCTCGGTGAGCCCCTGCCGTCCGAAGTCCAGCAGGTGATTGTTCGCCAGCACGCACACGTCCGGTCGGGCGGCGGCCAGGCAGGGCGTGTTCGCCGGACTCATCCGGTAGTGGACCTGCTTCTCCGGGGCTGGTCCGCCGCACCGGGTGATGCTCGTCTCCAGGTTCACCACCCGCACATCGGGTTGGACCTCGTCGAGCACGGACAGTGCCTCGCCCCAGGGCCAGGTGAAGTCGACCGGACACGGGACCGCGCCATTCACCGCCTCCGCCAGCGCGACGTAGTCGCGGGCATCCCGGGCGCACGGCTCCGAAAGCCTCGGGTCACCCGGATGCGGCAGGATCTGGTCCACCCCGCGGCCCAGCATCACATCGCCGCACAGAAACAACGTCACGCGCCGCGGTCGTCGGGCGCGCCGTGATGTCATCGCCACACCTATCACCCGGCCACTTCGTCTCAGCCGGCTACTTCGTCTCGTAGCCATCTGGCCGAACGCTCATCGTTACCCAGGGTTAACAATGATATCTCGCGGTTGCCGTGAACTCGTTCGCTCATGGAAAGGATGCATGTCGTGGGTCACCTCATCGCCGGAATTGTCGTCGAAGCGGTCGGAGCGGCGCTGGTCGTGCTGCTGACCGGACTGGTGCGCCGTTTGCTGGGGAGGACGTCCCCCGTGGCCGCCTGACGGGCCGGCCTGCGGGCTTGCCGCGGTCGGCTCGACCGGGCGGCGGTGACGCATGGTTGGCGTCCACCTGGATTCGGGTAGCGGTGTCTCAAGGGATGCCCTCGCGCTACGGAGGGCTGACGTGGCATCGGCCTGACGAGGAGGTCCGCGGATGCGCCTTCCGGGCAGTCGATCGGTATGGCGTATGCCAGCCGCCGTCCTGCACACCCTCACCCCACCCCTGCTCGACCGGTGCGAACCGCGCACGGAACCCGGCCGGCGTGACTGCGTCGCCGGCCGAACGGCGAGCTTCGAGGTACGCGGTGCCTCTGGGCCGGAGGGCGAGACCCGCTGCCGGGCGTTGGAAGAGGCACTCGGGCGTCACCCAGGGGTTGCCTGGGCCCGGGTGAACGCGCCGCTGAAGCGCATCCTGATCGGCCTGTCTGATTCCGCACCCACCGCGGACGAGCTGGCCGCCGCCGTGCGGCAGGTGGCGGGGGTGACGGTCGAGTCGAGCGGTGACCTGCTGCCCGGCGGCCTCACCGGACCGGTCCGCCGGTCGGGGATGGCCCTGGCCGCAGACGCGGCGGGGCTGGCACTGGCGTCGGTGGGTCGGCTCAGCCGGTGGGCGCCGCTCCCCGCCGAGCTCGCCTCACTGGTCACGCTCGTCGACGCTCAGCCCCGGCTGCGCCGGCGGCTGGAACGTCTCCTCGGCCAGGAAAACGCCGACCTCGCCCTCGCGACGGCCAACGCGGGCGCGCTCGGCCTGACGCAGGGATACGTCGGCCTCGGTACCGACGCCGTCGTTGCCTGGCGCCGACCCGAGCGAGGTGGCCGTCCGCTCCCACGCGCTGTTTCGTCCCGCCGACACCACCGCCCGCGTGAGCCAGGACGGCTGGACGCTCGGCCCGGTGGAACGGTTGGCCGTCCGGGGTCGCACCGGAGTGCGGGAGCGGCGCCGGCTGGCCGCGGCAGGGGCGGTGACCGTGCTCGGCCTCGCGCGCGGCACCAGGTTGATGGCGCTCGTCGGGCTGGTGCCCGAGCATGCAGAGGCCAGCGAGCAGTTCCTGGCCGCTCGCCGTCTCGGCCATCCCGGCTCTGGTGCGGCGGGACGGTGCGGACGTGGAGCTGACGGCCGACGACCTGGTGGCCGGGGATGCGCTCACGCTGGGGCCGGGCGACGTCGTCCCCGCCGACTGCCGGCTGCTGTCCACCGAGGCACTCGAGGTGGACGAGTCGTCGCTGACCGGCGAGTCGCTCCCGAGGCGGCGTGGGCCGCCGCCGTGCGGAGCTGGCCTCAGTGGGTCTTTAGGGGCGGCTTCCATGCTGGGGCCATGGCACAGCACCCGAGCGGCCTGATCCTCATCGGCCCCCTCACCGAGAAGACCACCGAGCTCAAGGTATCGACAACGCCGCGCTCGCCCGGCGCTTCGGGGCCGGCGAGGTCGACCTGATCGTGCTCGCCACCTCCTCCCCCGACCAGCACATGCCGGCGACGGTGAACGTCGTCGCCGACCGGCTCGGCATCGACGGGATCCCGAGCTTCCAGCTCCAGTCCGGCTGCTCGGGGGCGCTGCAGGCGCTCGACCTGGCCCGCCAGCTCCTGCTGGGGGGACGGCACCGGACCGCGCTGGTGCTCGGTGGCGACGTGTCCGCCAAGCACTGGGACCTCACGGCCGACCCGGCGACGGCGTCGGCGCGGTCGTCCTCGGCGTCGACGACGACTCCGGCAGCATCGAGGAGACCGGCGGGGCGGTGGTGCTGCGGGACGTGGGCGAGAAGCTCACCCTGATCGAGGGCCTGGTGGCGACGTTCGCCGCGGCGGGGCGCGGCACGCTGGTGCTCAACACCCTCCCGCTGCCACGCCGGTACACCGCCCAGCTCGTCGACCACCGGTTCCGGGCCCGGCTCGGTGCGGTGTGGCGGGCGGCCAACGCCCGGCTGCTCGACCTCGCCGAGCGCCAGCCCGCGCTGGTCGTGCTGGACCTCGACCCGCTGGTCGCCGAGGGTGTCCGGGTCATCGACCCGCGCCTGGCGACGTACGCGAGGGCGTACCTGTCCGGGGAGCTGCTGGCCGGCTATGCCCGGGAGGTCGGCCACCTGGCCCGCGCCGTCGCCGGGCGCACCAGCAAGTGCCTGGTCATAGACCTCGACGGCACGGTGTGGGGCGGCATCCTCGGCGACGACGGCGTCGAGGGCGTCGAGGTGGCGGAGAGCTTCCGTGGCGAGGCGTTCCGCGCGTTCCAGCGGGTCGTCCGCCAGATCGGCGCGCAGGGGGTACTGGTCGCCGCGGTCAGCAGAACGAGGCATCGAACGTGCGCGCGGCGCTCGCCGACCATCCGGAGATGACGCTGCGGGCGGACGACTTCGTGCGGGTCATCGCCAACTGGGAACCCAAGCACGACAACCTGCGCGAGCTCGCCGCCGGCCTGAATCTCGGCGTGGACAGCTTCGTCTTCGTCGACGACAGCGCCTACGAACGCGGCCTGGTCCGCGAGACGCTGCCCGGTGTCGCCGTGGTGGCCGTGGACGACGACCCGGCGGGACATGTCGACGCGCTGCTGCGCGTTCACCGCGTCGGCGTCGTCGCTGGAGGACTACCTGCACGGGCTCGGCGTCGAGGTGTCACTCGGGCCGGTGCGCGAGGACGAGGTGCCCCGGGTCCCCGCGCCCGACCAGCATCTCCCCGACCCCCAGGACGCCGGGGCCACCGGTCCGGCGCCGGGCGCGGACGGGCACACCTTCGCCCACCACCTCGCGGACCTGCCCGCTGTCCCGGACCATGTCACCCTTCACGACGCGGCCGCACCGGGCGGCACGGGCGGCCTAGCGTCCGTCCGCGCAGAGGGCGAGCAGGACGTCGTCGACGATCGAGGCCAGGTACGAATCGGGGACGGGTGAGCCGAGCACCATCGCGTGGCGCAGTACGAGGGCCGGGCCGATGTCCGCCACCACCGGCGACGCGCGGCCGCGCTCGCGGCCTGGTTCGTCACAGTCGCCCGCGGCCGTGATTCCACTGAAATGAGCACAGCAGAACATTAGGCCCGGCGAACCCCCTTACCGGAGAATCCAGCCGGCCGCTGGGCGCGACGCGACGACAGTGCTGCTGACATGTTTCTCGTGTCCGACTTGCCGACCATGCCGGTTGACATTGTGGGATATCCTGCTCCGCATGCGGCCGCCGTCCGGGTCCGGGCGTGGCGCCCGGCCGCCGCTACGGGATCGGTGCCGACGGCGGTGCGCGCCGAGGAGGCATTGTGTCCGCCATCCGTACCGCGCCCTATGAGGTTCGTCCGGCAAGCCCCGTGCTCGGGGCCGAGATCGTCGGCGTCGATCTGGCTGCCGGCGTCGACGACGCCACCGCGCAGGCCCTGCGCGAGGAATTCTGGAAGCACAAGGTTCTGGTGTTCCGCGGCCAGCACCTCTCGCCCGACGCGCACGTGCGAGCTGTGCAGATCTTCGACGAGCCGTTCGACCACCCGCTCTGGCAGCGTCGTCATGAGGACAACCGGCTGGTCTACACCTTCGATCTCGAGAAGGCGGGCGCGGCATCGTCCTGGCATATCGGCGGAACCTGGCGCACCCCGCCGTTCAACCTCGAATCGCTGACGTACCAGGTGGTGCCCGAGATCGGCGGCCACACCCTGTGGGCGGACCTGCAGGCCGCTTACGACAGCCTCTCCGAACCGGTGCGTCGGCTGCTGGAGTCGGTCAGCGCCGTGTACAGCGCCTATCCCGGCGACGGCACCTATACGCGGCCGCCGGTCACCGAGACCGTCGAGCACCCGGTGGTGCGCACGCACCGGCACACCGGCCGCAAGGGACTGCTGCTCAGCTCGTCGGCGCTGCGCCTGACGGGGGTGAGCCCGACCGAGAGCGAGGCGCTACTGCCGTTCCTGCTGGCCCACGCCGCGTCGCCGAACCACACGGTGAGCTTCGGCTGGGCGCCGGGCGACTTCGTCCTCTGGGACAACCTGGCCACCTGGCACTACGCCGTGAACGACTACGACGGACCCCGCGCCTACCGCAAGGTCATCGGCGGCTGACCCGCCGGCCACACCCACGAGCAGTGGCAGCACGCACGAAGGAGCATCGCGAGATGACTGTTTCTCCACCGACAGCGGGTTCTCCGCGGACAGCGGCGGGTGCGCGCTACGCGAGCCCGACCGACGTCGCCACCTACGGCGAGTACAGGATCACGCAGGACCCGGCCGACCCGCGCCCGCTGTACAGGTTCACCGGGCGGATCACCGCGGACGGGTCGAGCGGCTACCGCGCCGAGGCGGGGCGGTACCACGTGTACGCCGGCTGGTTCTGCCCGTGGGCGCAGCGCGTCACCCTGCAGATCGCGCTGCACGGGCTCCAGGGCGTGATCAGCGTGTCCTACGTCGACGGCAGCCGGGACGCACGCGGCTGGGCGTTCCGCCAGTCCCAGGGCCCGGACCCGGTGAACGGGTTCCTCCTGCTGCGCGACGCCTACGAGGCGACCGAACCCGGGTTCGACGGTCACGTGTCGGTGCCCACGCTGTGGGACCGCGAGACGGGCCGGGTCGTCAGCAACGACTTCGCCTCCCTCGGCATCGACATCGCCACCCAGTTCGGTGCCTGGTCGACCGGCGCCGACACCTACCCCGAGCACCTGCGCGCCGAGATCGCGGAGCTCGACGCCTGGATCGGCCCCGCGGTGAACCGGGGCGCCCACCGCGCCGCCCAGGACGAGACCGCCCGCGCGACACTGCAGGGCGCGTTCGCCCGGCTCGACGCCCGCCTCGCCGACACCCACTACCTGGTCGGCGACCAGCTCACCGAGGCGGACATCCGGCTGTGGGTCACCCTGGTCCGCTACCGCGGCCGCACCAGCGACCTCGACCGCCTCCCCCCGCTGTCCGACTATCCGCACCTGTGGGCCTACGCCCGCCGCCTGTACCAGCTGCCCGCCTTCCGCGCGACCACCGACCTGCGCGCCTTCACCGACCCCGCCGCCGTCCTTCCCGGCTGGGACGCCTCACCTCCCACATAGCCGTCTCCGCCCCGCCTGGCCGGGGCCCGCCCACGCCGTCCCGTTCGCCCCCGCCTCCGGCTCCATGAGGAGCCACCACTGTGCCGCCTGGCCGGTCGTCCCGGCAAACCGCGGCGGGGAACGGTTCGCCGATCACGGGCCACCCGTCCCGATGTGGCCGGATTGCGGCCGCTAAGGTGTCTCTCCGTGAGGGGTCCGTTTGCGGATCGCGCCAGGTCATGGGTGTTCCGGTGGGGTCCTGACGGGAAGGATTCCGCCGAGGACCCGCGCGTTCGGGTCTGCCATCGGCCTGCCCGGTCCTCGTGTGACGTGCCGGTGGCGAGCGGGGCATCGCCTGCTGGGGGGAACTGGTGGCGACAGGCATGGGCGTACGCGTGGGAGATCGGGGCAAGGGCGACCTGACCGGGCTGCCGGGCCACGTCGCTCTGGCCCGGGACGGTGGAGTGGCACTCGCCCGGCTCCTCGGCGGCGGCGGGCGGGCCGCGGTCATGGTCGTGGAGCTCGACCACGTCCGTGAGGTGGGCATCGCGCTGGGCTATGACGCCGCGGACGCGCTGGTCGCGGCATTCGCCCAGCGCCTGGGCGCGGTGGATCCCCGTCCGGTGTGCGTCGTGCGCATCACCCGGGAGGAGTTCGCGCTGCTGCTCCCCCTGGCCGGCGCCGGGCCCGGGCCAGGGGAGGTCGGCAAGGCCGTCCTCGACCAGATCGCGGGACGGCTGCGCATCTGCGGCATGGACCTCGACGTCGAGGCCACCGCGGGCCTGGCGGAGGCGGCATCCCGCCAGAACGGCGACGGCCAGAACGGCGCCCAGGACATCGCCACCCTGCTTGGGCGGGCCGACGCGGCCCTGAGCGAGGCCCGTCGGGCCGGCCAGCGGCTGGGGGTGTGGTCGGACAGCGTGGCACGCGCCCAGACCTGGGAGTGGGAGCTTGTCACCCAGCTGCGCTCCGCGATCAGGGGTGGCGAGCTGGTGCTCTACTACCAGCCGATGCGGGAGGCGGCGACCGGGCGCACCGCCGCCGTGGAGGCGCTGGTCCGCTGGCGGCACCCGGTGCGCGGCCTGCTCCCGCCGGCCGCGTTCCTGCCCATGACCGAGCGTTCCTCGCTGATCGTCGACCTGACCTGGTGGGTGCTGGACGAGGCCCTGCGCCAGAATGCCCGCTGGCGCGAGCGCGGGCTGTCGGTGGGTGTCTCGGTGAACGTGTCCCCGCGGGTGCTGACCGACGACTCCCTGCCCAGGGTGATCGACGAGCGGCTCGCCGTGCACGGGCTCGACCCCGACGTGCTCACCCTGGAGCTGACCGAGGACGCCCTCGTCCCGCAGCCGGCCCGGGCGGCCGCCATGCTCGCGCGGCTGCGGGTGCGTGGCGTGCGGCTGTCCCTGGACGACTTCGGCACCGGCTACAACTCCATCGAGATCCTCAAGGCGCTACCCTTCGACGAGATCAAGATCGACCGGGGGTTCGTGACGGGCGCCCAGGACAGCATCCCGAGCATCGCCATCGTCCAGTCGGTCATCGACCTCGGGCACCGGCTCGGGCTCCGGGTCGTCGGCGAGGGCATCGAGGACGAGCGCAGCGAGCGCATGCTCACCGAGTTCGGCTGCGACCTGCTGCAAGGTGTCGGGCTGTCCCCGCCGGTGCCGGCGGACGAGCTGACCGAGCTGCTCACCCGGCCGGCGTCCGGCGCCTCGGCCCCACCTGGTGTCGTTCCGGCGCCCGCGGCCCGCCGCCCGCGCTCCGTCCACGCCACCGACTCTCCAACCCCCGGTGCGTCCTGCCACAACGGCGCGGCACACAACGACGCCACCCGCAGCGACGCCGCGCATGCCGGGACCCTCAGGGGGATGTCGCTGCCCGGGCGGCGCGTCCCGGAGCCGCCCGACGAGCGCGACCGCCACGCCGCCCTGTGCGCCTACCGCATCCTCGACTCGGCGCCGGAGCCGGCGTTCGACACCATCGCCGCGCTCGCCGCCCATGTCACCGGCTGCGCGCGGGCCCGCATCGTCCTCGTCGACGCCCACCGCGAGTGGTCCAAGGCAGGGTACGGTCCCGAGGCGGACGAGCCGGCCGAGCGGGTCGGCCTGGCCTCCCACGCGGTCGGCGCGAACGACGACCTCGAGGTCGCCGACGCGGCCGCCGACCCCCGGTTCAGCCACATCGTGGACGCCGACCCGACCCGCTCCACCCGGTTCCTCGCCGCGGTTCCGCTGCGCACGCCCCGCGGGCACGCCGTCGGCGCCCTCTGCGTCGCGCACGGGCGGCCGCGCCGGCTCGCCCCACGGGAGCGCGACGCCCTGCGCGCGCTCGCCGACCACACGATGGAGGTTCTCGAGGCCCGGCGGCAGCGGCTCATAGGCGAGGACATCGCCCTGGCGCTGTCCACCCTGGAGCAGCTCTGGCGCCCCCAGGACCTGGCGACCGCGGCGACCCTCACCGCCGACGTCGTCCGGTCCATCACCGGGGCGGATGCCGTCGGGGTCATGCTGGCCGACCTGCCCGGCGCCGCCGTCTTCCACGCCGCCGGGTCGTCGCTGACCCCCGGCACCGAGCCGCTGACCCGCTTCGGTATTCCGATCACACCGGAGGACCACACCGCCCTGCGGGAGATGGGCAAGCTGCGTGACCCGTTGTTCGTGGCGGACCCGGAGAACTCACCGCTCATCCCCATGGAGAACGTCCGCGGGCTGAACATCCGGTCCGCCCTGGTGCTGCCGCTGCCGGACGCGGGCGGGCGGCTCGGCGTCATCACCGTGCGCTGGACCCGTCCGGTGCGCGAGCCCGAGCCGTCGGTCATGCGCGCGGCGACCCTGTTCGCCGCCGCGGCCCGCCACTCCCTGCTGCGCCTGCACCGCCTGCACACCCAGCGCGCCCACGAGCCGTCCGCGGACGCCCAGCCGAACGGCACCTCACGCCGGTGAGGCACCCCGGTGCGGGGTCGGTGTCCCAGCATCGGTGTCCCACTCATGGCCTTCTGGTCAGGCGCCTCCGGGGACCGCCCGGGCCGGGACGCGGGATCTCCACCTGCCCCGACGAGGGCCCGGCCAGGCCCGCGCTCGGTATCGCCAGCACCGCGCGGCCTTCGGCGGCCGTGCGCGCGTCCCGCAGCATCCGTACCTGGGCGGTCGCGAACAGCGGATTGGGAATTCCGACTACGTACACCTGGCCTGCCCTCCGAACCCGGGGCTGCGCCAGGGGAACGAACACCGAAGAAACCCGCGTTCACATTCCAGTACGCATGGCCGCCGAGCGGGATATCCGCTCGAGGGTCATGGGTTCGAGGACACCACCCGACAGACGGAACCACTCACTCGCACAAAATCCACATAGATACGACGAGTCAGCGGGACGTTACGGGGCACATAGGCATTCTAGGTACATCACGGGAAGCTGTCCACGCGTCTCGGCGTTCGCCGCGTCAGGTACGGCGGCAGGGCTTCTGGTCGGCGGTGGAGGCCGTGATGTCCGAGGCGGTGGCGGCCAGGGACAGGCCGGTGGCGTCGGTGGAGGCGCTGGTGACGGTGAGATCGAAGGGCAGGTCGCCGACGGGGATCGGGATCGGCGGCAGGAGGGTGCCCAGGGTTCCCAGCGGGAGGCTGAAGTGCAGCAGGCCGTCAAGGGAGATCTGCGAGGGCACCAGCGTCACCATGTTGTTCTGGACGGAGAAGGTGGTGATGCCGGAGATCTGCTGGGCGCCGAGCAGCGGAATGTTCTGGGTGGCGGAGATGCGCAGCTGGCGCCCGCCGTCGACCGGGGTGACGCGGACGTGCCCCGGCCGGGTGGCCAGGTAGGCGTTGAGGTCGGCGTAGGTCATCCGGACCGTCGCCCGCATGCGGTCGATGCGGATCGTGCCGTTGCCGCCGGTGGCCAGCCGCCAGATCGGGACGTGCACGCCGCGGACCTGCGCGCTGATCCGCTCAACCCGCGGGCCGGGGGTCGGCAGGCCGGACATGGTCAGGCTGACGTCCTGGAACGACCCGGTCAGCACCTGGGTGAGGAACGGGAAGCCGCCGATGTGGACGTTCGACACCCGCGGCGGGGTCGTGTCGCAGGGCAGGTCGGACAGGGCGCCGCTGCGGATCTGCCCGGCCATCTCGTGCTCGGCGAAGGCCACGGCCATCCGGTCGGCGACGGTGCCCTGCACGAGCAGCCCCGCCAGAGCGACGACCGCGATCAGGCCGAGTCGCCGCCTCCCACCCGACCAGCCGGCCCCGAAGCGCCACCGGCGGGTGGTCGTCGGCGGGCCTGCCGGCGCTGTGCCGCCCGGGGCGGCCGACTCCGGCGCCGTGGGCGGCAGCTCCCCGGGACGATCATCGGTGGCCGTCGCGACAGGGGTGCCGACGGCACCGCCGGATGCCGAGATGTACCTGCCCGTGCGCGACCATGGCTCACTCCACGGCTCGCCACCGGCCCCATCAGCCTGATCGGTGTCGACGACGACCTCCCCCGGCTCCGCCGGTACCCGCCAGGCCCCCCGCAGCACACCACCGGGCCGCAACGGCCATCAGCCTAGTACGCCCGCCCGCCCCCGCGGACCAGCCGTAGCCAGGTGTCCACCTGACAGATCGCCGACACCCCGCGAAGGGCTCCCACGGGGAAGTCGGGCACTCGGCGGAACGAGGACTCGGCGGCAGATCCGGCGATGGTGATGGTGTAGTACCACGAGCACACTTGTCGGAGGATATCAGGATGGCCACAGGGACTTCTTCATTTCGTACACGGCGGCGGACAGGCCGTGGGCGGAATGGATCGGCTGGCAGCTGGAAACCGCCTTGTACACCACCGTCCTCCAGGGGTGGGACTTCCTGCCCGGGTCGAACTGGGTCACGCGGATGGCGACTGCAGTCCCGTCGCTGATTTTTCACCCCAGGGCAAGGAAGCGCCGTTCCCGATCGCCAGACCAACCGATCATCCCGCCCCCGCGTCACTCCCCGTCGGTCGCAATCGGGCAGGCGGGCGCCGGTCGCCGGGGTCGCGGAAGTCGTGCGGCACTATCTGGCGAGCTGCCGAATGGGTGTGAGGGCCGCGATGCAGGGCAACGTCGTGATGGGCCCGACAGATCGGACGCAGAACACCAGAACGCGAGGAGGAATCGATGAAGATGCTGCGCAGGCTACGGAACGAGGTCCGGCACGACGCGAACTCGGCCGACCGGTCGGCGGCGCGAGGGCTCCGGCGGCTGCGTCGGCGTTCGCGGAACCGGTCGACGACGAGCGCCCGCTACTGACCATCGCCGCTACTGGCAGGTCCCGGGCAGGCGGTAGAGGAGCAGCGCGACGTCGTCCTCGTAGCCGCCCTCGGGGGCGAGGGTCGTCATGAGATTGTCGGCGAGCTCCTCGACCGGTAGGGCACGCCCCTCGACGACGGCGGACGTCGCACGCGCGATGCCGTCGTCGAGGGAGCGGCGCCGACGCTCGACCAGCCCGTCGGTGTAGACCAGCAGGGTCGCGGCCGCCGGGAGACGGAGGCTCGCCTGGTCGCGGCGCCGGTCCGCGAGCAGCCCCAGGGGCAGGCCGCGGCCGCCTTCCAGGGTCTCGGCGGTGCCGTCCGCGCGCACGAGGATGGGCGGAGGGTGTCCGGCGCCGCTGTGCACCAGTTCGCCGGTGGGCGGATCGAGCACGGCGCAGAACACGGTGGTGCAGTCGGACCCGGGAAGCTGCGCGGCGAACCGGTCGAGGCCGGCGAGGGCTCGCGCCGGGTTCGCATGCTCCAGCAGCAGTGCCCGGCAGGCGCTGCGTAGCTGCCCCATCACCGCGGCCGCGGCCAGCCCATGGCCCACGCAGTCGCCGACCACGATGCCGATGCGGCCGCCGGAGAGGGGCACGGTGTCGTACCAGTCGCCGCCGACCTGCAACGGGCGGATGGCCGGCTGGTAGCGCGCGGCGAACCCACCGGGCAGGTTCGCGGGGCCCAGGATCGCGTGCTGCAGCGCGACGGCGGCCTCGCGCTGCTGGTCGATCTCGTGGACCCGATGCACCCCCTGCCCCAGTCGCCCGGCCACCACCGTCAGCATGGCGCGGTCCTCGGTACCGAGGAGGCGCCGCTCGCCGAGATCCGTCCACATCACCAGCACGCCACCCGGATAGCCCACGGTGATCCCGGCGCGCCCGGGCTGATCGAGCTGTGGGGTCAGCGGCGGGGCCGCCTGCAGCGCCGCCAGCCGCTCCCGCAGGTCCGGCGCGAGGCGGAGCCATCCGCCGTCGGCACTGTCCCCGGCGCTGTCGCGGACGAGGTCCGGCTCCTGGCGGTGGCCCGCGGACGTCGCGGGAAAGACCGCGATGATCACCCGCTGGGCCGCCCACACGCGGCACAGCTCGGTCACCGCCGCGGTCAGGGCCTCGGACACGGTGTCGGCCCGGGCCAGGGACTCGGCCAGGGCGGCCAGGGCGGTGTCCCGCTGGACCGTGTAATGCTCGGCGGTGATGTCCCGCACAGTGCCCACGATGACGGTGCGGGTCGACTCGGGATCCTCGACGCGGTTGTAGGCGGCGCGCAGCCAGACGCGGTGGCCGTCGCGGTGGACCAGCGGGAGGTCGCACTCGCCGCTGGCGTTCTCGACCAGGTCGGTGCACGCGCGGCGCACCCGGCGGTGGGCCTGCGGGTCGGCGTCGGCATCGGGCCACCAGGGCAGCGGCGGCCGGTAGGGCAGCTCGCCAGGCCCATAGCCGAGGATCTCGCCGAACGTCGCGTTGATCTCGATGACCGTGCCGTCACCGTCGCAGACGAAGAACCCCTCCTGCAACGAGTCGACCAGAGCGGCCCGCCACCGCGCGTGCTGGCCGCGCAGCCGCGACAGCTCCACGTTGGCCCGCACCCGGGCGACCAGCTCGGCCGCGGCGAACGGCTTGACCAGGTAGTCGTCCGCACCGGCCTCCAGGCCCTGGATCGACGCCTCCTGGCCGGCACGCGCGGACAGCAGCAGCACCGGCACGCTCGCGGTCCGCCCGTCCAGGCGCAGGGCCGCCACCAGCCCGAGCCCGTCCAGGCGCGGCATCGTGACATCACTGATGACCAGGTCGGGCAGCTCGGCGCGCACCGCGTCCAGCGCGGCCTGCCCGTCGGCGACCGCGCGGACCTCGTGCCCCGCGCCCCGCAGCAGACGGGTCAGGTACCCGCGCATGTCGGCGTTGTCGTCAGCCACCACGATCCGTGCCGGCGCCCCGCGCCCGCCGCCGTCCCCGACGGGCGCCTCCCCGTGCGCGCCTCCAGCCTGTCGAGGCTGCCCGATCCGCACACCCCCCCCGACCCCCCCGACCTGCCCGAACTGCCCGGCAGGGTCCGGCCGGCCGACGTCCGCGCTCGCGCTGCCGGGCAGCCAGCGCAGGGCCTCCTGCACGAACGGCTCCGCGCTCGCCGACATCGTCGCCAGGGCCGCCCCGGCGCCAGCCGCCGCCCCGTTCGCGGACACCCCCGCGCCCACGGACACCACCCCATCACCCGACACCGCACCATCTCCGGACACCGCACCACCCGTGGAGACCGCGTCCGCGGGGAGATGGGCGCTTCCGAAGGGCAGGCGGATCGTGAAGGTCGTGCCCCGCCCCTCGACGGAGGTCGCGGTGACGGTGCCGCCGTGCAGGCCGACAAGCTCCCTGACCAGCGCCAGCCCGATGCCGCTGCCCTCGCTGGAGCGGGCCCTGGCGTGCTCGACCCGGTGGAACCGCTCGAACAGCCGCGGCATCTCCTGGGCGGCGATGCCCACGCCGGTGTCAGCGACCGTGACCACCGCGTGCTCGTCCTCGGCCCGTACCCGGACGGCGACGCCGCCGTCGAAGGTGAACTTCACCGCGTTGGACAGCAGGTTGAAGATCACCTTTTCCCACAGGGCGCGGTCGAGGTGGACGGGCTCGGGCAGCGCCGGGCAGTCCACGTCGAAGCGGAGCCCGGCCCTCTCCACGGCCGAGCGGAACACGCTGGCCAGGCCCGCGGTGATCGCGGCCAGGTCGACGGGCTCGTAACGGGCCTGTATCCGCCCCGCCTCAAGCCGGGAGAAGTCCAGCAGGGCGTTGACGAGCCTGCCCAGGCGCAGCCCGTTGCGGTGGATGACCTCGAGGTCCTCCCGCGTCTCGGGTGCGGCGTCGGCCAGCCGGGTGCGCAGCTCCTGCACCGGACCGCTGATCAGGGTGAGCGGAGTCCGGAACTCGTGGCTGATGTTGGAGAAGAAGATGGTCTTGGCCCGGTCGAGCTCGGCCAACTCCTCCGCCCGGCGCTGCTGGGCGCGGTAGCTGCGGGCGCTGAGGATCCCGGTGGCGACGTGCCCCGCGACCAGGTCGACGAAGCCGCGGTAGCCCTCGTCGAGCGGGCGATACCGATTGAGCCCCGCGACCAGGAATCCCACCGGCGGGCCGCCCTGCTGGCGCAACGGCACCACCAGCGCCTGCACGGGCGGGTACGGCCAGGCACCGGTCGGCAACACGCCGAACGCGACATCGTCGAGATCGACGAGCACCGGCTCCCCCCGCGACGCCGCCTGCACGGGCCACGTCCCGCCGTCGTCGCCGGGCATCGGCAGGAGTCGGGGGGCGGCCGGGTGACCGTCGGCGATGCCCGTCGTCGTCGCCAGCCGCGCCCCGGGGTCGCCGTCGAAGACGTAGGTCAGGGTGAAGGGCAGGTCATGCTGGTTGCGGCGGAGCTGGTCCTCGACGAACGCCAGCGCCTCGTCCTCGGTGCGCAGCACGCTGGGGTCCGAGCCGAGGTCGCGCAGGGTGGCCATCCGCCGCTCGCTGATGATCCGCTCGGTGTCCTCGCTGACGACGCACAGCATCCCGACGACAGCGCCGTGATCGTCCCGCAGTGGGCTGTAGGAGAAGGTGTGGTAGGTCTCCTCACGGTATCCCGAGCGTTCGAGGAACAGCAGCAGCGCCTGGTCCCAGGTCGCCCTGCCGCTGGCCAGTACGCCCTCGATCCGCGGACCGATGTCCCCCCAGATCTCCTCCCACACCCGGCTGGCCGGCTGGCCCAGCGCCCACGGGTACTTCTGGCCGAGGGTGTCGCGCCGGTAGGCGGCGTTACAGAAGAAGGTCAGCCCCGGGCCCCAGGCCATCCACATCGGGAAACGGGACGACAGCAGGATGCTCACCGCGGTCCGCAGGCTCTGCGGCCAGCCGGACGGCACGCCGATCGGGGTGGCGGACCAGTCCACGGCCGCGAGGTCCCGGCCGATCTCCTCATCGGCGTCGAACGCCCCGGCACTGCTCACGGACGGCCCCCGTCCTTTCGCCCCGCGGGGAGAAAGCGTCTCCTGACAAGCAGCGGAAATGCTCCCCCGAGGCTGTTGCAGCACCTGGTACCACCGGCCGGCCAGCCGAAGATCCCGGCACACCAGCGTCCACCGCCTCCGCGGCACAAACCTAGCAGACCAGCAGTGATCGCTCGACCCCACAACCGGCCCCGGCGCGGACGTGTGGAGCGCGCGGACCCGGGTATGCGGCGGTGGCCGGCCTTGCAGGGCCGGCGGCGGCGACCGCGACCCCCGCGGCCCACCCGTCGACGGCACCGACAGCACGCGAGGGAAGGGGTCGACATGAGCGGGTCCGAACGGGTGCTCGACCAGCTCGAGCGGCAGCGGGAGCTCGATCCGATCGCCGAGCGCGTCGCCGGGTTCTGGTCCGCGCGGCTGCGCTCCCCGCGGGTACGCGACGTCCTCAGCGGCCGGCCCCTCGGGCATCCACTGCACCCGGCGGCCGTGATCGTGCCGGCGGGCACCCTGCTGAGCGCCACCTTGCTGGATCTCACCAGCGGGGCACGGCTGCGTCCGGCCGCACGCCGGCTCGTCGGTGTCGGTCTGCTCTCAGCGGCACCCGCCGCCCTGGCCGGCTGGTCGGACTGGCTCGACACCGCGGGCGCCGAACGCCGGGTCGGGCTGGTGCACGCGACGTCCAACATCGTCGGCATCGCCTGCTACACGGTCTCCTGGTGGGCACGGGTGCGCGGCCGCCGCGGCGTGCTGGCGGGCCTCGCGGGGGCGACGGCGCTCGGCGTGGGCGGCTGGCTCGGCGGGCACCTCGCCTACGCCCAGGGCGTCGGGGTGGACACCACCGCCTTCCAGCACGGTCCCGCCGACTGGACGGACGTGCTGGCCGCGACCGACGTCGGCACCACTCCTCGGCGGGTGGACGTCGACGGGGTGTCCGTTCTGCTGGCCCGGGTAGACGGCCGGATCGTCGCGCTGGGCAACCGCTGCACCCATCGCGGCGGCCCGCTGGACGAGGGCGAACGCGACGGCGACTGCGTGACCTGCCCCTGGCATGGCAGCCGGTTTGCGCTCGCCACCGGCGAGGTCATCCACGGCCCGGCGACCCGCCCACAGCCCGTGTACGCCGTCCGCGAGGTCGACGGCCGGGTCCAGCTGCGGCGGAGCGAGGTCCGTTCGCTGCGCGCCAACCCCGTCAGCCCGTCACCCGACCGCGTCCTCGCCAGCCGTCACTAGGCCGCGACGTGGAGCGACCCTCACGGTCGTGATCGTCAGGGCGTGCCGCTGGCGGCGAACACGTTCGGGGTGCGGACGTGTTCGGGGCGGAAGCCGAGACCGATCAGCCGGCCCATGGCCCGTCGTCCGACCCCCGCGACCGTCTGCGTCAGTGGTGCGGGTGGGGCCGGCGGATTGGCAGGTGACATCGGTCGGGCGGGGGGTGTCGCCGGCTGGCCCAGACCGGGCAGCATGTGGCCGATGAGCGCGCCCTGCGTGGTCTGGATGGCCTGCATGAGCCGCACGGGCCATTGCCGCCGCCGTTGGACGCGGCGCAGGTCGCGCGGGCGGAGCCGGCCCTCACGCAGACGGTCGGCGAGCAGGTTCGCGGTGGCCACGGCGTCGGCGACGGCGTAGTTGATGCCCACCCCACCGGCCGGTGACATCGCGTGGGCGGCGTCGCCGATGCACAGCAGCCCGGGCCGGGACCAGCGGGTCAGCCGATCGACCCTGACGATCAGCGTCCGGACCTGCTCCCAGTCGGTGAGCGTGTCGACCACCGGCGCGAGGATGGGTGCCACCCGGGCGACGTGGGCGCGAAACGCGGGCAGACCGTCCGCCCGCAGCTGCTCCCACGACTCCTTGCGCACGACCAGTCCGCACTGCCAGTAGTCCACCCGGTCCAGGGTGACGACGACGCTGCCGTCGCGCACGTGCGCCAGGGTAAACGTCGCGTCGCCGGGGCCGTCCCGCTTCGGGAGCCGGAACCACAGCACGTCGAACGGGACCCCGCGGTCGCGCAGGGGCAGCCCCGCCCGGGACCGGATCACCGAGTGCCGGCCGTCGGCGGCCACCACCAGGTCGGCGGCGAGGTCGACGTCACCGTCCGACCCGCGCGCCCGCACGCCCACGACGCGCTCACCATCCCAGAGCAGGTCCGTGACCCGGGTGCGCCGCGCCAGGTGGAACGTCGGGTAGACCGCGGCATGCCGGGCCAGGAAGTCGAGGAAGTCCCACTGCGGCATCAGCGCGACGTAGGAGCAGGGGGTCCGCAGTCCGCGGAAGTCGGCGAAGCGGCGGGGCCGACCGTCGACCCGGACGGTCAGGGCGTCGGCCCGGGTGTGCGGGATGCGCAGGAACTCCTCGAGCAGGCCGAGTTCGTCCATCACCGCCATCGTCGCCGGATGGATCGTGTCGCCGCGGAAGTCCCGGGCGAAGTCGGCGTGTTTCTCCAGAACCGTCACGTCGACGCCGGCCCGGGCGAGCAGCAGCCCGAGCATCATGCCCGCGGGCCCGCCGCCGGCGACGACGCAGCGTCCCGCCCTCTGAGCATCACGGGCCATCTGGCTCTCCTCCGTGCGGGTACCGACTTCTCGACCTGCCGATACGACCCGGATACCCCGCCTGCGGCGGCTGACGCGACGGGCGTACCCGTGCTCAGCCGTGCAGTTCGGACGAGGCCTCGCCCGGCGACGCACTCCGTCGGCCGACGGGCCTCGCGGCGAGGCGGCTGTGTCCGAGGACGAGACCGGCGCCCGGGTGGCGATCACCGAGCATCCGAGGCGCGGGTTGGCGACCGTCCTGCACAATCCCGTGACGGACCTCCTGATCTGGCTGCGCAACGTCGAGACCCTGCGCCGTCTTGAGCAGGCGGTGCTCGGCTGGCCCTGAGACCCGTCACGGCGCGTAGATCCGCGCGTGGGCAGCGCGCAGCGCGGCGCGGCGCGCGGACCCGCGGATCCCCGTGGCGCGCAGCGCCGCGCGCGCGGCCATCGCGCCCGGGCCGCCGTGCACGCCGCCCCCCGGGTGCGCGGACATCGATCCCAGATACAGCCCGGTCACCGGCGTGTCCGGGCGGCCGAGGCCCGGGACCGGGCGAAACACGAGCTGCTGGTGCAGGCCGGCGGTGCCGCCGTTGAGCGCGCCCCGGTGCAGCGCGGCGTCCGCGGCCTGCAGGGCCAGCGGGGACTGGACGTCACGGCCCAGGACCCGACCGCGAAAGCCCGGTGCCGCCCGCTCGATCTTGCTTTCCACCCGGTCCACCAGCCGGGCGACGTCGTCCGGCCCCCACCGTCCGGTGATCTCCTCGCCCCCGGCGTCCGCGCGCGGCGCCTGCGGGACGTGGAAGTAGGCCCAGGCGCTCTCCGTGCCGGCGGGGGAACGGGTGGCGTCCGACGTCGTCATCTGCCCCACGACGAGGAAGGGATCACGCGGGATCACCCCGCACGCAAGCTGCGCCGACATCAGCGTCAGGTCGTCCATGGTGCCGCCCAGATGGACCGTTCCGGCGTCGGCGCACCGCTCGTCCGCCCACGGGAGGGGGCCGGAGAGCGCCCAGTTGATCTTGAAGGTCGAGTTGTCCCACTGGAACCGGGTGAGATCGTGGAGCAGCCGGTCGGGCAGGTGCTCCGCCGCGACGAGATGGCGGTACAGGGATACCGCGTCCACGTCCGCGATGACGGCGTGCCGGGAGCGCAGCGTGGTTCCGTCCTCCAGCCGGACGCCCCGGGCGCGGCCGCCCCGGACGAGCGCCTCGGCCACCGGGACGCCGGTGCGCAGCGTCCCGCCGTGGGCCCGCAGGCGGTCCGCCAGCGCCGCGGTGAGCCGACCCGCACCCCCCACCGGGACCGGGAAGCCCACATCCTGGCCGAGCATCGTGAGCAGCCAGCCGAACAGTACCGACCCGGCGGCCTCCGGCGCGAGATCGGTGTGCAGGGCGTTGCCCGCGAGCAGTAGACCGGCGCCGGCGCCGGCGAACTCCTCGTCGGCGAAGCGGCGGACCGGCAGGGTGGCGAACCGGGCGAACCGCAGCACCCCCGCCACTCCCAGGGCCCGGGCGAGCCGGGTGCCGGCGCGCACCGGTGGGAACGGCACCGCCACGAGCGCCTCGATCAGGGGATCACGGAGCTCTCGCCAGCGATGGACCAGGCCATGCCAGGCCGCCGCGTCCGCCGCCGCGTAGGAGGCGACGGAGTCCGCTGTGTGCTCGAGATCCGTCGACAGCACCGCGCACCTGCCATCGGGTGTCGGGTGGGCGAGCACGCGGGGCGCACGGGACCACCGCAGGCCGTGTTCCTCCAGGCCGAGGCCCCGCATGACGGGGGACGCCACGGTCAGAGGGTAGAAGGCGCTGAACAGATCGGTGACGAAGCCGGGCCGCACCGTCTCGGCCGACCGGCAGGCACCGCCGGGTTCGTCCGCCGCCTCGCACACGACGACCTCCCACCCCGCGTCCACGAGGAGGTTGGCTGCCACGAGCCCGTTCACCCCGGCACCGATCACGACGGCATCCGCCATGCGTGCCTCCTACCCTGTCGTCACGCCCGGGATCCCTGATGCGCCGTCCACACAGACCCGCCGTCCACAGAGATCCCACAGCACCGACACATCGCAACGGCCGGGCCGACCGTGGGACCGGCACACGGCCTGCCGGGCACCCGACACCGTCTCAGAGTCCGGTAAGAAATGCGCTATAGCATGACGTGCCAATGACTGTCACCAGTGACATCCTCCTTCCCCCCCGCACGCTGTCCGCCGCCCCGTCGCGGCCCCATCGGCATGTGCCGAGCTCGGCGGCGCCCACTCTGGTCCGCCACCCGCGGCGCATGATCGCCCTCGCGGTCGTGTTCGCGGTGCTGGCGGTCAGCGTGCACTGGGCGAACGGCCTCGTCGTCGGCCTGGTGGACCGCCCGATCGAGTCGTGGGTGATCGCCCACCGCACCGGCGCGCTGGATGCGGTGGTGCGCCGCCTGTCGTTCCTCGGCAGCTCGAAGGTCGTCTACACGCTGGGGCCGCTACTTGGGCTCGCCGCCCTGGTGCGGTGCCGCACCGTGGGGGTGATGGTGCTCGCCGTCACGGCCCTGCGGCCCCTCGTCGAGTTCACGATGAAGGCGCTCGTGGACCGTCCGCGCCCGAACATAGACCGGATGGTCGCCGGGGTCGGGCCGTCGTTCCCGTGCGGGCACGTGATGGCCGCGGCGGCGCTGTGGGGCATGGTCCCGATCGTCGTGTCGCTGTACACCTCGTCGCGGCGGGTGTGGCGGGCGAGCGTCGCGGCGTCGTGCGTGCTGGTGGCGGCGATCGGCGCGACCCGCGTGTACCTGGGCGTGCACTGGCCGACGGACGTCGTCGCCGGGGTCATCCTGGACATCCTGCTGCTCGCCCTGCTCGACCGGGTGTTCCACCGTGTGCATGACAGGTATCACTGCGGCCAGCGACGGACATCTCACTCTTAACGGGACCTGAACGCCACCCCACTGGATATGGTCACCTCGTCCGTACCCGTCTGTTCTGGGGGGCGAGATGTCCGAATCCGATGGCGTCTCCCTCGTGCCAGACGCGCCCGCCCCGCCCGCTGCGGCGGGGCCGCACGCCTCCACGGGAGATGATCCGCTGGTCGTCCGGCTCGACGAGGCGGCCGCCGGCGCGGCGGACCTCGTCGGGGCGAAGGCGGCGAACCTCGCCGTCGCCGCCCGCGCCGGGCTGCCCGTCATACCCGGCTTCGTCGTCACAACGGCGGCGACCAACCCGGACCGACCGGGCGGTGTGCCATCCGAGCGCGGCAGCACCCTGCACGATCGATGGCGGGAGCTGACCGCCGACGGTGAACGGCCGCTGGCGGTTCGCTCGTCGTCGGTGGCGGAGGACTCCGCGTCGTCGTCACAAGCCGGCCAGTTCCTCTCCGTACTGCACGTCAGCGGGTGGGACGCGTTCCTCGAGGCGGTCGACAAGGTCGTCGCGTCGGCGGGCGCGGTCGGGCCGGAGCCGATGCCGATCGCCGTCCTCATCCAGCCGATGGCACAGGCGCGCGTCGGCGGCGTGATGTTCGGCCTCGACCCGCTGACCGGCGACGCCCGCCGGCTGCTGGTGTCCATGACGGACGGCCTGCCCGAGGTGATCGTCAGCGGCCAGGTCACCGGCACGACGGTGCTGCTCACCCGCCGCGGTCGCCTCGTCTCCGTCGACGGCGCCGTGCCCGCCGCGGTGCACGCCCACCAGCGCCGTCAGCTCGCCCGTCTCGCGCGGCGCACCCGGCGTGTCTTCGGCGCCCCGCAGGACATGGAGTGGCTCATCGAGCCGGACGGCACGCTGCGGCTGCTCCAGAGCCGGCCGATCACGGCGGCGTTGCCGGTCGCGCACGGCCGGGTCTTCGGCCCGGGGCCGGTCGCCGAGACCTTCCCCGAGCCGCTGTCCCGGCTGGAGCGCGACCTGTGGCTCCCGCCGCTGGAGGACGGGCTGCGTGAGGCGCTGCGGATCTCCGGGGCGGTCGGCGGCGCCAGGCTGCGCCGGGACTTCGTCATCGACGTGCAGGGCCGGGTCGCCGTCGACCTGGAGGCCCTCGGGGTGATCAAGGCGCCGCGGCGGTGGTGGAAGCCGTTCGACCCGCGACCCGGTGCCCGGCGGCTGCGGGCGGCCTGGCGGCTCGGCCGGCTGCGCGGCGCGTTCCCGGCGATCGTGGCCGACCTCGCCGAGGAAATCGACGCCGACCTGCGGGCCGTCCCCGAGCTCGCCGGCCTCACCGACTCCCAGCTCCAGCTGCTGATCGCCAACGCGCGCACGACCCTGCGCGGGGCGCACGCCCACGAGGTGCTCGCCGGGTTCTTCCTCGACTCCCGGGCGACGGCGACGACCGGTGCCGCCGTCGCGATCGCCGCGGTGTCCCACGCCCGCGAGGACGGTCTGTCCGACTCCGAGATCGTCGCCCGTCATCCCGAGGCGCTCGCGCTGATCCCGCCGTCCGTCAGCGCGCCCGCGCCGCTGCCGCCCACCCCCTCCTACGTGCGCCTGCCGAGTGGCCAGGGTGACGATCCGGTCGCCCTGTCCCGGGAGGCGATGCGACTGCGCGCCCGCTGGCTGCACGAACTGACCGCCCGCACCGCGATGGAGCTCGGAGCGCGCCTGGCCCGCCACGGCCAGCTGCACCATCCCTCCGACGTGCGCCACCTGAGCCTGGAGCAGCTGCACGAGCTGACCATGATGCACAGCGTCGCCGCCGCGGTGGCGGTGCCCCCGTCGGTCGAGACGTCCGCGACGCTGCCCGCGGCGTTCCGCCTGTCCGCTGACGGCCAGGTGGTGGCGGCCCGCAGCACCGCCGGCGCCACCCAGGGGGTCAGCCCCGGGCGGGCCCGCGGCCTGGTCACCCACGACCCGGCCGACGCCGTGGGCAAGGTGCTCGTCGTCGACGCCCTCGACCCGTCGCTGGCCGCGGCGTTGTCGGGGCTCGCCGCGCTGGTGTCGGTGACCGGCAGCCCGCTGAGCCACCTGGCGATCCTCGCCCGCGAGAACGCTATCCCCGCCGTGATCGGCGTCGCCGACGCGACGACCGTCTTCGCGGACGGCGACGAGGTGCTCGTCGACGGCAGCACCGGCGAGGTCACCCGGCTCGGCGACGACGACGGGTCACCCGGCGACTCGGCGGCCGGGCCTGGCGGGACGCGGGCCGGCGGGACGCGGGCTGGTGCTGGTGCGGGGCAGGCGGCGGCGGAGGCCGGGGCGTGAACGGGCACGGTCCCACGTCCGTCCGCCGTGGCGGCGGCAGCGAGAGCGGATGGGGTTCATGAGACGGGTCATCGTTCCCGGCATCGGCGCGGTCACGCTGATCGCGGCCGGCGCGTACTTCTTCGTCTACCTGTACCGCTGGGAGTGGAACCGGGCGCTGATCAGCGGCGGCATCTTCATCGCCGTCGAGGTCATGCTCGCCACGACCCTGGTCCTGCGCCGGGTCAACCGGCTCGCCAGCCACCTGGAGGCCGACCCCGACCGCCGCCGGCGCATCGAGCGGCGGCTGCGCGAGGCTCCGGCGCCGCGCACCGCCGTGTTCGACTGGATGCGGCCCGAGGGGTCGTCCGCGCCGGTGTTCATCCCGATCCTGATGGGCGCCGGGCTGCTGCTGTCCGGCCTCGCCTGGGTCGTCGAACGCCTCGCCCGGGCCACCGCCGGCAGCGCCGCCGACCGCGGAATCGCGGCGACCATGTCCCGCCTCGGCCCGCCGCCGGGCGGCCTGCTCGACACCTCCGTCGACCCCTTGCGGCTGCTGCGCCAGCCGACGAGTCCGCGGTGAAGGCGGCGCTGGGGTCGCTGGTCACGCTCGCGGTCGTGGCCGTGGTCGTCGTCCTCGGGATCCAGGTGTTGCAGGAGGCGACCGAGTACCACGGCGGCGCCGGCGGGCAGGAGCAGACGACTGTCGTCTTCTCCCTGCGCGAGAAGAACTTCCGCCACGGCGACGACTTCGCCGCCTCGACCCTGTGGCGCGGCTGCGTCTCCACCATCGGCTGGAACACCGAGAACGACCCCGTCGCACAGGGCGAGCCCGCCACCCGCACGTACCACGCCGAACTGCACCCCTCCCTGCCCGCCGACACCCGCCGCCGCCTGCGCGGCTGCCTCGAGGACCTCGTCGTCAACCACATCCAGGGCAAGGTCGTCACCATGACCTCCGGCCCCGCCACCGACGCCGGGACCTGACCTGCGTCACAGCAGTGGTCATGGAGGTGGTGCACGGTCGAACCCGGTCTTCCCCTCCAGGGGAAGGGGCTGCGGGGAGGGGGGTGCCGTGTGGACACGCCACCAAACCGCGACGGTCGCGGTCATCGCCCGGCCATCTCCCGCAGCACCTGGTCGACGGTGATGGTCAGCAGGCCCGGATCGCAGGTGGGCGCCGCCGGATCGCCCAGCCGGCCCGCCCACAGCGCGCGGTGCTCCGGCCGATCCGGCGGCGGGCCCCAGCGGGCGGGTGGCACGGGACCGAACAGCACCACGGAGGGCGTCCGGTAGGCGGTCGCCAGATGGGCGATGCCGGTGTCCGCGGCGACCAGCAGACGCGCGCGGGCCACCAGGTCGCACAGGCCCAGCAGGTCGGTCCGCCCGGCGAGCACCGCGCCCGGTCCAAGCCCCGCGGCGGCGGTCACCTGGGTGGCGAGACGCCGCTCAGCCGCGGAACCGGTGACGACCACGCGGTGGCCCCCGCGGGCGAGCGCCTCGGCCAGCCGCGACCATCGCCGCGCCGGCCAGCAACGGGCGGGGGCCGCGCCCCCAGGATGGACGATCGTCACCGAGCCGTCCGGAGTCACCGCGCCCGGGGGTTGCTCGCGTACCGGGGGGAGGGGCAGGTCGAGAGCGCGCGGGTCGCAGGTCACGCCGTACGTCGCCAGGAGCCGGCACCAGCGGACGCTCTCGTGCTCCTCCCCCGGTCGTCCCCCGCACCTCACCCCCCGCGCGACGCCGTCAAAGCCGTCAAAGCCGTCAAAGCCGCCGACGGCGGGCACAGCCGGCGATCCCGCCGCCTCCGGTGCGTCCCAGGCGCAGCCGCCGGGAAGGTCGAACGCCCACAGGGCGTCGGGACGGGTGCGGCGCAGCGTCTCCGTCGACTGGGGGCCACGGCCGTGCAGGTTGACGGCCAACGCCGGGGCGTCCACCGTGACGGGGCCGAGGGGCGCGGTCGGCACGAGCCCGTCGACCGCGCCGGAGAGCCGTGCGACCGGCTCCAGCCAGTCGGGCGCCGCCAGCAGCAGGCGGTGTTCCGGAAGCCGGGCGTCGACGAAGGAGCGCAGTCCACGCAGCGCCGGCAGGGCGGTGAGCAGGTCTCCAAGCCCGAGAGCGCGCAGCACCACGACCGTGCCGCTCATGAGATCGTCGCCTTCACCGAATCGTCACCTTCACCGAATCGCCGCCTTCACCGGCTCGCCACCTCGTGCACGGCATCGGCGACCCTGCCGACCGTGAGGTCGGCGAGGCAGGCCGGTCCTGCCGGATCCAGCGGGCAGTAGGCGTCCCACCAGCACGTCTGCCGGGTGATGTCCGCGGGTCGGCGCACCGGACAGCCCGGGAGGCCCTGCAGATTGACGGTCCCCGGCAGGTGCAGGCCGTAGCGGGCGGCCGACGTCGGCCCGTAGAGCCCGACTGCCCGCGCGCCCATGGCCGCGGCCAGCCTGGTCGGGCCGGTGTCGCCGCCGACCGCGATCCCGTCCCGCTCGGCGACGGCGGTGAACAGGGCGGCGAGCGGGCGCAGTCCCAGGGCGGGCACGGCGCCGGCCAGCAGGCCCGACCCCGGCGACAGGCACAGGACCGGATGGCCGGCGTCCGCCAGGAGAGTGGCGAGCGCCCGCCACCGGTGCCACGGCCATCGTTTGACGGCCATCCCGGCATCGGGAATCAGAACCACCGGCGGCCCACCCACGCGGCCCAGGCCGGCGGCGTCGGCGTCGGCGACCAGGACGGCGAGCAGCGCGCGGCCCTCCGCCCGTTCGGCCCCGGTGAGCCGGACGAGGCCGGTTCGCCGCGGAGGGCTGGCATCGACCAGGTCAGGAGCGATCGCGCCGTGCAGGGCGAGCAGCCGCACGAAACGCGCGTCGACGGGCTCATTCCCGGGCGGGTGGCGCCACAGGTCGTCGACGGCAGGCACGCCACGGTGGGCCAGCAGGTCGGGGATGCCGCTGTGGCGGGTGGTCGTGACGACGAGGTCGGGGCGGAGCCGGTCGAGTTCCGCACACAGTGCGGCCCGCACGGCGCTGCCCCGGTGATCGCGCAGGGCGACCACCCGGTGCAGACGGGGATCGGCGGCGAGCAGGTCGGCACCGGGGGCGAAGGTCAGCACGCGCAGCCGGGCGGCCGGGTGGGAGCGCGCGAGCGCGTCCAGCGCGGGCAGGGCGAGCAGCAGGTCGCCGAACCCGCCGAGCAGCTCGACGAACAGGAGATCGTCCACCGGCTCAGCCATCATCGGGCTCCCAGGTGTCCACCGACGACGGCGGAGCGACGCCGGGGCGGACGCCCCCGCAGCTCCGCGTAGAGGTCCAGGTGCGCCTGGGCGATGGCCGCCCAGCCGCGGTCCGCCGCCAGCTCCCGGACGCCGGCGCGGACACGGGCGCGCAACCGGTCGTGCCCGAGGGTCCGCTCGATACCCGCGGCCAGTGCGCGGCTATCCCGGCGGCGAGGGACGACGACGGCGGTGACGCCGTCCACGAGCGCCGGATCGGGCGGGTCGGCGGCGGTCGCCACGACCGGCAGCCCGTGCGCGGCCAGGGCGACGAGCGCGCCGCTCTTCGCGGTGACGCCGGCGGTGAACGGCAGGACGGCGACGTCGGCGGCGCGCAGCACCGCGGAGACGGCGGGCGCCGGCAGGTGACCGGTCATCACGACCCGGTCCGCGACCCCGGCGGCGCGGGCCCGATCCGCCAGCTCGCGGCGGAAGGCCTGCGCCTGCGCGTCGGGCAGGGCGAGGGAGGCGAACCCGCCGGCGATCACCAGCCGCAGCTCGGGGCGACCCGGCGTCAGCAGCGCGAGCGCCTCGATGAGATAGCGCAGTCCCTTCACCGGATGCACGAACCCGAAGAACACCAGCACCGGCGCGTCCGGCGGCAGGCCGAGACGGGCGCGCACCCCGCGGCGCTCCCGCGCCAGCGACGCCGGCTCCCCCGCGGGCAGGACGTTCGCGCCGACGGGAATGCAGCGCGCCGCCCGGCCGAGCCGCCGGCGGACGACGGCGGCGTGGTCCTGGTTGGTCACGACCAGCCGGTCGCTGCGCGGGACGAGCGCCCCCGACTCCCGGTCCCACCAGCCGCGATCCTCGACCGGGCGCCACAGCCCGGGCGGCAGCCGCGCGGGCCAGCTCCACCAGCCGTACTCGTGCAGGGTGGTGACGAGGGTCGTCCGCCGGGTGAGGCCGAGGGGCAGCAGGCCGACCGCCGGGGAGTAGCCGAACGCGGCCGGTGCGTACTGGACATGCACCACGTCCGGCGCGTCCCGGCGCAGCGCACCGGCCAGCGCCGCGACGCCGCGTGGCCCCCACCCGCCACTGACCCGCCGCACCCGAGCACCCGGCGGTTCCCCCACCGCCGTGCCCGACGACGACTGACCGGCCGTCACCACCCAGACGTCCGCCCGCTCCCCCATCGCCGCGAGCAGGCTCACCGTGTAGTCGGCCACCCCGTCCCGCGCGGGCAGCAGGTTTCCGCAGACGACGGCGACGCGCGGCCGGACCCCACCCATGCCCTCCCCTGTGCCCGTCCGCGTCCGACGTCACGCGCGACGCGCCGCCGTCCGCGACGGGACAATTCCATTCCGTTTCCTCGGGTGCGCCTCGGGCATCACCTGTCACGATGGGTATCGACACAGGGACCCACCCCGCCGCCCTGCGGGGCGCGCCGATCGAGTGGGCGACGCTGGAGCGGATCCTCGCCGTCCGCCTCGACAACCTCGGCGACGTGATCCTGGCCGGGCCGGCGCTGCGGGCGCTGCGCGCGGCGGCGCCCAGGGCTCGGCTTGACCTGCTCACCTCCCCCGCCGGGGCCGCGGCCGCGGGGCTGCTGGGCTGCGTGGACGATGTCCGGGCGGCCTCCGTTCCCTGGCAGGACGCCGACGGCCGCCCGGTCGATCCCGCTGACCTGCACCGTCTCGCCGACGGACTCGCGGCACGCGCCTACCAGGCGGCGGTCATCCTCACCTCGTTCTCCCAGTCGCCGTGGCCGGCGGCCTTCACCTGCGCGCTCGCCCGCATCCCGATCCGGGCGGGGGTGTCGCGGGAGTTCGGCGGTTCACTGCTGACCCACTGGGTCGACGGTCTGCCCGACGGTCTGCACCAGGCCGACCGGGCCGCGGAGCTGCTCGTCCGACTGGGAGTGGCCGTTCCCGACCGGGCGCTGCGCGTGGTCGTGCCCGCGGCGGCCGGGCGGACGGCCCGCCGTCTGGCCGGCGCGGCGCCGTACGCGGTGCTGCTGCCCGGGGCGTCCTGCCCGGCGCGGCGCTACCCGGCGAGGCACTTCGCCGACCTCGCCGGCCTGCTCGCGGCGGCCGGCCTGCGGGTCCTCGTCTGCGGCACGGCGCGGGAAGGGCCGCTCGTGGAGCAGGTGCGGGCCGGCGCGGGGACGCGCGGTGTGGGCATGGCAGGCGTCGTGGATCTCGCGACGCTCGCTGCCCTGCTGGCCCACGCCCGGATCACGGTGACGAACAACTCCGGCGGCATGCATGTCGCCGACGCGGTCGGCGCCCCGCTGGTCGCCCTGTTCGCCGGGACGGAGCGGGAGAGCGAGTACCGGCCGCGATCCCGGGGGGCACGTCTGCTGCGGCGGCCGACGGAGTGCGCCCCCTGCCGGGCCTTCGACTGCCCGGTGGGCCACCACGCGTGCCTCGACCTGCCCCCCGCGACGGTCGCCGCAGCGGCCCTGTCCGTCGGCGCCCCGAGGGCCGCGTGAACGTGGTGAACGTGGTGAACGTGGTGAACGCCGCCCTGGACACGTCGGGCAGGCCGCGGGCGGCGATGCTGGCCGCGCTGGACGATCTCGCCGGCACCGACATGCTCGTCGTCGGCGACGTCATGCTCGACTCGTGGATCTGGGGCCCGCCGCGGGGACTGTCCCGCGAGGGTCCGGTGCCGGTGGTCGCCGTGCGCGGACGGACGCGGGCTCCGGGCGGGGCCGGCAACGCCGCGGTCGCGGCCGCCGCGATCGGCGCCCGGCCCCGACTCGCGGCCGTCGTCGGCGACGACGCGGACGGCACGCGGCTGCGCGGGCTGCTCACCTCGGCGGGCGTCGACACGGCGTCGGTGCTCGTCGAGCGCGACCGGGAGACGGTCCACAAGCAGCGGGTCTGTTCCGGCGATCACCTGCACCTGCGCGTCGACTGCGGGGACGAGCGCCCGCCCGCGGCCGCGGTGGCCGAGGACCTGCGCCGACGCCTTCTCGGCCCGGGCCCCGCGCCCGGCGGCGACAGGACGCGCCACGCGCATCCCCGGATCGGCCTGGACGACACGGATGGCGCCGACCCTGGCGCGTCCGCGGCGGCGGTACTCGTCTGCGACTACGGTGCTGGTCTGTTCTCGACCGACCTGGTGAGCCGGCTGGGAGCGGCGCCGCGCGGCGGACGGCCGCTGGTCGTCGACGCGCACGATCCCCGGCGTTGGGCGGGTGCCCACCCTGACGTCGTGACCCCGAACGCGGGCGAGCTGCGCCTGCTGCTTCCGCCGGGCGCGCAGCGGGATTTCGACGCCGACCGACCGCGGACGGTCGCCGCTCATGGTGCCGCGATCCGGGCGGCGAGCGGCGCGCGGGTCGTCGTCGCCACCCTGGACCGCGACGGGCTGGTCGTTCTCGACGGGCAGGCTCCGCCGTGGCACCTGCCGGCCGAGCCCGCGCCGGACGGGCAGACCTCGGGAGCCGGCGACACCCTGGCCGCGACCCTCTCCGCCGCCCTCGGCGCGGGGGCACCACTGGAGGTCGCCGTACGCCTCGCCGCGACCGCCGCGTCCGTCGTCGTGCGCCGTCCGGGCACGAGCGTGTGCACGGCGGACGACCTGCGCGGGCTGCTGGGGCCGGGGTCGCCGCCGGCCGGCGCTCATGACCTCGCGGACGTGGCCGAGCGGGTGCGGGCGGCGCGCGGGCGGGGCAGGCGGATCGTGCTCACGAACGGCTGTTTCGATGTCCTGCATCGCGGCCATGTCGCCTACCTCGCCGCGGCCCACGCCCTCGGCGACCTACTGATCGTCGGGGTGAACAGCGACGCGAGCGTACGCCGGCTCAAGGGTCCGGGCCGCCCCGTGAACCCGCTGGCCGACCGGCTGGCCGTGCTGCGCGCCCTCACCGACGTCGACCACCTCGTCGCCTTCGACGGCGACACCGCCTCCGAGCTCATCACCGCCCTACGCCCCGACGTCTACGTCAAGGGCGGCGACTACACCGAGACGATGCTGCCCGAGGCGGCACTGGTGCGCGCTCAGGGCGGTGAGATCGCCTTCGTCGACTACGTCGCCGACCACTCGACGACGGCCGTCCTCGACCGCATCCGCGCCCCCTCGATCGCGCCCGACCGGCACGAGACGGACGCTGGGGCAGACGACCCACCGGAGCGCGCATCCTCAGCCGTCAGGCGTAGGGATTCCTGAGGTCATCGGGGTACCGTGCATTCGGTGCACGGAGGATTCTGTCCACGGCTTCACGGTCTGACGGCGGCGCGGTCTGACGGCAAGGTCAGCGGTTGCCGGGCATGGCGCTGACCTGGCCGAGGACGGACTCGGTGTCTCCCTCCACCGCCAGGTCGCCCAGGCTCAGGATGCCGACGGCGTGGTCGCCCTCGACGACGGGCAGGCGGCGCACGGCGCGCAGCCGCATCAGTTCGGCCGCGTCGTCCACGGGCGTGGACGGAGTCACCGTCTCGACGTCGAGGCTCGCGGCCTCGCGGGTCGTGGTCTGGCGCGGGTCCCGGTCCTCGGAGACGACCCGGATGGTGATGTCCCGGTCGGTGATGATGCCGGCGAACCGGTCGTGGTCATTGACGATCACCGCACCCGCGTCCCGTTCCCGCATGATGCGGGCGGGCCGGGTGACCGGCTCGTCGGCCTCCACGGCGGCGGGGTTCGCGGTCATCACATCTGCGACAGTGGCGGCCATCTGTGCTCCTCGGGTTGTCGGGCGCTCCCGCGGCCGGCCGTCAGGGGCCGGGTGACTCGCCACCGCGGACCATGGAGCGCGTCCCATTCGGTCACCGGCGACACGGATCACGGCCCGCGCTCGGGTGACCGCCTTCCCTCCGGGATGTTCCAGCGCCACGGGCAACCAAACGCCCTACCCGCGACGACCGCCAGCAGGCGGCTCAGCCACCTCCGCCTGTTACTCCCGGCCGGTCTCCCAGTCGCGGGCCAGCAGGTTGCGGGCCTCGCCGAGGACCTCCGCCACCGGTACGTCGGCCACGAACGACGGGTCGTGGGGGCAGCGGCCACCGACCTGGCCCACCCCACAGTCCGGGCACGCCGTCTGGAACGAGGTGGCGACGCGGTGGCGGGACCGGTCCAGCGGCGCCGCGTTGATCACATTGCCGCACCAGAAGACGCCGACGGTCGGCGCCCCGACCGCCGCGGCGAGGTGCCGCGGGCCGGAGTCGTTACCGATCATCACAGCCGCGCCGGCGAGCAGGCCGACGAGGGCGGGCAGCCGCAGCCGGCCGGTCAGGTCGCGCGGCCGGGAGCGGGTCAGGGAACGGATGGTGTCTGCCAGCCCGCGGTCGGCCGCGCCTCCGACGAGCACCACGCGGGCGCCGTCGCCGGCCAGGGCGTCGACGACCCTGGCGAAGCGATCGGCCGGCCACCGCCGGCGTGGATCCCCCGCGCCCGGATGCACGGCGACGAGCGGGCGACGTCCGGGGTCGTCGGGCAGGGCGGCGGCGGCCTCGCGACGATCCGCGCCGGTCACGGCGAGCGTGGGCAGCAGACTCACCGGCGGCGCTCCCACCAGGCCCACGATCTCCAGGGCGCGCAGCACCTCGTGCTGCAGGTGCCGAAAGGGGACGACCCGCTCCAACGGCGGCGCGCCGACGTCACGCCCACCGATCGCGAACCGCGCGCCGAGGCCGCGCACCAACGGAGTCGAGTACGCGCCACCGCCGTGTAGCTGCACGGCGAGGTCGTAGTGAGCCGCGCGGTGACGGGCGACGAACGCGCGCCGCGCCGCCGCCGCGGGCCGCCCAGCCTCCCCGTCGGGTGCCGTCGTCACCCCGGGCCAGTCGGGCACCACCTCGACGTCGTCCCAGGGGCCGGGGCGGCCGGCGAGCAGCTCGGGATGCCAGGGCAGGCCGAGGTACACCACGCGCGCCCGCGGGAAGGCGGCCCGTAGCGCCGCCAGCGCCGGCAGGGCGAGGACGAAGTCCCCGAGCCCGCTGGCGCGCAGCACGACGATGCTCCGGACGTCCGCCGGCGGCGTGGCGACCCGGCCCAGCGACCCCGTCATGTCCACCGGCCGCCGCGGGCTCAGCCGCGGTGGGGCAGGAACTCCTGGACCTTGGTGCGCAGCCCGGAGGAGATGATGCCCCAGCGGTTCTCGTCGCCCTTGAGCAGCGCCTCGGCGGCGTCGCGGGCCTGTTCGAAGGTGGCGTGCGGCGGGATGGGCGGGAAGTTCGGGTCGGTGCGCACGTCCAGGACGGTGGGCCGGTCGGCGGTCAGCGCCCGGTCCCAGGAGGGGCCGATCTGGCCGGGCTCCTCGACGGCGATCCCGCCGAGACCGATCGACTCGGCGAACGCGGCGTAGGACACCTCGGGCAGCGACTGGGACTCGACGAACTTCGGCGCGCCCTGCATCGCCCGCATCTCCCAGGTGACCTGGTTGAGGTCGTTGTTGTGCAGGACGGCGATGACCAGCCGGGGATCCTTCCAGTCCTGCCAGTAGCGGGCGACCGTGAGCAGTTCCGCCAGGCCGTTCATCTGCATCGCCCCGTCGCCCTCGAAGGCGATGACGGGACGGTCCGGGTGGGCGTACTTCGCGCCGATGCCGTAGGGGACCCCGGGACCCATCGTGGCCAGCGTGCCCGACAGCGATCCGCGTATGTCCCCACTGAAGCGCAGATCACGCGCATACCAGTTGGCCGCCGAACCGGAGTCGGCGACGACGACGGCGTCGTGGGGCAGCCGGGCGGACGCCTCCCAGAACAGCCGCATCGGATTGATCGGCTTCCCCTCGACGAACGCCTCCCGCTCGACCGTCTCCCACCAGCGGGCGACGTTCGCCTCGACCGTCTCCCGCCAGGAGCGGTCCTCCTTGCGGCGCAGCAGGGGCAGCAGCGCCCGCAGTGTGGCCGCCGCGTCGCCGACCAGATTCACCTCGTACGGGTAACGCATACCGATGTAGCGGGCGTCGACGTCGATCTGGATGGCGCGCGCCTGGTGCAGGTCGGGCAGGAACTGGGTGTACGGGAAGTTCGAGCCGACGGTCAGCAGGGTGTCGCAGTCGCGCATCAGTTCGTAGCTGGGCCGGGTTCCCAGCAGGCCGATCGAGCCGGTGACGAACGGCAGGTCGTCGGCCAGCACGTCCTTGCCGAGCAGCGCCTTGGCGATGCCGGCGCCGAGCAGGTCCGCGACCTCCACGACCTCGGCGCGGGCACCACGGGCCCCCTGACCGACGAGGATCGCGACCTTCTTCCCCGCGTTGAGGATCTCCGCCGCGGCGCGGACGCCGTCGTCATCCGGGGAGACCGCCGGCCAGCGCACACCAAGGCTCGAGGGGACCATCCTGAACTGGTGCGTGGGCGGCGAGTAGTTCAGCTCCTGGACGTCCGCCGGGATGATGACACAGGTCGGCGCCTTCTCCGCGACCGCGGTGCGGATCGCCCGGTCCAGGACGTTCGGGAGCTGCTCGGGAACCGTCACCATCTGCACGTACTCGCTGGCCACGTCCTTGAAAAGGCTCAGCAGGTCGACCTCCTGCTGGTACGAGCCGCCCATTGCCGAGCGGTTCGTCTGGCCGACGATCGCGACCACCGGAACATGGTCCAGCTTCGCGTCGTAGAGGCCGTTGAGCAGGTGGATCGCGCCGGGGCCGGACGTCGCCGCGCACACCCCCACCCGGCCAGAGAACTTCGCATAACCAACGGCGGCGAAGGCGGCCATCTCCTCGTGGCGGGTCTGCACGAACGTCGGGCTGTTGTCCGCCCGTCCCCAGGCGGCCAGCAGCCCGTTGATCCCGTCCCCCGGATAGCCGAAGACCTGCTCGACACCCCACTCCCGCAACCGCGCGAGTACGTGGTCACCCACCGTCTGCCTCATGAGGCTCTCCCGCCGCGTTCCCCGTCATCCGTTCCCGGTCATCGACTGCCCGGCGGCTCGCCGGCCGCCGAACTCCACGTGCGGTGTCTCCGCGGTCAGGCGAACAAAACGACCGTGACCCGATCTCGGCGAGACCGAGGCTCGCCGACCGCGCCCCCTGGACGCCCTGCCGGTCGCGAGCACCAGCCCCGCCTCGCTCACATCACCGGGCCGCCCGCTCCTTCGGGACCTGGCGGCGTCCCTGGCCGCCCTTCCCGCGGTCGCCGCTCTGGCCCGTACCGCTCCGGCCCTCGTCGGCACGGCCGGTGCCGGTCTCCTCCTCGGCGTCGCCCTCGTTGTCCGTCTCGCTCTCCTCATCGGCGCCGCCCGACGCCTCCTGGCCCTCCTGTTCCTCCTCCTGCTCTTCCCCCTGCCCGTCGTTGCCCTGCTCGTGCTTCTCCTGTCCCTCCTTCTCCTGTCCCTCCTTCTCCTGTCCCTCCTTCTCCTGTCCCTCCTGCTCCTGTCCCTCCTGCTCCCGCTGCTCCTGCTCCTCCTCGTCAGGCTGGGCAACGACCTCGCCATCGCGGATCTCGCCGCGCCACGACCCGGTGGCCTCGCCACGCATCGTCACGAAGCGCCGGAAGTGCTTCAGGTCGAGACGGGCGCGGCGGCCACCGGCACGCCAGATGTTGCCGGTCTTCTCGAAGAAGCCGCTCGGGTAGTACTCCATGCTGAGCAGCACGCGGGTGAGGTCGTCGGCCAGCGGATGGAAGGTGACGACCCCCTTCGTCGATCCCTTGGCGCCCTCCGAGGTCCACACGATCCGGCGGTCCGGGACCTGCTCCGTCGTCGTGCCCTTCCACGAGCGCCGCGACTTGAAGACCTTGATCCGCCAGTTCTGCTCGGTCTCGCTCTTCGCGTCGACGCCCTCGACGCCCTTCATGAACTGCGGGAACTGCTCGAACTGGGTCCACTGGTCATAGGCGACGGACACCGGCACGCCGACGTCGAGCGCCTCGTGGATGTTCGTCACCTTCTGCGGGCCCGTCTGCCGCTTGCCCTTGCCGCGCTTGAACAGACCCTTGATCTTGTTCTTGGCCGAGTCGAACGCCGTTCCGGTCGCCGCCCGCAGCGGTGACTGTCCCTCGGCGATCCGCTTCACTCCACCGAGCAGGGCGGAGCCTCCGCCGCCCTCACCGTCCTGGCCGCCGAGTTTGTCCGTGCCGGCGGAGACGCGCTTGCCGATGTCTCCGGCGAGATTCGTGGCCTGCGCCTTCGCGAGGTCCTTCACCTCCTGGCGGAGTCGCTCGCTGACGGGGCTGTGCCTCAACGCGCTGAACAGCCCCGGTGACGTGGTGCTCGTCCCCTCGGTCATCACTTCTCCTTCCGGCCTGCCCCTGCCCGCGGCTGCGGCGCACCCGCCCGACGGGCGGCCGGGGCACGCTCCGGTCCGGCGCCCCGGGCGCGGGCGGCGCGCGCGGGCTTCGCCTGCTCGGTCTCGGCGGTCTCGGGACGCGCGGTCTCACCCCCGGCGTCCTGCCAGCCCTGGTCGTCCTCGACCTGATCCTCCTGGCCGGGCCCGTTCCGCTCGCTCTCCTCCTCGTCGGTGCCCGCGGTCTCGTCCTCGGCGGTCTCGTCCGGGCCGCGCTCCTCCTCCTCGTCACCCTCGTCCTCGGCGGTCTCGTCCTCGGCGGTCTCGTCCTCAGCGGTCTCGTCCGGGCCGCGCTCCTCCTCCTCGTCACCCTCGTCCTCAGCACTCTCGGGCTCGGCACTCTCGGGCTCGGCACTCTCGGGCTCGGCACTCTCGGGCTCGGGGGTCTCGGCCTCGGCGCTCTCCGGCTGGCCAGCCCGAGGCTTGCGCCCGCCGCCCGCCACGGCGCCCGCCACCGCCGACACCGCTCCCGCCGCGGCCTTCCCGGCACCACCGGCCTTCTCCCTGACAGCGGTCGCGCCCTCCCGTCCCTCGTCCCCGACGTCGGGGGCGAGGCGGCTGAGTCGACCGTGGAGGCCGTCGGCAAGGCGTTCCGCCTGGGCCTCGTAGGCCGACACCAGCGCGTGACGGGCGGCATCGAGCGCCGGACCGCGCAGCTGCGCCAGGACCTGCTGGCCCTCCTCGGAACGCAGGAGAGTCACCACCTGGTCACGAATGATGTCCTGTGGGTGGTATTTGCGGCCGGTGAGCCACAGTGCGGTGCGGATCGCGAACTTCGCCTTCTTGGTGCGGCCAAGCAGGTAGCCGCCGACCAGCGCACCCGCGATCTTCGCGTTGCTCACGATTCCTCCCCTTTCATCTCGTCGGTCCGATCGTCTGCTGCTCCCCAGCCCCACCGGCCGGTGCCGGCGAAGGTGTCCCCGGCAGGCGGCTCCCCCGGCCGGCCCGTCCAGCCCGCCGACGGGTCGTCCGGCGTCAGCCGGCCACCGAGTTCGGGGGGCAGGTCGACAAAGCTGACGGCCGGCAACGGGCCGGCCTGTTCGATCACGAGTTCGGGATGCGCGACGCGGGCGCGGCGCAGCGCGTCGCCGAAGGCCCCCACATCGTCGGCCGCCACGAGAAAGGCCCAGCTGAGCACGGGATCCTCGGGGCCGCCGTGCCGCCTGCGCGACCGATCGTCGCGGGCCAACGGCCGCAGCAACGCCAGGAGATCCTCGGCCTGGGCGATCCGGCGCGCGACGACGAGGTCGGCGACCTGCTCGCCGAGCCGGATCCGGCCTTCCACGTCGGCCGGCAGAGTAGTCCCCGCCAGCGGCGACCCGGGCAGGACCGCGGCGAGGGCGGTGCGCTCGTCCTCCTCTGCCTCCACCCGCAGCTCGACGAACCCGTCGACCGCGTCGAGGCGTTCGGGCAGCACGTCGCCGACCGGGGCCAGGACCTCCTTGCGCACCGTCTCCTCGTCGGGGGCAACGGTTCCCAGCCGCATCGGCAGTACCGGCCCGGACTCCAGCAGGAGCCGCAGGATGTCGATGTGCCGCATCGCCTCCTGCTCGCCGAGAACGCCGAGCTTCGCGGTCGCGCTGACCGCCGCCGCGAGCGGGCCGAGGCGAACCAGATGGACCGGACCGCCCGCCTCGCCGAGGCCGGTCGGCGCGGGCTCGGGCTCGGGGTGATCGACCTTCGTCACGCCGTACACGACCACCGACATCTCACGCCTCCCGTCCGCCGCGGCGTCCCGCGGGCGCACGGCGTTCGTCATGAGCCCGCCGGCGGGCCGGCTCGGTGTCCTGGTCGTCGGCCGACCCGCTCGCCGTGACCGCCCGGCGCTCCCCCGTTCCGGCCGTCACCTCTCGGTCACCCGAGTCGGAGCCGACGCCGGACAGCGAGTCCCGCAGCGCGCCGACCACATCGCCGGTGGCGTCCTTCAGACCGCCGAGGGCCCCCTGGGTGGCGCCCTTCGCCCTGTGCCGCGAGACACCGTCGGTGACCTCGTGCATCAGGCCGGGCAGGCCCGCGACCTGTTCCTGCGGCTGCAGGTCGAGCCGGTTCACCGCCTCGGCGAATCGCAGGTAGGTGTCGACGCTGGCGATCACGATCCGGGCGTCGATCGTGAGGATCTCGATGCCGACGAGCGCCACGCGCACGTAGGCGTCGATGACGATGCCCTTGTCCAGCACCACGTCGAGGACGTCGGCGAGCCCGCTGGGCTGCGGGGCACGGCCGACGGAATGGGTGACACTCATGACGAGCACCTCGCCTTCGGGGATGGGGCCGAGCGCGGGTCGGCCGGTGACGGCGCGTTCAGGACGTCGCGCGCGAGGGCGATCGCGTCGTCGGCGTCCTCGTCGGAGAGCTCCAGTGAGGTGCGCAGCCTCTCGATGCTGTGCCGGACCTCGATCAGGCTCCGGCCGAGGTCCTCGATCTGGTCGTCCGAGAGGGCGCCGCCGTCCATCCGCCGGATGGCCTGCCGTTCGAGCAGTTCGCGCAGCAGTTCCAGGACAACGACGACAAGCTGGGCCAGGCCACGCCCGACGTCCTCGGGATCGGCGTTCAGTCGCAGCCCTCGTCCCCTCTCCCCCGCGTGGCCCGGCGCCGATCGGCGCGCCGCCGCAGGCCGCGCGCCGGTCATGACGGGGTCCTCCGCACGTCGCCGGGCTGGCTGCGGGCACCGCCGCGGCGGCCGCCCTCGATCGCCGTCTGCACTCCGACAAGCAGCAGTCGCAGGTCCACCTTCAGCAGATCCACCCCGGCCAGAGCGACGACGACCTCGCCGCTGACGACGGCGCCGCTGTCCACCAGCCGGTCGAGCAGGTCCACGAGCGCCTGGGGCTGGCCCAGTGAACCGGACGTGCGTGCGGGCGGGCCCGGCGCCGGTGACGAGGCGCCGCGCGCGGGGGGAACGGCCCTGCGGTCAGCCATCGTCGGCCTCCGGAACACCTGAACCGACGAGCGTGCCGGGGCTGGTGGGAGCGCCAAGGTCGGCGGGGGCGCCGAGCGTGACGTCGACGAAGGAGTAGGGAGGCCATGGGCCCGTGAGGTCCACGGCCAGACCGGCGGCCCGCACCTCGTCGATCACCCGGCGGGCGGCGTCCAGGAAGTCCTCCTCCTGGACGGTGTCCACCAGATAGGCGCGGTCGAACAGGCGTCCCGGACGCCGTCCTCGGCTGGTCGTGTCCCGGGCGTGCGCGGCGAGCGAGTGATCGACCTCGTCGAGCAGCCGCGCTGTCCGGACGCGCCGCTGCTCGGCCTCGCGCAGGGACGCTCGGCGCGACGTGAGGTACTCGGTGCCAGTGCCGCCCCGGGCCGGCTCACCCGCGTCCGTGCCAGCAGCCGCGCGGCCGGCAGCCGCGTCCAGGCCGTCGACCTCCGCCCGGTCCGGATGGCCGCTCTCCGGCTCGCCGTCGCTCTCTCGCTCGTCATCGCCGTGCTCGACGCGTAGGCCCCATTCCCGGGTGCCGCGGACGGCGGCGAGCAGGGCGGCGAGGTCACCGTCCGGATCGTCGAGGATCTCGGCGGCGTGCCGGGGCCCGCGCAGGACGGTGCCGAAGCGCAGCGGCAGGACGCTGGAGCGTTCCATCAGGTCGCGGAGCACGCCGTCGTGGCGTTGCGCCAGGCTGGCGAGCCGGCCGGACTCGGTCAGGTCCTCCTCCACTCCCTCGAGCAGCCCGACGTCGATGTCAGAGACGACGAGCGCGAGCCCGTCGCGCACGATCTTTCGCACGGGACCCGCGTCGTCGTGCAGGGACCTGATGCCAGCAGGATCCACATCCGCCGGTGCCACGCCGTAGGCGTACAGCCCGGTGCGGGCCGTCTCAGGGGGCCGTGCCTCCCCGGTCCGCATCCTCGCGTCGGCGACCGGCTCGTGGGGTCCGCCCAGGATCTCCTCGACGATGTCCTCCGCGAGCCGGGCTGCCACCCGGCGGCGGGCGAGGTCCTGTGCCTGGGGCACCGCGTCGGCCAGGACCGCCGGCGCGAGCCGGCGCCCCAGTTCACGCAGCGATTCCGTCACGACGCGCTCGCCGCCCCGGTCGGTGAGGCCGCGCCGTCGCCCTGGACCGCGGGATCCGCGGCCGCGCCTTCGCGCGCCGGGACGGCGGCCTGCGGGTCCGCGGCCGCGTCGAGCTCGAGCGCGCGCAGGCGGGCTCGCAGGCGCGCGTTCTCCGCCCGCAGCTCGCGCGGGCTCTCCGCCGGCCGGCCACGTACCTGTTCCGCCTGTTCCGCACGGGCCTTTGACGAGTAGAAGGGGTCGGTCGTCCACCAGTCCAGCCCCATCTCGCGAGCGGTGTCGGCGGAGGCGATGAACAGCCGCAGTTTGAGGGTGAGCAGCTCGACGTCCAGCACGTTGACCACGATGTCGCCCACGATGACGACGCCCTTGTCGAGCACCCGCTCGAGGACGTCGGCCAGCGTGTCGGTCCGGGTGCCGCTCCACCCCCGCAGCGGTCCGGACGATCCCGCCCCCACGGATCCACGGCGAGCCGCCGCCGGGTACGCGCTGGTCGCGAGGGAGTCCGGTCGTGTCATGGCGCCCCCGTCGTCGAGGCTGGCCGGAGAGGTCAGCTGTCGGTGGCTCCGCGGACGAAGCGCCGAAGGCGTTCGTAGCCGATCAGGTCGCCCTGGTCGTCAACGTCGATGCGGTACGTGGCCACCACGCTCGTGGTCGAGGGGATCCGTTCCAGTTCCACCACGTCGGCCAGCACCGACCAGCCCTGGTCCGTGCGCCGCACTCCGGAGACCCGCTCGGGCTCCTGGCGGGAGACGGCGGCGAACTGCCGCAGCGCCTCCGGCAGGATGTCGGTCACATCGGACCTCCCTGCCCGAGCCCCGAGATCGGCCCGGTCGTCGGCGGCGCCCATGAGCCACCCGCCGTCCTCACATCCGCGTTCGTGTCCGTCCGCGCGACGTCACTCGCGGCGTCACGGCGGGGGCACGGCGTCGAGTCCGGACCATACGATCACAGCCCCTTCCCCCTCGCCCCTGTCCAAAACCCTCGCCGAACCCTCACCGAACCTCACCGAACCTCACCGAACCTCGGTGGCGGGCGGTCGGGACGGCGGTTTGGCGCGGGCTCAAGGGGCATGGCCAGGGCCGGACGACAGACGCGTCGAGAGGAGGATCTCGTGACGAGAACCGAAGCCGATGCCGAGCGGGCCGCGGCCGCCGACCTTCCCGAGGACGACGTGGTGGGCATCCTGCTCCTGCAGCACGCCCGCATCCGCGACCTGTTCGCCGAGGTGCGGACCACCACCGGCGACCACAAGAAGCAGGCCTTCGACGAGCTGCGGGCGCTGCTCGCCGCGCACGAGACCGCGGAGGAGATGATCGTCCGCCCGGTGACCAGGCAGGCCGACCGGCACCTGGCCGAGTCCTGCAACGAGGAGGAGCACCAGGCCACCCGGGTGCTCACCCGGCTGGAGAAGATGGACGTGCACGGCGACGACTTCGGCTTGGAGCTCGCGCGGTTCGAGCAGGCCGTGTCCGAGCACGCCCAGCATGAGGAGCGCGAGGAGTTCCCCCGGCTGCGCGCGATCCGCGGCGAGGAGGACCGGGAGAAGCTGGGTCGCCGGTTGCGCACGGCGGAGCGGTTCGCACCGACGCACCCCCACGCCTCGACCGCGGGCTCCACGACCGCCCAGTGGGCCGTCAGCCCGATCGCCTCGATCATCGACCGGGTCCGCGACGCCGTGCGCTGACGGCGACGCGGACCGCCTCGACGCCCGGGGCGGGGTGACAGCACCGTCACAGCCCCGGGCGTCGCCTTTCGCAGCCGCCGCCGGCGAGCGGTCAGGCCCTCCGGCCCACGCCGGTGGCGAGATCCGCGAGATCGGCGAGCGGGTTACCAGGATCCAGCGGCGGGGTGTCCAGCCCCTCGCGGTGACGCAGGCCGGTGAGCAGGGCCGCGAGCGCGTCCCGCGCGTCGTGCCGCGGCGTCCATCCCAGTCTGTCGTGCGCCCGGCGAGTGTCCATGATCGGTAGACGTAGGAACGCGTCGAGGAGCTGCGGCGGCGCCGGCACGAGGTGCAGGTTCCACGCCGTCGCGAGCGCCGCGCGGGCGGCGGCCACGGGCAGGCGCACCACCCGGGCGTGCAGCAGGTCGGCGAGCAGAGCGGCGTCCACCACCGGCTCGGCGGCCAGATTGAACGCGCCGCGTGCGGGCCCGGTCACCGCCAGCCGGATCGCGTCTCCCACGTCGTCCGCGTGCACGACCTGGAAGCGCAGCCCGGGCAGGTCGGGGACGACCGGCACGGTCGCGGGTCCCACCAGCCGGCCGGGAACGAGCGGCCCGGCGAACAGGCGCCGCTGCTCACTCGCCGCCGCCCGCTGGAACACGAAACCCGGCCGCAGGCGCACCATCCGCAGCCACGGATGGTCTCGTTCGGTGATGTCCAGCAGCCGCTCGACATACGCCTTCTCCCGTGTGTAAGCGGCCTCCGGCCAGCCGTCGGTGGGCCACCCCTCGTCGACCGCACGATCCTTCGGACCCGGCGAGTAGGCCCCCACCGACGACGCGCAGACCAGGGTGTGGACGCGGGCGCGCACGACGGCGTCGAGGACCCGCGCGGTCCCCAGCACGTTCGCCTCCCAGGTGACCCGGGGCCGGTGGGAGGGCTGGAACAGCCAGGCGAGGTGCACGACGGCGTCCGCGCCGCGTACCAGCTCGGTGAGGTCCGCCGTGCGGACGTCGGCGCTCACCCATTCCACCCGCCGCGTGAGGTCCGGTCCCTGGGGCGCCCGCGGCTGATCGGCCCCGTCCGGGTGTTCCGGCCGCGCGACGACCGGGCGGCGGGCGACACCGACGACGCTGTCCACCTCGGTGGCCCCCGCGAGAGCGCGGACCGCGCTCGTGCCGATGTTGCCTGTGGCGCCCAGGACCACGACCCGCAGGCCGCGGCCTGTCCCGTGCTCGGCGTCCATGTCGAACCTCCCTGGTTTGGGGGCGATGAGGCCGGCAAGCCTGACACCATGACGACGAATCCGATTCAGGTGCAGAAGTTCCTCGGCGGCATCGACTATCCCGCGGACAAGAAGCAGATCATTTCCACGGCCCGTTCCCACGGCGCCGACGACCAGGTCATCAAAACTCTGGAAAAGCTGCCGGACCGCCGCTACGACGGCCCGAACGCCATTTCGAAGGAAATCACCTCCTGATCACGGGTAGGACGTCTCCCAGCGGGACGTCACCACCATTTCCTTGATTTCGCAGCCGGGCGGCTGGGTGAGCGCGAACAGCACGGCCCGCGCCACGTCCTGGGGCCGGTTCAGCTTGGCGTCCGGCGGCGGCTTGTACCGGTCCTCCCGATCGTCGAAGAATCCGGTGGTCATGCCGCCGGGGACGAGGAGGGTCACGCCGACCCGGCCCCTGAGCTCGTCGGCGAGCGCGCGGGTCAGCCCGACCACCCCGAACTTCGAGGCACAGTAGGCCGACGCGTCCGCGGCGACCCGTAGCCCCAGCGTCGAGGCGCAGGTGACGAGCCGCCCGCGGGTGGCCGCGAGCGCGGGCAGTGCCGCCCGCAGGACGGCGGCCGTCCCGAGGAGGTTCACCCGGATGACGCGATCCCAGTCGTCGCCCTCCAGCGCGTCGAAGGGCGCCGGCCGGTCCGTGCCGGCGGCGGTGAACACCCCGTCGAGGTGACCGCCGACCCGCTCGAGGAGACGGCGGGTGGCCGCCTCCGCCGCGCGGCCGTCGGCGAGATCGACGAGCTCGTGTGGGAAGTCCGGCGCCGGCAGGCGGTCCAGGACGAGTGCCCGGCCGCCCGCGTCACGCACGGCGGCGGCCACCACGGCACCGAGGCCGCCCGCTCCCCCGGAGACGAGTACCGTCCCCGGATTCTCCGTGTCCTGACCCACCGCGTCGTGAACCAGCGTCTCAGCGACCGCCACGGCGCACCGCCTCTCTGATGATCGATGTGGTGGACCGGCCCTCGAGGTAGGGCAGGACCACGGCCTGGCCGCCCCACCCGGCGACGACCGCCGCCTCCGGCAGGTCGGCGACCGCGTAGTCACCGCCCTTGGCGAACACGTCGGGACGTAGTTCCCGTAGCAGCCGCGCCGGCGTGTCCTCGTCGAACACGGCGACGCCGTCGACGCTGTCGAGCCCGCGTAGCACCGAGGCGCGGTCGCTCTCGGTGACCAACGGCCGCTCAGCGCCCTTGAGCCGGCGCACGGAGGCGTCGCTGTTGAGGCAGACAACCAGGCAGTCGCCAAGACGGCGGGCCGCGGTCAGGACCGCGACGTGCCCGGCGTGCAGCAGGTCGAAGCAGCCGCCGGTGGCCACGACGACACCACCCGCCGCGCGGGTGCGCCGCACCACCTCGCGGACGTGCGCGAGCCCACCGCCGTCCCGGTCGGTGGTGACGGAGTCGGTGGTGACGGAGTCGGTGGGGACGGAGCCCGTGGTGACGGAGTCGGTGGGGACGGAGCCCGTGGTGACGGAGCCGGCGCCGCCCGCGGCGACGAACGCCCCGGCCGCCGCCGTGGCGGCCACCACGGCCTCCGACGGCAGTGCGCCGGCGGCCAGCCGGGTCGCGGCGGTGACCGCGTACATGTCTCCCGCGCCGCAACTGTCGCCGCCCCGGGCCGGAATCGCCGGTGCCACCAGGGGCGGGGCACCCGAGGCGTCGACCAGCAGCGAACCTCGGGCTCCGAGGGTGAGAGCGACCGTGGCGACGTTCCATTCCGTGACCAGCCGACGTCCGAGGCCCGCCGCGACCGCGATCGGCTCGGCGTGGCCCGGTGAGTCGGGCGGCCCCGCGTCCCCCGGTCCCGGACGCGCCTGCCACGCGGGAGCGCCGACGGTCAGGCGGCGTGCCTCGGCGAGGTTCGGCGTCACCATCCGCAGCCCGGGGAGCACCGGCGCCCCGCGAGGATGCGGATCCCACACGACGGGGATCCGCCGGGCCAGCTCGGCCAGGGCCGACCGGACCGTGCCGACGCCCGTCACACCGCGGCCGTAGTCCGCGACGAGAACGCCGCCGGCCGCTTCCAGGGCGCGGCGGCCGGCGGGTGGCAACGGCCCGATCGCCGCCGGAGCGGCCGTGTCCCGGTCAAGGCGCAGCAGGGTCCGCCCGCCGCTGCGCAGCCGGATCTTGCGTGGCGTCGGTCCGCCGGAGCCGAGGTCGACGACCTCGATGCCGGCCTCGGCCAGCAGGGCGGCAAGCCGGCTGCCCGCGCCGTCGCGGCCGAGAGCGGTCACCAACACCACCCGCTGCCCGTCGCGGGCGGCGAGCAGCGCGGCGAGGCCGGCGCCGCCGGGGCGGAGTCGGTCGTCGACCGCGTCGAGCACGGGCGCGGGCGCGTCGGCCATCAGCCGCTCGACCCGGCCGTCGACGTCGATGTCGAGCAGGCAGTCACCGAGGACCACCAGTGGGCCTCTCGCGGCTCCCGTCGGTCCTGGCGCGTTCCCCTCACGCCGGTGCGGCGCCGGCGAGGGTCCTGGCCGCGGGCCATGTCCCGGGGCCGCGGCCGCGGAGCTCGCACAGGCGGCGGCGATCGCCGCGTCGTAGGCGGCGCACAGCAGGTGCACCGCGACCAGATGCGTCTCCTGCACGGTCGACACCGCCGGGCCGGCGCCGCCGGCGACCGTCACGACCTCGTCGCAGTGTGTCGCGAGGGGGGAGTCGGCGTCCCCGACCAGGCCCCACACCCACAGGCCGGCGCCGTGGGCCGCCTCCACCGCGCGCAGCAGGTTCTCGCTGCGCCCGGAGGTCGACAGCACGACGAGGACATCGCCGGCCCGGCCGTGGGCGCGGACCTGGCGGGCGAAGACCTCGGCGTAGCCGTAGTCGTTGCCGATCGCGGTGAGCGACGACGTCTCGGCGTGCAGGGCCAGCGCGGATACCGGCGGCCGCTCCCGGCCGAACCGACCGACCAGTTCGGCGGTGAGGTGCTGTGCCTCGGCCGCGGAGCCGCCGTTACCCGCGGCCAGCAGGCGCCCGCCGGCCGGCAGGTGGACGGCGAGGCGGCGTCCCCAGTCCTCGAGCCGGTCCGTGTCGAGGCCGTCGAGGGCGGCACGCAGCTCGGCGACATGCGCGTTAACGGTCACCTCACACCCCTGCCGGCAGATGGGGTCGGCGGGCGCGGACGGACTGGCGGGCGAGGACCGTGCGGTAGGCGGCCAGCGTCAGTGCGCCGACGCGGTCCCAGGAGAAGAGCGCGCGGACCCGGCGGGCGCCCTGTTCGCCCAGCTCATGCCGCCAGCCGGGGTCGGCGACCAGGTCGGTGAGAGCCTCGGCGACCCGTTCCGGCGAACGCGGCGGTACGTGCAGTCCGGTCACCCCGTCGACGACGGAGTCGACCAGCCCGCCCACGGCGGACGCGACCACCGGCACCCCGCAGGCCATCGCCTCCAGGGGGACGATGCCGAACGGCTCGTACCACGGCACGCACGTCACGACATCGGCCGACCGGTACAATTGAGGTAGGTGGGAGTGTTCCACCCGGCCGAGGAAACGGAACCGGTCGCCGACGCCGTGCTCGGCCGCCAGCGCGCGCAGCCGGACGACCTCGGGGTCGGCGTCGAGATCTGCCGGGTCCGGGCCGCCGGCGATCACCAGCTCGGCCTGCGGCACCCGGGCGAGCGCGCTGAGCACGTTGCCGATGCCCTTGCGCTCGACGAGCCGGCCGACGAACAGCAACCGTGCCCGGTCCGCCGTCCGCTCCGACGCCTCGCCCTGCGGGGAGAAGGTGTCCAGGTCGACGCCGCAGGGGACCACGCAGATCCGCCGGCGCGGCGCGCCCAGGCGCAACAGCTCGAACACCTCGTCCGTGCAGGTGGCGATCACCTGGTCGACGTCGCTGACAAGCCGCTGCTCCAGGCCGATGCGCTCTGGCGGGGAGGTGTCCTTGTGACCCTGGTGGCGCCGTTTGACGACGCCAAGGGCGTGGGGGGTGAGCGCCACCGGAACGCCGAGCGGCCGGGCGGCCCGCAGCGCGGCGAGCCCCGACATCCAGAAGTGCGCGTGCACGATGTCGGGCCGGCGCCGGCTCCACTGGGTGTGCAGATCGGCGGCGAAGTCGTCCATGTACGGCAGCAGATCGTCCTTGCCGACGAAACGCGCCGGTCCGGCGCGCACGTGATCCACCCGCACGCCGGGACCGAGGTCGACCTGGCGGGGGAGGTGGGGATCGTCGCGGCGGGTGTGCACCGTGACGTCGACCTGGCGGCGCCCGAGAACCGCGGCCAGTGACGCGACGTGCACGTTCTGCCCGCCGGCGTCGACCCCTCCGAGCGCCGCGAGCGGGCTCGCATGTTCGGAGACCATCGACACCCTCATGGCAGGCTGTCGCCCACGGGTCGCAGTCATGTCCCCCGGGCTGCCCGACGACCGTCTGACCGAAACTACTCAACGCCATAGTTCGGATGTATGGAGTAGCGGTAGCCGGCCCGGGAACGCCGGTTCCATGGCCACCGTCACGTCGGTACCACCCGCGTTGGAGGTGCTGATTCCCACCTTCGGCCGCCCCGAGGCCCTCGCCGTCACCCTCGCGGGGCTCGCCAACCAGACCGAACGCGCCTTCGACCTGGTCATCGCGGACCAGACTCCCCCGCCGGCGCCGGCGTCCGTCGACGCACCGGTGGTCGCGGCGATGCTGCGCGAGCTGCGCCGGCAGGGGCACGTCGTGCGCACCCACCGTCGCGGCCGGCGGCGGGGCATGGCCGAGCAGCGCCAGTTCCTGCTCGACCGTTCCACCGCACCGAGTGTGCTCTTCCTCGATGACGACGTGTTCCTGCAGGCTCCGACCATGGCCCGGATGCGCAGCGCGCTCGCCTCGCTGGGCTGCGGCTTCGTCGGGGTCGCGCCGCAGGGCCTGAGCTATCTCGACGACGAACGCCCCGCCGAGCAGCGGCCGTTCGAGCCGGTGGCCGGGGACGTGGTCGGCCCGGAGCGGGTGCGCAAGGGACAGCCGGCCTGGGACCGGTGGCGCCTGCACAATGCCGCGAACCTCGCGCACCTGGCGCGCCGCATCCCCCTGCCGGCCCGCGGCTGGCTGGCCTACCGGGTCACCTGGGTGGCCGGCTGCGTGCTCTTCGACCGGGCGGCGCTGGTCGCGGCGGGCGGCTTCGGCTTCTGGCACCGGCTGCCGGCGAGCCATCGCGGGGAGGAGATCGTCGCGCAGCTGCGGGTGATGGAGCGCTGCGGCGGGGTCGGCCTGCTGCCCCCGGGCGCCGTCCACCTGGAGCTGCCGACCGCGGTCACCGACCGCGACGCCGACGCCTACGCCGCGATCATCGAGGCGGACGACCGCGCCGCGGACGGGAGCCGGGTGCCGTGAGAATCCTGCTGTGGCACGTGCACGGCTCGTGGACGACGTCGTTCGTCCAGGGCGACCACGACTACGTCGTGCCGGTCACTCCTGAGCGCGATCCCGACGGGCTGGGCCTCGCCCGCACCTACCCGTGGCCGTCTCGCGTGCGGGAGCTGCCGCCGCGGGAGCTGCGTGACCTCGACGTCGACATGGTCCTCCTGCAGCGTCCGCACGAGCTCGCGCTGGCCGAACGCTGGCTGGGCGGGCGCCGTCCGGGCCGCGACGTCCCGGCCGTCTACCTGGAGCACAACACCCCGAAGGGGGACGTCCCGAACAGCCGGCATCCCGTGGCCGACCGGCCCGATCTCACCCTGGTCCACGTCACCCACTTCAACCGGCTGTTCTGGGACGCCGGGCGCACGCCGACCCGGGTCGTCGAGCACGGCATCATCGATCCCGGCTGCCGGTTCGGCGGGGAGCTCCCGCGCGTCGCGGTCGCCGTCAACGAGCCTGTGCGCCGCGGTCGGGTCACGGGTACGGACCTGCTGACCCGCTTCGCGACCGAGGCGGCGCCGGTCGACGCCTTCGGCATCGGTGTCGATCCGCTTCCCGCGCACGTTGGCCTGGGCGCGGACCGGCTGGTCGCCCACGAGGACCTCCCTCAGGCCGCCCTGCACGACGCGCTCGCCCGCCGCCGGGTCTACGTCCATCTGCCGCGCTGGACCTCGCTGGGGCTGTCCCTGCTGGAGGCGATGCACCTCGGCCTGCCCGTCGTCGCGCTCGCTGTCACCGAGGCCTGCGAGGCGGTACCGCCGGGCGCGGGCGTCCTGTCCACGGACCCGGACGTCCTGGTCGATGCGGCCCGTCGGTTCGTCGCCGACCCCGACCTCGCCCGCGCGTACGGCGCGAAGGCCCGCCAGGCCGCCCTCGACCGCTACGGCCTGGCCCGCTTCCTGCACGACTGGGATCGTGTGCTGGCCGAGTCCGTCGCGGCGGCCTGATCGGAAGCGGAAGTGACTGCCGTCACAGTCCGAACCGGCGTTAGAGCCTGCGGGGCGGCGACAGGGCGATCCGGGCGGCGGTCGACCCGCACGGCGTGTTCGTCGCCAACCACCCCGTCCCGCCGGCCGCGTAGCGGACCGCGCCCGGTGACGCGCGGCGAGGGCGGCGAGCGGCGGCGTCAGCGGTCGTAGCGGGGCAGGGCGCCGACGCCGTCGCGGGGCGACTCGGGCTGGTCGGCGGGAACGATCAGGATGCCGGCGTCGGTGCCGATCGCCGCGCGCAGCAGGCCATCGACGAAGGCACCCTGGCGCGGCGGCGTCCTGAGTCCGTGCAGGTCGTCCGCGTGCAGCGCGAGGTCGGTGGGACGCGGCCCGAAGAAGATCGGCGCGTCATCCTCAAGGTCGTCGGAGAGCAGCAGGGTGGCGACCCGCCCCTCGGCGAGCGCCGCGACGGTCTCGGCGGGGCCGTCCAGGACGATCGAGGTGGGTCGCTCCGCGTGGCGACGGCGGCGCTGGTCGAACTCGGCCAGCGCCTCCGCCACGTCCCGGCGGGTCTGGTCCAGCAGCAGGTCGGCGACCTGACCGGCCACGATCTCCTCGGAGCCGTCGTCGGCCCGGCCACCCGACACCAGCCGGGTCCGGGTGTCGAGGGCCGCCGGAAGCTGCCCGCGGACGAGTGCCACCGCCTTGGGATCGCCCGCCATGACGAGCAGCGACGCACCGATGCTCGCCGCCGTCTTCTCCAGCAGGTCCGCGACGGCGCGGGCCCCGGTCTTCCAGTCCTCCTCGACGCGGTGCTCGTACCGGGCCGCGGACCAGCCGCCCTTGCCGGTCTTGTGCCAGGGGTGGGGCGTCGCCTCGACGCTGGTCGCCACGACCGGCTCCTCGTCCGCCCTCGGGTCGTCCCGGTAGGCCAGCACGTCGGCACCCAGCCGATCGACCAGCGCGACAAGGTGCGGGACCCGGCTCTGCCCCCAGGCCACCAGCGGCAGCAGATAGGGCAGGGCGGAGACGCGCACGATGTCGATGTCGACCGCATCGGGCAGGTGGCGGGCGTAGCGGACCGACCCACCGGCAGCGACCAGCACCTGGGTCCCGCCTTCGCGGTGACCGCGGCGGGCCCGGTGCAGGGCCTTCACCGTCAGGGGGTCGACGCCGACGTCCGCGACGCGGGCGAGCATGTCGTCCCAGCGCGCCTCCAGCTCCTGGTAGGCGTTCGCCTGGCCGACACGCGTGCCCAGGTAGATGGTGACCACCTGGCTGTCGTCGCTGTACGCGGTCCTGAGTTCCTTGAGATCCATCGCGCGGCTCCTGTCATGGCATGATCCGAGCGCTGCGGGACCACCCGGCCGGTGCCGGGCCTCCGATCAGGACCCTTTCCGCACGGGTGCGCGGAAAACCCCACTGCGATGGCGTCTCACCGCCCGAGCCTCCATCGCCCCTGGAGCACCAGGCACAGCGCCGCCGTGAGGTCGACGGCGACGAGACGGCCGGGGAGCTCCTCGGGACGGGTCACCGGCGTGGGGACGAGGACCGCTCCGGCACCGGCCGCGTGCGCGGCCTGCGCGTCGGCCCCGATGTCACCGATGACGACGCAGTCCGTGGGGTCGACGCCGAGCCGCCCTGCCGCCCGCAGTACCAGGCCCGGCGCGGGCTTACGGCAGTCGCAACCATCCTCTGGCGCGTGCGGGCAGACCTCCCAGACGTCGAACGGTCCCACCAGCTGGTCGACGCGCCGGTTGACCGCCCGCACCTGCGCGGAGGTGAGCAGGCCGCGGCCGACCCCGGACTGGTTGCTGACCACGCCGATGGCGATCCCGGCCGCGCGCAGCGCGGCGACGGTCTCCGCCGCGGCGGGCATCGGCTCGACCAGGCCGGGGTCACCGTTGTACGGGACATCCCGCACCAGTGTCCCGTCCCGGTCGAACAGCACGGCCCGCGGTCGGGTCGGCACGGTTCGGGTGGAGTTCGGGGGCTGTGCGGCACCCGCGTCCGAGGTGTCCACCTCTTTATTTCCCCTCACGGATTTCCCCCTCACGGATTTCCCCCGCACGGAGGCGACACCGCGCCGCCACCGCGGGCCAGCGTCGCGACGGCGGCGACGACGTCGGTAGGGGTGACGCCGGCCAGGCAGGGGTGGCCGGGGACCGGGCACAGCCGGGCCCGGGTGTCCCGGCAGGGGGCGTCCTGGTCGCCGAGCAGGACGTGCGGCACACCGTAGGGTCGCCAGCGCGCGGCGGGCACGACCGGGGCGAACAGGGAGACGACCGGAGTGCCGACCGCCGCTGCGAGGTGCGCGGGGCCGGTGTTGCCGACGACGACGGCGCGGGCCCCGGCCAGCACCCCGGCAAGGCCGGCCAGATCCGTGGCGCCGCCGAGGTCGACGCCGTCCGAGCCGGCCACCGCCGCTGTCAGCTCCCGCTCCCCCGGACCACCGGTGACCACGACCGACCAGCCGGCCGCGGCCAGGGCCGGCACCGCCTCCCGGCAACGCCCCGGCGGCCAGGCTCGCGACGGCACCGCGGCCCCCGGATGTACGACCACATAGGGCCTGGCCGGCACCAGATGACGGATATCCGGCAGGCACGGACGCAGCGCGAGCCGACCGTCGTCGCCGGGCGGCAGGTCCGCGCCGGCGGCCCGGGCCAGGTCCAGGGCCCGCTCGGTCTCGGGAACATCGCCGGCCGGGCCGTCGGACGGCGGCCGGTGACGCAGATCGAGCAGCGAGCCAGGGTAGTCGGCGGACGCGGCGGCGATCCACGGCACGCCGGCCAGCCGCAGCACCAGCGCGGTCGGCAGGGGGCTCTGGTGGAACGAGGTGAACACGACCGCCGCGTCGAATCGGCCGGCCCGTACCCGGGCGACCACCGCGGCCACGTCGGGCGAAGTCGTCGGCGGAGGGTCGCTCACCACCCATGGCGCCGTCCAGACGAGTACATCACGGACGCCGGGTAGCAGCCGGGCCGCCGCCGATCCCGCCGGGCCCGCCAGCACGTCGACGGTCGAGACCGTCGGAGCCGCGGCCAGCGCTCGGATGGCGGGGCCCATGAGCAGGACGTCCCCGGTGCTGTCGAGGCGCACGGCCAGCACCCGCCCGGCGAGGTCGGTCACGACCCCCATCCTGCGGCGGTACGGGCAGCGCGTGCAGGCGGGGGTCGTCGACAGGTGGTTCAGATGGAGGCCGGATGGGCCGGGGAGTCGTTCCTGATCTCGTTGGCGAAGTTCGAGTTGGCGACCAGCCCCTCGTCCGGGGTGGTCGGAGCGTCCTCGGTCGCGAGCGGCGCGGATTCCTCGTCGCTCCCGGTCCTCTTCTCCGCGAACCGCAGCGGCGAGACCGCATCGGTGGGCTCGGCGTCCGTCAGGATGGCGGAGGCGTTCGGCTGGGTCGACGGGAACGTCTCGTCCGGGTGGTTCGCCCTCCCCTGCCCGCCCCCCTCGCCGGCTGCCGACCCGCCTGCCGTGGCGCGGCCACGACCCAGCGCCAGCCGGACGCCCGCGATGCCGGCGGCACCCGCACCGAGCGCCGCCCCCGCGACGACCGCGGCGCGCGCGCGGGGGCGCCGGCGGTTCCCACCGCGCACGGCGGACACCTTCAGTGTCCGAGGCAACGTCATGTTCCTGCTCCCCACGTCGACGGTACGAATACCGGGTACCGGTGTATGCCCGGTGCTAGCGCGCCCGTGCGGTGGCGCGCTGGTTGGCCTTCTCGATCGCGCCAACCAGTTCGTCCTTGGTCATCCGCGACCGGCCGCGGACGTCCAGGTCACGGGCGATCTGTAGCAGATGGCTCTTGCTCGCGCGCGCGTCCACCCCGCCATGGCTCGACCCGCTGGCACCGCGGGGGGTGGCGGCCCGGTCGTCGGAGGGACCCTTCGCACCGCCCTCCTTGGGCTCCCAGTGGTCGCCCACCTTCTCGAAGGAGTGCTTGAGCGCGCTGAAGGCGGTCTGGTGGGCGCGGCGCCCCTCCCCGTACTCCTTCACGGCGGCGTCATGCGTCTTGATCCAGGTGCGCTGGGCCTTCTTCGGCGAGCGCGCGATCGTGGACGGTAGTTCCTCCGCGCCGGGCATCAGGCGTCTCCCTCCTTCGCGTCCTCCGGCAGGCCGACCTCGGCCCGGTCCTCGCGGGCGCGCCGCTCGAGGGCGTCGTCGTCCAGATGCTCCGGGGCTCCGCCGTGGTAGCGCCGCAGTCGCTCCCCCTCAGCCGCCCGGACCGCCGCGTGCGCGTCCTGCTCCGTGCGTTCCGTGTGGGTGGTCATCGCGTTCCCCTTCCCGCGGTGGTTGATGACGCTGTCCTGGGATGCGCCGTCCCCCGGGCCCGTGGAACAAAACGCCTACTCCGCCGCCTGTTCCAGGCGGGCGTAAACGAGCTGGAGGGCATCGGAGCCCGCGACCGCGGCGAAGACCGAGGCGACCAGCCGGGTGCCGCGGGGAGCGACCACCAGGCCGAAGACAAATCCGGTGGCGACCCACTGCGCCACGCAGAACGGGCAGGTGAGCAGTTCGCCGGCGCTGTGGCGGATGGAACTGGTCTCCCGTACCTCCTCGGCGAGCTCGGCTGGGCCGGTCTGGCCGCGGAACCGGGTGAAGGGCGCCCGCAGCGGGCTGGTCACCGGGTCCTTGGTCAGGATGCGGCTGCACTTGTGCGTCGCGACGGTGATCAGTGCGAGGTCGGCGGCCGAGATGCGGTCGGGCGGGCGGGCCCCGAGACCGTGCCCGACACCGACGAGCGCGGCGCACATCCCGCCGTAGGCACTCAGCGCGGCCAGGTAACCGCCCAGTGGTCGAGACGCCCCGGCGGAGTACTCCACCGTCTCCCGCCGCGCGGCGCCGCCCGCCCGGTCGGCAATGGTCAGGACGGCTCTCAGCGGTGCTGTCGTCATGATCCTCGGCGTGCCCGCCAGGCCACGACTCAACCCGATGTCGCGTCGGACGCCGGGACGCCGGGATGGCCGTGAACCTCCCGACGCCGCGACAGCGCCACGTCATCCGGCCCGTTTGGCTGTGAGGTGGAGGGGTAGCAGCACGCGGAGCATCGGCCGTCGTTCCGGCCACCGCGCCGCAACCGTTTCGGATTCGAAGGAGATGGTGGTGTGACGGCCACAGCCGACCTGTCCGCCACCGCCGCCGCCCTTCCCGCCGCCGCGCGGACGGTCGTGGCGGACGTCCGCACCGGCCGGTTCGAGCGGACCCTGTCGGCGCTGACAGCCGTCGGCGCCGCCGTCACCGCCGGCGAGATCTACCTGTCGCACGACGGGGCGAGCTTCGGCAACCGGATGATGTGGTGGCCGATCGCGATCGTGCCCACCGCGATCCCGGCCGGCGTGGCGGCGGTCTTCTCCCGGCGGGCGGCACGCACGGTGCTGCCGCTGGCGTCGGCGGCGATCGTCGCGAACGGCCTGCAGGGCACCTACCTGCACTGGCGGGGTGTGCGCCAGCGTCCCGGCGGCGTCACCCTCTACAACCTGGAGTCGGGCCCACCGGTGTTCGCGCCGCTGCTGGCGAGCGTCGTCGGGGGGATGGGGCTGCTCGCCGCCGTCCTGCGCCGCGAGGGGCGCCCGCCGCAGGGAGACCGGTAGGCATGGCGTACCGGTCGCCGGGTCAGCGCGCCGTCACTCCGCAGCACCAGGGCCGCTTCCCCGGTTTCGACGTCCTGGACAGCGTCGACGCGTGGGACGACGTGACCGCCGGCGCCGTCCTGTCCCGATGCCCAGGCCTGGCGCGACACCCTGCGCTTCCTCGACGACGACGCCCGCGACCGGCACGGAGCCGGGTTCGCGGCGCTGGGCGGCAGGGAACGGGCGGCGCTCGTCCAGTCCGTCCAGGAGCTGGCCGACGGCGGCGAGGACTGGCATGGCTGGCCGGCCGCCCGCACCTGGAGCCTGTGGACCCGCTACGCCTGCACCGCCTTCTACTCGCACCCGTGGGCGTGGAACGAGATCGGCTTTCCCGGGCCTGCCTATCCCCGCGGTTACCTGAATCCGGGTGTGAACGCGCGCGAGCACTGGGAGGTCGCCGACACCGAGGCCGACGATCCGGTGCCCTTCGCCGAACGCGTCGAACGCGCACGCCGCCGCGCCCCTGGGGAGCCGGCGTGAAGGGGGCCGAGGCGGTGCGGGAGCGCAACGCGTCGGCGTGGCTGCTGCCCCATGACGGCAGCCGCACCAACCACCGGCTGCGGGCCGACATGCGCCGCTTCGCGGGCGACGATGAGGTCGACCTGGTCGTCGTCGGCGCCGGCGCCGGCGGCGGCGTGCTGACCCAGCGGCTGGCTCGCGCCGGCTGGCGGGTCGTCTGTCTGGATTCCGGCCCCTTCTGGGACCCCGACCGCGACTGGGTGAGCGACGAGCGCGGCGCCCACGTCCTGTACTGGACCGAACCGCGCCAGATCGGCGGCGGTGACCCGGTGCCGCTCGGCTCGAACAACTCCGGTCGCGGCGTCGGGGGGTCGATGGTGCACTTCGCGGGCTACGTCCCCCGCTTCCACCCGTCGGACTTCACGACGCGCAGCGTCGACGGGGTCGGCGCCGACTGGCCGATCGGCTACCACGACCTACGTCCGTACTACGAGGCGATCGAGCGGGAGCTGCCGGTCGCCGGCGAGCCCTGGCCGTGGGGCGAGGCGCACCGCTACGAATACATGCGCGACTACGTCCACTGGGCCACCCTCGGCACCCTGTGCGAGTACCTGCCGCAGGCCGGCAACCGCGTCACCCTCGCCGACGAGACCGACCGCCACGGCCTGCCGGTCGCCCACTTCTCCTACACCCGCTGTGACAACGACCAGCGCCTGCACAGGGCTGCGACGGCTTCGATGGAGGCGATCCTCACCGCGGCCGGTGCCAGCGAGGTGATGACGATCGACCGCTACGCCCACCTCGTCGGCGGCGCCCGGATGGCGACGCGCGCCGAGGACGGCGTCGTCGACGCCGACCACCGGGTCTTCGGCCTGCCCAACCTGTACGTCGTCGACGGCAGCATCCTGCCGACCCAGGGCGCCGCCAACCCCGCCCTGACGATCATGGCCCTGGCGGCCCGCGCCGCGGACCGGCTGGTCGCCCTCAGCCGCCGCGGCCTGGCCGAACGCGAGGTGACCACGTCATGACCGACCCACGCCTGGACGAGGTGACGACGGCCGTCTACCGGTTCCCCACCGAGAGCCCGGAGGCGGACGGCACGCTGACCTGGGACGCGACCACCGCCGTGGTCGTGACCCTGCGCGCCGGCGAGCACACCGGCGTCGGCTGGACGTACGGCTCCCCCGCCCTGGCGGCGCTCGTCAACGACCACCTGGCCGGCGTGCTGCGCGGCCGGTGCGCGTGGGACATCGCCGCCGGCTGGTCGGCGGTGCACCGCGCCTGCCGCAACGTCGGCACCCGCGGGCCGACGATGATGGCGATCTCCGCCGTCGACATCGCCTGGTGGGACCTCAAGGCGCGCCTGCTCGACGCCGGGCTGACCACCCTGCTCGGCCGCTGCCGCGACGCCGTCGCCGTCTACGGCTCGGGCGGGTTCACCACCTTCGGCGACGACCAGCTCGCCGAGCAGGTCGCCGGCTGGCAGACGGCCGGCGCCACCAGCATGAAGATCAAGATCGCCGAGTCGGCCGGCACCCGGATCGACCGCGACCTCGACCGCGTCCAGCTCGACGTCACCCGCTGCGGCGGCTACACCGGCTGGCTGCGCGGTGCCGCCCTCGCCCAGGCGCGCAACCGGGAGGTGTCCGCGCACCGCGCACCCGCGCTGCACGCCCCGGTCGCGGCCGCCGTCCCGAACCTGCGCCACGTCGAGTGGTTCGCCGACCATGCCCGGCTCGAACCGCTGTTGGCCGACGGCGTCCCGCCCGCCACCGGCGACGCCCTGTGGCCGGACCCTCATTCCGTCGGGCACGGCCTGGCCCTGGCGGCCGACGCGGAGCGGTTCCGTGTCGGCTGAGCTGGACGCGCTCGACCCGGGCACGCTGTACCCGCCGCGAGTGCTGCGCGACTACGCCTTCCTCGGCGACGGGGAGCGCGGCGCGCTGGTCGGCCCGGCGGGCGAACTGGCCTGGCTGTGCGCGCCCGCCTGGGACAGCGACGCGGTGTTCTCCACGCTCATCGGGGGCGCCGGCTGTTACGCCGTGACCCCCGTCGGCCGCTACACGTGGGGCGGCTACTACGACCGCCGCTCGCTGATCTGGAACAACCGCTGGGTCACCACCGACGGCATCGTCGAGTGCCGCGACGCCCTGGCGCTGCCCGCCGACCCGCGCCGGGCGGTGATCCTGCGCCGGATCCGGGTCCTCGCCGGCACGGCCCGGCTACGCGTCGTCCTCGACGTCCGCGCCGAGTTCGGCCAGCGGGACCTGGAAGGGCTCTCCAGCCACGCCGCTCCCGACGGCCGCGTCTGGTCCGGCCGCTCCGGACCGGTCTCCTTCCGCTGGTGGGGCGCGCCCGCCGCCACACGAGCCGCGGACGGCCCGCTGGTGTGCGAGCTGACGCTGTCGGCCGGCGACCGCCACGACCTCTGCCTCGAACTCGGCGGCCGGCTGGAGATCGGCGACCAGCTGCCCGGCCACCAGACCTGGGACGCCGCCTGCGCGGACGACCTGTGGGCCGCGACCGAAGCCGGCTGGCGGGGCCGCGTCGGAGCGCCGATGCCCGGTAGCCTCGCCGTTCACGACGCCGAGCAGGCGATGGCGGTGCTGTCCGGGCTGACCAGCGCCGCCGGCGGGATGGCCGCGGCGGCGACGATGAGCCTGCCGGAGCGGGCCCGGGCCGGGCGCAACTACGACTACCGCTACGCGTGGATCCGCGACCAGTGCTACGCCGGCCGGGCGGCGGCCGCCCATGACCGTCTCGATCTGCTCGACACCACGGTCGCCTTCGTCGGCCAGCGGCTGCTCGCCGACGGCCCGGCACTGCGTCCCGCCTACACGGTCCGCGGCGACGAGGTCCCCGGCGAACGCGTCCTGTCCCACCTGTCCGGCTATCCGGGCGGCGCGGATCGGGCCGGCAACCGTGCCCGCGACCAGTTCCAGCTCGACACCTTCGGCGAGGCCCTCGACCTGTTCGCGGTGGCCGCCCGCCACGACCGGCTCGACGCCGGCGGCTGGCAGGCCGTCGACGCCGCCGTCGACGCGATCGTCCGCCGTGGCCACGAGCCCGACGCCGGCATCTGGGAGATCGACAGCGAACGCTGGGCCCACTCCCGGCTGACCTGCGTCGCCGGGCTGCGGGCCATCGCCGCGCACGCCGCGCCGTCGCCGGGCCGCCGTTGGACCGACCTTGCCGGTGCGATCCTCGCCGACGTCACCGCCGACTGCGTGCATCCCAGCGGCCGCTGGCAGCGCTCCCCCGGCGACGACCGTGTCGACGCGGCGCTGCTGCTCCCCCCGCTGCGCGGCGCGCTCTCCCCCCATGACCCGCGGTCGGTGGCGACGGCCGCCGCGATCGAGGCGCAGCTGGTCCGCGACGACTATGCCTACCGGTTCCGCCCGGACGACCGGCCGCTCGGCGAGGCGGAGGGCGCCTTCCTGCTCTGCGAGCTCCTGCTGGCCCTGGCCCGCCAGTCGCTCGGCGACCCGGTCGGCGCGCGGGCGCTGTTCGAACGCGCCCGGGCGAGCTGTGGCAGCCCGGGCCTGCTCGCCGAGGAGTTCGACGTCGAGCAGCGCCAGCTGCGCGGCAACCTGCCGCAGGCGTTCGTCCACGCCCTGCTGCTCGAATGCTGCGCCGCCCTGGCCCCGCCCGCCGCGTCGGTCCCACCAGCCCACCACGAGGACACAACTGCGATGCACGAGGGAAGGTGACCATCGATGGCGCAACGCAGGGTCGCGCTCGTGACCGGCGCGTCGGCGGGCGTCGGGCGCGCCACCGCGCTCGCCCTCGCCGACCACGGGTTCGACGTGGCGCTCCTGGCCCGCGGCCAGGCCGGCCTCGACGCGGCGGCCGCCGCGGTGCGCGAGCGCGGCGGCCGGGCCCTTGCCCTGACCGCCGACGTCACCGACCACGCGGCCGTGGACGCGGCCGCGGCCCGCGCCGAGGCGGAACTCGGCCCGCTCGACGTGTGGATCAACAACGCGATGACGACTGTGTTCGCTCCGCTGGCCGACACCGCGCCCGAGGACTTCCGCCGCGCCGTGGAGGTCACCTTCCTCGGCCAGGTCTGGGGCACGATGGCCGCGCTGCGGCGGATGCGCCCTCGCGACCACGGGACGATCGTCAACGTCGGTTCCGCGCTCGCCCACATCGGCATCCCGCTGCAGGCCCCCTACTGCGCCGCGAAGTTCGCCTGCCGCGGGTTCTTCGAGTCGGCCCGGGCGGAGCTGCTCCACGACAGCAGCGGGGTGCGCCTGGCGATGGTGCACCTGCCCGCCGTCAACACCCCGCAGTTCGGCTGGTGCCGCACGTCGATGGACCGCCAAGCCCAACCCGTCCCGCCCATCTACCAGCCGGAACTGTGCGCCCGGTACATCGTCCGCGCGGCGCTCAGCGGACGGCGGGCCACCATCGTCGGGACCTGGAACGTGCGGTCCCTGCCCGCGACCGGCCGCACGTTCGCCCGCGCCCTGGCGGCTACGGCCCGCGAACGACGCCGTCCCCGCCCCCGACGGGTGGCGCGCGGTGAGGGCCCTGACCGCCCTGGTCTGGGCCTACGGTCGTCCGCCAGGCGACGGCCGTGAGGCTGCCCGGTCCCGCGGGACCGGGCAGCCTCGTCGTTGTGCGGCGGGTCGTGCCCTATTCGGCCGCCACCGGCTCGTTGCTCGAGAGCACCGCCGGAGCATCCACAGCAACCTCGTCCGAGGAGGCGGTGCCCGGGGAGGTGGCGCTGGAGGAGACGGTGTCGGCGGCGGCGGGACGGCCGGGGAGGAAGAGGCTGGCGATAAGGCCGACAGCAGTGAGGGCGACGATCCACCAGAACGTCACACCGAAGGCCTCGCCCACCCGGTCGGCGATGGGCCCGGGAAGCTTCGTCCCGGCGGACTCGGCCAGCGCACCCGTGCCCCTGGCGCCCGGCACCCGATGGGCGACGGCGTGGGTGAGTTCGACGGCGACGAGCGCGGTGGCCAGCGACCCGCCGACCCGCTGCACGATGTTCAGGGTGGTCGTCGCGCGTGGCACCGCGGCCGGTTCGAGGGTCGCGTAGGCAGCGCCCATGGCGGGCATCATCGACGCGCCGAAGCCGAGGCCGCGCACGAACATCGCCAGGGCCAGCAGGCCCTCGTTGGTGTGCCCGTCGATCTGGGTGAACGCGAGGGAGCCGAGGAGCGCGAGCGCCATGCCGATCGGGACGACCGCGCGGGGGCCGCGGCTGTCGGCGACCCGGCCCGCGATCGCCATGGCGATCATCGCTCCCAGGCCCTGCGGGGCCAGCAGCAGGCCGGCGTCGCTGGCGCTCTGGCCGCGCGCGACCTGGTAGTACAGCGGCAGCAGGAACATCGCACCGAACAGCATCGCGCCGATCATGAGCGTCGTGACGCTCGAGACGCTGAACGACCGGTTGCGGAACAGCCGCAGGTCGAGCAGGGCGTCCTCGCGACGCACGGCGTGCACGACGAAGCCGACCAGCAGGACCAGCCCGACGGCGATGCCGGTCTGCACCTTCGCGGAGCCGAAGCCACCCCCGTTACCCGCCTCGGACAGGCCATAGACGAGGGCCGCGAGGCCGGGCGAGATCAGGGCGAGACCCGGCACGTCGAGCCGGTGGTGCGCGGAGCCGCGGTCACCGCGCGGCAGCACCCGCCAGGACAGGAACAGGGCGATCACGCCGATCGGCACGTTCACATAGAAGATCCATCTCCAGCTCAGGTGATCCACGATGAGACCGCCGATGACCGGGCCGAGGACGGGCGCGATGAGGGTGGGAACGCCGATGATGCTCATGACCCGGCCCATCCGGCGCGGGCCGGCGGCCTGCGCGAGCAGCGTCATGCAGATCGGCATGATCATGCCGCCGCCGAGGCCCTGCAGGACCCGGAAGGCGATCAGCGCCCCCGCCGACCAGGCCACGCCGCACAGGGCGCTGCCGGCCACGAACAGCGTCAGCGAGACGTTCCACATCCGGGTCGCGCCGAACCGCTCGACGGACCAGCCGGCCAGCGGGATCACGACGGCCAGCGCCAGCAGGTAGCCGGTGGTGACCCAGGAGATGGTCGACAGCGAGGTGTGGAACTCGTTGCCGAGGGCGTGGATGGCGACCGAGACGATCGTCGTGTCGAGAATCACCATGATCGCGCCAAGCATGACCGTGGCGGCCAGCCGGATCAGCGCGGGGTCAAGCCGGTCGTCGGTTGTGCTGGGCTCGGGCATGTTGCTCTCCGTGTCGACGATCCAGACGGGTGCGGCGGTACCTACCGTGCGCCGTTCATTGAGTTTTGTCAAATATAACGTGGTTACAACGATACAGGGTGGCGGCCCTGCCGTACGATCGAGGTACCCACGGGGGCGCCGTGGCGGGGAGGTGCGACGTGACCATCCGGAACGAGGCCGCCGAGGCTCCGCCGGACAACCCGACGGCGCGCGAGGCGTGGCGCGCCATCCTGGCGCTGACCTTCAGCGGCGAGGGCTCGAACCGGATGCACTCCGTCTGTCAGGCCCTCGAGCTCACGCCGGCGGCGCTGAAGGTGCTGCTGGTGCTCTCGAACGGGCCGCGCCCGATGCGTGAGCTCCTCGAGACCTTCCGGCACGATCCGAGCTACCTCACCAGCGTCGTCGACCTGCTCGAGCGGCACGGCGTCGCCCGCCGCGAGCCGCATCCAACCGACCGGCGGGCGAAGCGGGTCGCGCTGACCGAGGAGGGGGAGAGCGTGCTCGCGCGGGCGGAGGAGTTGCTGTCCGTGGCGCCCGCCGCGCTGCGCCGACTCTCGCCCGACGAGCAGGCGCAGCTGCTGCACCTGCTGCTGCGCGTCGTCGACGGCGCGCCCAACATCCCCCCCGCGCTGCGCCCGCGCCCCGTCGCCGTCCCGGCCGACTGACGGCGGCAGCGGCAGCGGCAGCGGGGAGCGGCGACCGCACCTCCCCCACGGGCGCACAGCGTCAGCACAGGAACACTCAGCCTGGATGCACCGATGAATGTGGTGATCTTCTCGGGGTTGGGTGTAATGGCTGATAACTGGCTGTAGTTGTCGGGGGTGTGGTTGTGCTGCCGCTGACGGGTTCGGCGGTGTGTCCGGTGGTGGCTGTCGGGGTTCGGGGTGGGTGTGTGGACCGGGTGCGTGGTGGTGCGGGGCGGGGGCGGGATGCAGCCGGCTCGTGCTGTTGCGGTCTGGTGTCGGTCGGCAGGTGCAAGGTGATGTGTCCGCGGGCGATGCGGGCGGGGATGTTGATCAGGTGGGCGCGTAGCGTGGCGCCGCGGGCGCGGGCGTGGAACGTCGAGGTGAGGGTGCCGGCGGCGCGCAGCAGGTTGTGGGTGGTGGCGGCGAGGGTGAGCCAGGCGGCGTTGGCGGTGAACACCCCGGAGGGCAGGTGGGCGAGGGGGCCGGCGGCGAGGTCGGCGAGGACCTGTTCGATGATCGTGTGGTCGCGGTGCTGTGCCTCGGCCTGGGTGAGGTGGAAACGGGCTGTCGGTGAACACGGTGTGATACCGCCAGGTCGCCGAACAGTTCCTGCCGGCTGCTGGGGTTCAGGGCGCGGACTCTGCGGACGAGGAGACGGCCATGGGTGGCGTGGCGGCCGGACGCGAACGCGGTGTAGGCGACTGCGGCGATCTGCGCGTCGGAGATCCAGGCCTGGTTGGCGTTGTTCCAGACGGCGCGGGGGTAGCGGATCGGGGTCCAGGCATCCTCGCCGATCCCGGTGACAGCATGGTGGATCTTCTCGTCGGCGCCGGTGGTGACGGAGAAGCGGGCGCCAGCCCGCCTGCAGGCCACGACGAACGTCCCGGAGTAGTAGGCGGAGTCGGCGCGGACGATCAGCGTGCCGGTCGCGCCGGCCTGACGTGCGGTGGTGATGGCCTCGGCGACGAGCACATCGGTCGGGAATAGCTCGGGTACCTAGCATTCCGAAAGGGCAGGAGGCCGGGCGCGAACACCGAACCGCGCAGGGAGGCACCAGACCGGCCGGCCGTGGCCCGAGGCGCACCGGGTAGAGCAGCCATAGCCCGCACCTGGCCACCGACGCCGCCGGACACGTCACTGGGTCGGCGCGGGACGGTCCGGACCCAACGCGGACCCCGGCCGCCCGCGCGGTGACGTACCCGACCCGATCCCCGGGCCCAGCCCCGCAGGGGCAGGCCCGACGAGCCGAACCAGCCGGTGCTGCCAGCACCGGCTCCGCAGAAGGAGTGACGCCGGTGACGACCGAAACGACGCAGGGCGCGGCAGCACTGGCCAGGACCGGCGGCTCAGAGATCAGCCGCCCCTGCTGGACCCACATCGCGCTGCCGTCGGGCGACCTGGACAAGTCGATCGAGTTCTACACGTCGATGACCCCGCTGGTCGTCGTGGCGACCCGCGAGGACGCGGACGGCCGCAACGCCTGGCTATCCAACCCCGGCCAGTGGGAGACGCCGTTCGTGTTGGTGCTGTCCGCCTTCAACTCGGCGCACGGCACCCAGCAGGGAATCATGAAGCCGTTCGCGCACATCGGGATCGAGGTGCCGAACCGGGAAGACATCGACAAGATCGCGGACAGGGCCCGCGCGACCGGTTGCCTGTCCTGGGAGCCGCGCGAGATGCCCGACCCGATCGGCTACATCTGCGCGGTCAACGACCCCGACGGCAACGTCATCGAGTTCAGCCACAACCAGCGGGTGTTCTCCACCATCCGCAGGCTGTGGGGCCCGGAAACCGCGTGACCTCGCGGACCATGGCCGATGGGCCCCCCGAGAGCGCACAACACGCTGCGCACCGCCGCTGGGAGGGCCTGCCGGCGCCGGTGGCTCGCTACGTCGCGGCGATGAACGCCGGTGACCCGGACGCGATCGCAGCGTGCGTCACCGAGGACTTCCGTAACGAGCACGCCTCGCCGCACGGCGCGGGCTGTGAGGGTCGGGCGGCCTACCGGTCGCGGCTACCCGGATTTCTGGCCTCGATGCCTGGCCTGCGATATTCCCCCGACCCGGAGGCTCCGGTGGTCGTCGCCGGGGGTGCGGACCGGGTGGCGATGCCGTATCTGCTGACGGCGACGCTCCCCGCCGGCCCGGTGCGGATCCGGGGCCTGTGGCTGCTGACCCTGCGAGGCGACCTGATCTCCGCCCGCCTCGATTACTGGGACAGCGGCGCTGTCCCCGGCTAGAGCTACGGCACACAGAACCGGCGCCGGTGATGTGCATAGATGGCGTTTTCGTGCGATGTGAGGATCCCGTTGAACCCGTCCGCGGTCTGCTGTCCGTGGGATCCTCGTTTCAGGTGTCTCCGGCTGGCCTGCCGCCTCCGCGCGGCGCGAGCGGTGATGGAGGCAGAGGTAGCAAGGCGACACCGTAGTCCGCACCCGGGTCGTCGACACCGCTGGGGTCAGAACCCCGATTTGGGCGGTGACCTGCGCGTTTGCCTGCCGGACTGCGCGGCCGCAGGGTCGAACCGCAGGTCCGAGCTGAGGTCGAGATATCCGGGTGTCGTCTTCGCCAGGATGCTGGTCGCCGGCTGGGTGCGTCGACCTGCCCGGACCGCAGTCTGCCGGTGCGCACGCCGGACTCGGGAACGGCCTCCTCGCTCACCTGCGGATCGGGTATCCAGGATACAACGATCCGCGGCCGGCATCACGCGGCGCCAGACCGGAATCGGGATCCGCGTGCGTCACAATGAACCCATGTCCGCCACCGCGCCCGCCGCGTCCCCCGCCCGCCCGGGCCGGCCGCGCGATCCCGGCATGGACCAGCGCGTCTACGCGGCGGCGCGGCAGATCTACGTCGAGCGGGGCTGGTCCGGCTTCGGCTTCGGGCCGGTCGCGCGGGCCGCCGGGGTGGGTAAGAACGCGCTCTACCTGCGCTGGGCGTCCCCCGCCGATCTCCTGCTCGACGCGCTGGTCCACCGTCTTCGACCCTACGGCGACATCGACAACGCCGACGCGTCCCTGCGCGACCAGTTGGTCGCCTTCGCCACCCAGCTGCTGTGCGACTATTCCGGCCCCGCCGGCCTCGCCCCGCTGCGGATCTTCGTCGAGGCGAGCGTCCACACCGAGATCTTCGCCGCGTTCCGGGAACGGCTGCTCGAGCCGAGCGTCCGCGCGGCGCGCGCACTGGTCGAGCGGGCCATCGAGCGCGGCGAGGTGACCGGGGACGTCGACCCGGTCATGCTGCTCGACCTGGTCCACGGCGCCGCGATGAGTCACGCGGTCCTGCGCCCGGCGGAGCTCGGGCCGCTGTCGGCAGAGGCCGCCCACGCCTACGCCGTGCGCATCGTGGACGCCGCACTTCCCCGCTGACGTCTCGCCCCACCCCTCCCCTGCATACTCGCGACCAGATTGCGGACCACTCTAGTCCGTAATACGCTACGCGCCGTTCGGTGACCCCGCCGGACGCCGTGGACGCGGGGCGCATGAGGAGGGACAACCATATGACCAGCGACGACCGGCTTCCCGTGATCGTGGGCGTCGGGCAGCTGCGCAGCAACCACGACCGGACCGCCAGCGGGGCAGGCGAGCCTCTCGACCTCATCGTCGAGGCCACCCACCGGGCCGCCGCCGACGCGGGTGTGGGTGTGGGTGTGGGCGACGTGCTCGCCCGCGCGGTGGACGACATCGGCGTCGTGCCGCCAACCGTCGAGGGGGTGCTGGTCACGCCGATGCGGACCGGTGGTCTGGAGCTGCTCGTCGGTGTCGTGCGGGACGAGCAGTGGGGACCGGTGCTCGCCGTCGGCCTCGGCGGACTGTTCGTCGAGGTGCTGCGCGACTCCGCCCTGCTGCGCGCCTGCCCGCGACCCCGGGGCAGGTCGCCTCGGCGTTGAACAGCCTGCGTGCCGCACCGATGCTGCGCGGGGCACGCGGCGTGCCACCCGCGGATCTCGACCGCCTGACCGAGGTTATCCTCGCCATCGGCGATCTTGCCTTGGCGCTCGGCGATGATCTCGGCGCGCTCGAGGTCAACCCACTCCATGTCCATGGATCCACCGTCGAGGCGCTCGACGGACTGCTCACCTGGAGGACCGCATGACCACCACCGACCGCGGCCCGGCCGCCGGCGCCTCCCCCGCGGAGGCGCCGGCCGTGCTGGTCGAGCGGGACGGCCACCTGCTGATCCTCACGATCAACCGGCCGCACGCGATGAACGCCATCAACGCCGACGTGTCACGGCTGCTCGGCGAGGCGCTCGAGGCCGCCGAGGCCGACCGCGAGATCCGGGCGGTGGTGCTCACCGGCGCCGGGCAGCGCTCGTTCTGCGCCGGCGCCGATCTGAAGGCGGTCGCGCGCGGCGAGAGCCTGTCCCCGCCCGGCCAGGAGTCCTGGGGCTTCGCCGGCTACGTCACGCACGCCATCAGCAAGCCGACCATCGCCGCGGTCAACGGCTTCGCGCTCGGCGGCGGTACCGAGATCGCGCTGGCCTCCGACCTGGTGGTGGCCGCGGACCACGCCGTGTTCGGCCTTCCCGAGGTCACCCGCGGCATCATCGCCGGGGCCGGCGGGGCGTTCCGGCTGCCCCGGCAGCTGCCCCTGAAGGTCGCCATGCGCCTCGTCCTCACCGGCGACCCGCTGCCCGCCGCGGAGGCCCTGCGCTGGGGCCTGGTCAACGAGGTCGTCCCCGCCGCCGACCTGCTGGCGACGGCCCGGGCACTCGGGGAACGGATCGCGCGCAACGCGCCGCTCGCCGTCCAGGCGAGCAAGCGCATCGCCCTGGGCATCTCCGACGAGGGCGACCTGGCCGACGAGCGGGAGGACTGGCGGCGCAACGGGGAGGCGGCCGTCGCCCTGATGCGCAGCCGGGACGCCCGCGAGGGCCCGCTCGCCTTCACCGAGAAGCGCGAGCCGCGCTGGGAGGGGCGCTAGCGCCTTGATCGCGGGCCTCGGTCATCAGATGACGCACGTCGTGGCCCACCCTTTGAAACGCTTCGGCATCGCGTGGATCCGTCGGCGCGTCGAGCTGGGCGAACGAGATTCGGAAAGGTCACGTGCGGGTGGAGATCGATCTGGTCGGACACGGCATGGAACTCATAACCCGCCCGTATGGCATCGGGACTTCTTTCGGTCAGCGCGCCGACCAGCTCCCGGTCTGATCGAGATCGGAGGAACGGGATCGGCCGGTGACCCAGCGGACCGGGCGGCCCGGGTCAGGGTCGTAGCGGCAGGCAGTGCCGGTGTGCACCGTGTCGCGCAGCAGCCCGGCGACCTCGGGGTCGATCCGGTCGATGCGGTCGACGGCCGCGACGATCGCCTTACGAACAGCGACACGGGCTCGTTCCCGGATGGAGCCGGCGCGGCGGCGGCGTCCACCGAGCCCGGTCGCGGCGGCCAGCTCGTCGAGGAGGGCCTGCCGCTCGAGGCGTGCCCGCTCCAGCCGTTCCGGGTCGGCCCACGCGTCCGCCTCGGTTACCTCGGCGTCGATCTCGGACAACCGGCGTCGGTACGCCGCGAGCGCCTGGGCGTCGAGAATCTCGCCGGCGTCCGAATCCCCGATGCTGACGCCGGCGTGACCCGTGACCGTGTCGGACAGGACGAGCGCGCTGACGTCCTGGCCGGGCCGCTCGACCAGATGGCGCAGATAGTGCAGCCCTTTGACGCCAGGCATTGCGACGGTCGCGCCTGGCGGGCCGACGGTCCAGACGTCCGCGGGGCCCGGCTCGAGATGGATCACGAGAACTGGGCGTGCGGGCGCCGCGGTGCCAGGCTTGCTCGGGCCGCTGACGTAGCTGTCACCGGCCACGGGACCGGGCTCCGCCAGGCGGCCGGCCCACCATGCGGCGCCGACCCGCCGGTAGGCGGACAGGGCACTGCGCCTCCACCGGGCGGCATCGGGTCGGCCCAGTTGGCGGCAGGCCTGGTGGAGTTAGTCGTCGATGACGCCGTGGAAGCTCACCGCCCCGGCGTTGATGACGCCCCGGCCGGCGTACGGCTCCAGCAACGTGACACCCTGCTCGCAAAGATCGTCGAGCCGCAGCGCCGCGACGACCCGCACCAGGCACCCTACGGTGAGCAGGAAGTCGACGTCCCGGGCGACGGTGTGCAGGCCGGGTCCGGCCAACTGGAGGGCCAGCCGCAACCGCCGCACGGCGTGACCCGCCACGGCACGACACAGTCCTCAACACCTCAGCCGGCAGAGCGTTGATCGCGAGTCTTGGAACCCTGGAGTGAGAACGTCCGGAGTCCGTCGACCGGTCAGCTCAGGGGCGAGCTGATGGGGGACCGCCGCGGCGAACGGATTGGCGCGTCCGGGCGCGGTACTGGCCTGGTGGCATGGCCCGAGCTCGGCTGAACGCGCGGCTGAAGGCGTAGACCGAGGTGTAGCCGACCGCGTGCGCGATCGTCTCCAGGGAGTCGTCGCCGTCGAGCAGGCGACGGGCGGCGAGGTCCAGCCGCCAGCGGGTGAGGTAGGCGCCTGGCGTCTCGCCCGTCACAGTCCGGAAACGTCGGGTGAGGGTCGCGCGCGACACCGCGATTTCTCGGGCGAGGGTCTCGGTACTCCAGGCCCGTGCCGGGTCGCGGTGCAACGCGGCGACCGCGGCGCCGACCAGCGGGTCACGCAACGCGCCGAGCATCGAGGGCCCCGCCTCCTGTGATTGGCTGCTGAGCCAGGCTCGCAGGACCTGCACGAGCAGAATGTCGACCAGGCTGTCGAGGACGACGGAGGTCGCGACCTGCTCCGCCTGTGCGAGTTCGTGACCGAGTAGGCGGACCGTGGTCTCCAGACCGAAGCCACCGACCAACGCGGCGATGTGTACCACCTCGGGCAGCAGCGTGAACAACTGGCTGGATGCCACCGGGTCGTGCTCGTAGTGCGCGCACAGCACGTGAGTGCGCACCGGGCCGGTGCCGATGCGCACCGTGCCCGGCACTCTGCTGGTCAACAACGCGGGCGTCTCAACCGGGACGAATCTTGTCACCGGAGACCTTGCCCGCATCCGCCAGGAGCTCGACACCAACTTCTACGGCCCACTCGCGATGATCCGCGCTTTCGCGCCCGTCCTGGCGGCGAACGGCGGCGGCGCCATCCTCAACGTGCTGTCCCGGCTCGCGTGGCTGTCGTTCGACGGCGCCAACGCCTATGCCGTCTCGAAGGCGGCGGCGTGGAGCCTGACCAACGGGGTACGGCTGGAACTCGCGGAGCAGCGAACCCAGGTCACCGGAGTCGTCCTCAGCGCAACGGATACCGACATGATGGCCGGCTGGGATATTCCCAAGAATGACCCGGCCGCCGTCGTGCGCGCGGCGCTCGACGGTCTGGAGGCCGGTGCGCTCGAGGTGCTCGGTGACCAGGACTCGATCGACACCAAGGCGGCTCTCAGCGCCGATCCCGCCAAGGTGTACGCCCTGACCTGACCGCCGGCCCGGAACCTGCGTTCGGTGCGCGTGGCACCGGAAAGATCCATTGCCAGAGCGCGTACGACGTCGGCGCCCTGCTCAGCCGCGACGCAGATCTGATGCCCCGCTTGAGACCGTTCGCGCGCACGGGTTTCGGAAAGAACGGGTGGGAAGACGAGCCGAGCCCGGCCCAGCCGGGTGAGGCCCGGCTTTGGCGCGCGGCTGCCGGAACGGGTCGGCGGTGGTGGGCGGTCAGAGGCGCGGCGGTCGCGGCCTACGCCGAGCGCCTCGGCCGGTCCGCGCGGTCGCTGACCGCGGCGCTGAGCGGACGGTGGCCCGCGAATGCCGTCAGGGGATGACGACCAGCGGGGTGCCGCGCCGAACGACCCGGCCCAGCAGCCCCCCGCCGAGCGAGCGCGCCCGGTGCCCGCCGAACCCGGCGACGACGAGATCGGGCCGCAGGTCGAGCACGGCGTCGATCACCTGGCAGAGGGCGTGGTCGCTGTAGGCCAGGTGCGCGGTGACGCCGTGGTGCGTGGCGTCCCGGGCGAGCGCGGCGAGCTGCTCGGCCGGGCCGTGGTACGCGGTGAGCGAGCTGTCGGGCAGCGGACCGCAGGCCACGTCCGCGGGGGGCAGGAAGCGCAGCATGGTCGTGTCGACGACCACGGCCTGCAACATCGCCCCCGGGGTCCGGGCCGCATGGCCGCAGGCCCAGGAGAAGGCCCGGGCCCCACGTGCGCCCTGGTCGATGACGGCGACCACCCGCGCCCGGCCCGCGGGGACTGGCGGGAGGCAGGGCTCGCCGCCCGGCTCCCGCTCGGCCGGCCGAGGCGCGGCGCGAGGGGAGAGCCGGCGGAAGGCCGGCCGCGTCATCGCGGCCGGCCCGTCTCGCACGACCACAGGACGTTCATCGCGCCATCCCCTCGCCAGAACCAGGATTCCGAGACCCGGATTCTATGCAGGAGATGTGGCGAGGGCCACTTTATCGTGACGTCACGGTGCGAGCGTGATGCTCATGATCGGGTCGGCGCCGGTGGCCGCGATCTGGTTGGCGATCGACGCGGGCGAGTCCGCCCCCGAGGTGAAGCCGACGGACCCCACGACCGTGAGCCCGGCGGCCCGCATGCTGTCGGCGAAGCGATCCGACGACGACGAGGCACCCGAGGACAGCCCGGTGTGCAGCATGACCACCTTGGCGCCGCCCCGCGCGCGGGCGAACAGCCCGTGGGTGTCGGTGGCCGAGATCGGCTGATTCCGGGCCAGGTCCTCAGGGGGTCAACGGCCACCCGCGTCATAGTCCGTCACCGCGTGCCGCTGGATCGTGGCCGCCTCGACGTCCGGGGCGGGGAGGGCGGCACGAGCCCGCCGCACGCCCACCATCATTGGAGCCGGCGAGGCTTCGGCGCGACGGTGCCGCATCTGTTCCGCAACGAACGCGCACACCCGGGTGCGTTGGACTGTGCGGCATGGAAGCTCCGCGTCCGGTCTGCTACCTTTTGGCCCGTCAGGTTGAGCCCCGGGGGGGATGCCCGGAGGTGACCTTTATGAGCTCTTTCGGCCACAGCAGTGCGGTTGTGCCGTACCTGGCGGCGCTCCCGGCCCACCGGCCGGGCGTGACAGGGGATCACACCCTGATCCACATCGCCGGGATCACGGCGTATATCGCCTTCTACAGCATGGCCGCGACAGTCATCTGGGGTGCCCTTCTCGCCAGTCGGCTCCTCGACGACCACATGAACCGGGCCACCCTGTACGGCGGGCACGTGACGCTCGCCATCCTGGCGCTCTCGTCGTCGTCCCTGCACGCCATCCTGCACGTCTTCCGCCACGACACCTTCTTCGACATGGAGAAGGTGTGGCTCCCGTGGCTGGGCGGGGCCGACACGGTGGTCAGCATCGGGATCGTCGGCCTGGAAATCGTCATCGTGGTCGGTTTCTCGGTCTGGTTCCAGCGACGGATCTCCTATCGCCGCTGGCTGCACCTGCACCGGTGGGCCTACCCCGGGTTCGCCCTCATCGCGCTGCACTCGGCACTCGCCAGCAAGGAGCAGCATTTCGGCTTCATCTGGGCGACGTTCGCGCTGATGATGCTCGCGGTCATCTACCTCACGATCAACCGGGTGGTCTCGCCGGCCGTGGAGACGCCGCAGGACGCCGAGGCCTGGTTCGACTTCGCCGACTGACCGCCCCACCCGACGAGATCCAGGACCCGAGGCCATTCGCAACCGGCCACGCCGGACCCTCAATCCAGCCGCTGCGGCGGCCTGCGGCCATGTCAGGAGCCTCCGTGTATTCACGGCAGTTCGTCGTACTGATGTTCACGATCGTCGTCTTCGTCGCCTGCGTCATCGGAAACTGGGAGGGCCGCCGGATCGTCCCCGCCCCCGCCGCGGGCAAGGTCGCCCCTACCCCCAAGCCCACCACTATGATCGCCGGACGTTGACGGCGATCATAGTGGTGGGCCGAGTCTCGGATCGCTTCGCGGTCACGGTCGGTTCGGCGGTCCGGGCGAACCCCGCAGAAGGACACATGTAGCCACACCTCGCCCTCGCGGCCGGCACCCACAGTGGCCGGCAGGGGCGGCTGACCCCTCGCCGCTCGTCGGAGAACATGCCGACGGGCGGCGTTTTCGTGCGTGCTGAGGGGCCGGCCTGCCCGCCAGCGCGGTCGGGCGACCAGCCGCCCCCCGGCGGAACCTCAGGGGCGGGGGCGGCGGGGGGTGACCTCGAGAGCCTGGCGCAGGAGGCGGGCGAGGGCGGCTCGCTCGTCAGGGTCGAGGCCGGCGAGGATCTCGTCCTCGATGCCTTCCTGGGCGTTCTCGGCACGTTCGAGCGCCTCGCGGCCGGCCTCGGTCATCGTCACGAGGTGGCGGCGGCGGTCCGCCGGGTCGCGGCGGCGCTCGGCGAACCCGAGGTCCTCCAGCTCGTTGAGCAGCAGGACGCAGTGGTTCGCGTCGATGCACAGGCCCTCGGTGAGCGCTTTCTGCGTGGTGCCGACGTGGTCGCGCAGGTAGGCCAGGGTCGCCAGTTCCTTGAGGCTGATCCCGAGCAGGTCGTGCGTGCTGGCCTGGTGTACCCGCCGGGACAGGCGGGTGAGCAGCACGATCGGCCCCGACGTGGTGATGGCTTCCGGCACCGGTCTATAGTAGCCCCGTCGATATCATCCCTGTCTCGTGATGATTGGATGAACGTGACAGTCCATCAGATACCATCAATCACGCTTCCGAGATCGAAGGGGATCCCCGTCATGGTCCACTGCGCCGATGTCTGACCTCGCGGCGGCCACCACCTCGGGCGGATCCGACCGCCGGCGGTGGATCGCGCTCGTCGTCGTGTGCCTGGCCATGCTGATGAACGCGCTCGACTCGTCGATCGTCAACGTGGCCCTGCCCGCCATCCAGGACGACCTGCACTTCAGCCAGTCGGGCCTCACCTGGGTGATCGACGCCTACCTGATCACCTACGGCAGCTTCCTGCTGCTGGCGGGCCGCCTCGGTGACCTGGTCGGCCGTAAGAAGGTGTTCCTCACCGGCGTCGCGCTCTTCACCGCCGCGTCGGCCGTGTGCGCGGCCGCTCCGAACCAGGGCACGCTCATCGGGGCCAGGTTCGTCCAGGGGCTCGGCGGCGCCGTGTCGTCCTCGGTCATCATCGCGATCATCGTGACCGAGTTCCCGGACGCGCGTGAGCGGGCCAAGGCGATGAGCTCCTACATGCTCGTCGCCGTCGGCGGCGGATCGCTGGGGCTGGTGCTCGGCGGCGTGCTGACGGAGGCCGTCAGCTGGCACTGGATCTTCCTGATCAACGTCCCGATCGGCGTCGCGACGTTCGCGCTGGGCATCGTCCTCATCGACGAGAACGCGGGCCTCGGCGTCGGCCAGGGCGTGGACGTCACCGGATCGCTGCTGATCACGGCGTCACTGCTGGTCGGCATCTATGCGATCGTCACCGCCGCCACCCACGGCTGGGCGTCCGTCCACACCCTCGGCTACGGCGCCGCCGCGCTCGTGCTGCTGGTCGCGTTCTTCGTGGTCGAGGCCCGGCGGAGCAATCCGATCATGCCCCTGCGCGTGCTGCGGATCCGCAGCCTCATCGGGTCCAGCGTCGTGCGCGGCTGCCTTTTCATCGGTATGAACTCGCTGTTCTTCTTCGGCGTGCTCTACATCGAGCAGATCCGCGGCTACGGCCCGCTGCGCACCGGCTTCGCGTTCCTGCCGATGACGATCGTGTTCGGCGGGCTGTCGATGGGCATCGTCAGCAAGCTGCTCATCCGGTTCGGCGCGATGAAGGTACTCGTCCCCGGGCTGGCCGTCGCCCTCGTGGGCGAGCTGTTGCTACTGCGGGTGGACGAGCACTCCAGCTATGCCGGCGGCCTGCTCCCGGCCCTGCTGGTCCTGTCCCTCGGGATGGGCGCCGCCTCGGTCCCGCTGCTGTCCCTCGCGATGGCCGACGTCCCCCGCCAGGACGCGGGCCTCGCCTCGGGCATCGTGAACGTCTCGATCTGGCTCAGCTCCTCGATCGGCCTCGCCGTCCTGTCGACGCTCGCGGCGAACCGCACGAAGAGCCTCACCGCCGGCGGCCACGGCACCGTCGCCGCCCAGGTCGGGGGCTATCACCTGGCGTTCCTGATCGGCGCCGCGTGTGCCGCCGCCGGCCTGCTCACCGCCCTGGCCGTCCTGCGCGGTCCCGCCCGCACCGCCCGCACCGCGGCTGTCCCCGCGCAGCCGACCAGGGCTGCGGCAGGGTCCTCGGTGACGGCGGCATCCTCGGCGACGGCGGCGTCGCCCGCGCTCGGCGACCAGCCCGAGTCCCGCGTCGAGGCCGCCATCGGCGACGCCTGACCGGGCCCGACCGCCTACCTGCTCGGCGGGCTCGGCCTGGCGGGTGCGAGCGTCCGTGCCGAGGCATCGTCACGTTTTCGGACCCGGATCCGTGGTTTTGCCTCGGCACGGCCCCTGGGACGGCCCGAGGGTCGCTGAGGAAGAGGCTCCCGCCGGCGACCGCGTAGCCCACCCGGCGGTCGGGCTCCAGGTCAGCCGTGGCGTCGCCGGCCAGTCGACGTGCAGCGGCATGTGCCAGTGCTCGGTGAGCGTGATGGTCTCAGGGCTGTCCCAGAGCCGGTCGAAAGCGTCGTGGACGTAGTAACCGAGGCCGCTGAGCACGGTCGTCTCGTAGTGGCGGACGTTGCTGCCGTCCCGGTTGTCGGAGTCACCGAAGAACGAGCAGATCACCCTGTTCCCGGCGAGGTAGAGCCGCGCCGGCGGCAGCGCGGAGAACACCTTCAGCTCGAAGGATCGCGATGACGGCCCGGTGCAGGACCTCGAGGAAGGCGCGCCGCCGCAGCATCGACAGAACCAGCCCACCCGGTACGACCGGTGTGCGGCTGCGACTGGATCGGTCCGGCTCTGGGCGAGACGGTCCGGCGCGGACCGCCACCGTCGCGATCGGGCCGTGCCAGCTGCGGGGCTGCCAGTCCGCGCGTAGACAGACCTCACGTGTTGGCGCAATGAGGTCGCCCTTAGCATCATAAGACGGCCGGGGGGGACCGCTTCGAGGTCGCCAGGGGAGGGCCGCGCGAGTTTCGTATCCCTGGGCGGGGCGAGGGAGTGACGGGTGGCCGAGCGCTTCACCGAGAACGAGGTCCAGGCCCTCGCGGACGCATTCCATTCCAGGGTGGCGGCCGGCCAGCTGCTGTCTGCGGCCGGGATCCCGTATGGAGATCACCCGAGCTGGCTCACGGAATCGTCGCTGCAGTGGTGGCGGGAGATCGACAACCTGCTGGCCAACGGTCGACTCGTCGACGGCAGACGTCGCATTCTTGACGAAGCGCTACGCGCTTATCCGGGCAATGCGGTCTTTGCCGCTGCCATCGCGCCGCCGCTCCGTGGTGATGCGCGCCTGCCCGCCGGCCTTCTTGCCCTGCTGCGAATGATGCGCCGGATGGTCGACGCCCTCCCGAAGGTCTTTCGGACGGCGCATCGGCCGACGCTCTCCGGGATCTATGTTCGGCAGTCGGTGGCGGTGCCGCTGGAGATGCGCCGCCCGCGGGAGCGCGTCCCCGAGGAGCTGGCCAGCCACGACATCGGCTGGGTGGAGGAGGCGCGGCGCACGTCCGCCCTCGCCCAGCCCTTCGACGACGTGCTCAACCTGCACGATCACCTGGTGATCGAGGGGGCGGCCGGGCTCGGAAAGACCACACTCGGCTATCAACTGGCCGGCCGGCTCGCCGGCATGCTGCTCGACAGCCGCGAGGACACCGCCCAACCGCCGATTCCTCTGGTGGTGCCCGCCCGTGTGCTCGCCGATTCGCTCGGCCGGGGATGGGAGGGGGCGCTTCGGGAGGCGCTTGTCACCGAGTACGGCGTGGTGCCGGAGGGCGCAATCACCCCCGCGATGCTCGCCGGGACGGTGCATGGCATCGGCTGGTTCGTCGTCGTGGACGCCCTGGACGAGATCCCGGACGAGTCCAGCCGGCAGCGGCTCCTGGCGCACCTCGCCACGCAGATGAGCCAGCCCGACGGCCCGGCCCGTTTCCTGGTCACCACCCGGCCGCTGCCGCCCGGGGAGACCGCGCTGCTGGCTGGTCCACAGGTCGGCTTCTACGAGCTGCAGCCCTTCGATGCCGAGGCGCTGGAACGTTTCGCGAGCCGCTGGTTCGACCCTGACAGCACCGCGCGGGGCGCGGTCGCCGCCCGGGAGTTCCTCGACCAGGTGGCCACCGCCGGGCTCGGCGATGTGCTGGCCGTCCCGCTGCTGGCCGCTCTGGCCGCGCAGGTTCACGAGGCCGACGCCGAGCGCCCGCTGCCCGGCAGCCGTTATGAGCTCTACGAGCGGTACATCGACCACCTGGCCGCTGCCCGCCGAGGCACGCCTGGCTCCCCGCTGCGCCAGGTGGCTGATGCGCGGGACTACCTCGACTGGCTCGACCAGTACCGCACTGAGCTTCTCGAGGCGATCGCGACCGGCTACACGAGCACCGAACGCCCGCTGCTCGACACCGCCCGCGACTTCGAGCGCGGCCATGCCACGCCTCCGCGGGTCCCCGCCGACCGCGACGAGGTGCTCGGCGGCTGGCTCTCCGACACCGGCCTGGTCAGCCGTCGAGGGCATCGGCTTTCCTTCCTGCACCAGACCTTCGCCGAGCATCTCACCGCTCGCTTCCGCGCCCGCGGCCTGCCGCCGACCCTCGACCCCGACGACCCCCGGTGGGAGGGGCTGCTGCGCGGTCTCGGGCTCGACGACGAGGCCAGCGCGCGCACCTTCCTGCACTACCTGCACCGGCGGGGACCAGGTGCGCAGGCCCTGACCTGGCTGCTGCGCGGCTCACTGCGCGAACGCGACCAGGCTGCCGGCCTGGTTACCGAGGGTGCCCCCTGCGACGCGGACCAGCTGGCCGCCTTTCTCAGCCACGTCAAGGAGAGGGTGGTGGTCGGCGTCTGGGGCGCCCCGGAGATACGGCCGCTGATGGCACCGGCCCGGCGGGCGGAGGTCCGCCACCGGCTGCGCGCCCTGCTCGCCCACGAGTCCGTCCCCCCGATCGTGAAGATCGCTCTCGTCGACGTCATCCGGGGCCGGTCCGTGCACAGCGCCGATCAGGACCTCGTCACCATGCTGATGGACTGGACCGGATCGGCCCATCCTGCCGATGTCCGTCGCGGCGCCGCGACGGTTCTCGCTTCGGCGGGAGACCGCGCACATGCCCATGCCACCCGCGTCCTGCACGCGATGGCCATCGACGGTGACGAGCGGGAGGTTGACCGTGTGGAGGCGGCCACCGCCCTTGCCGCGCTCGGCCCACACCACCGCGAGGAGGCGGCACCCGCGCTGCGCGACCTGGCCGGGGCTGCGGTCGAGATCGGTGTGCGCGAGCGTGTCGCGAAAGAGCTCGCGAAGCTGGGCGACTCCCACCGGCGGGCCGCGGCCGAGGCGCTTCGCGCCCTCGCCTGCGACGACAGCGAATACGCCTGGCGTCGCGTCAGCGCGGCGAAGGCGCTGAGCGACCTGGGTGGCGGCTACCGCGCAGAGGCCGCGCGCCTGCTGCTCCAGCTGTCCGAGCAGCTCGGCGTGGACTCCGTGGAACAGACGAGCGCCCTGTCCGCCGCCGCGACGCTCGATCCGACCCGGCGCGAGGCCGCCCTGACAAGGCTGGCCGAGCTGGCCGTCAATCCTCGAGCAGCCGGCCACAGCCGGCAGGAAGCAGCCACCGAGCTGGCGGCTCTGGGCAACGAGGCACGGCGAAGGGCAGCCGCGGCGCTGCGCGCCCTCGCTCTGGACATCGGCGCCTCGTCGTGGGAGCGGGTCGAGGCCGCCTGTGAGATGGCGAAGCTTGGCCGCCCGTTCCTGCCGTCGGCAGCAGACGTTCTGCGCGACCTCGCCGGGGAGCCGACCATTGAGGCGCAGGAGCGGATCCGGGCTGCCGAGGCACTCGCCACCTGCGGGGACGACCACCTCGCCGCCGCCGTGACAACGCTGTGGCGGGTCTACGCGGATCGAACCCCGTCCCTGGCGGACCGCGCCTCGGCAGCCAGCGCGCTGTCGGCGCTGGGGTACACGCACCGCCGGCAGTTGATGACGGAGCTGGAGCGCCGCGCGGAGCACCCCGTGCTGGCACCGGAGGAGCGGGTGCTTGACGGTGCCGTACGAGCCGCTCTCGAGCCGGACCGACGGCCGGCCATCGCGGCCCTGCTCGGCGAGGCGACACGCGACCCCACGCTCGGCCCGGCGGGACGGCTGCTCGCTGCGTCGACGCTGCGTGACCTCGGCGAGGCCCACCTGGGGGCGGCCGCTGACCAGCTTCGGGCCGTGCTCGCCAGCGGCGCAGCGTCCGCGGACGAATATCGCTATTCCGCCGCGCGCGACCTGTTCTCCCTGGGCGTGCCCTGGCGAGAGGAGGCAGCGGCCGCTCTTCTCGCTCATGCCGCCGATCCCACGGCCCCGACGTACGGCCGGGCCGCGCTGAGGATGGCCCGCGACACCATGTCCTCAAGCGCCGAGCTGAGGGCGACGCTCCTCAGGGTGGCGACGGATCTCACCGACCCCAGCGCCGCCACGGACGCACTGACCGGTATAGCAGGCCTCTCGGAACAGTGGCAGGAACGGGCGATTCAGCTGACATGCGCTGCCCTTGATGGACCGTTCAGGGCAGAAAGGCAAGGCTGGTATGACTACGTTCTGAGGAGTCTGCGCCGGATGGGCGCGGGTGGCCGGCAGGCCGCCCTGGAACGTCTCCGCGAGATGCCCGGCGACCCGACACTGCGGGCAGGAGACCGCAGGTCCATCGCCCAGTTCGTGATTCAGTCAGACGGCGAGGCCGGGACCACTGCGGCGGATCTCCTGCTGGCGTCCGCGAGCGATCCCACCCTCGAGCCCGAGGAACGGATGGGCGCCGCGCTGACCGCCGCAGCCTCGCCGATACGCCGCACCCGGGCCATCGAAGTGCTGTCCGGGCTGCTGTCCAATCCCTTCCTCGAAGGCTCCGCACCTTTCCGGGTGAACTCGGACCTCGCGCGCCAGATCTGGCATCTGACCGGAGCGGCGCGCCGCCGTCGCGGCCACGGCACACGTCGACGAGGCGATCCCGATCCTGCAGCGGGCCGTCGCGGATCGCGCGCTCCCGCCTTCCGACCTGCAGGTGTTCGCCTGGCAGCTCGGTGAGCTGGGCGCCACCGGCCACGCCGCCGCACTCGCGACGCTGACCCGGCTCTCGACCGACCCCGGTGTCGAACCCGGCCTGCGGGCCGATGTCCTGTGGGACCTGATCTCCGTCGACCTCGGCCACCGCGAGACCGCCACGCGGCTGCTCGCCGAGCTCGTCAGCGGCGAGACCCTCGATCCGACCAGCCGCACCACCGCCGCCTGGAATCTCGCCCGGATCGGCGGCGAACACCATCACGTCGCTGCGGCAGCGCTCGACAACGTCGCCACAGACCCGACAAGCCCGGGAGCCCGGCGACAGCAGGCGGCGTACCTCCGCGCCCGCCTGAACACCGAATTCCGGCCGTCCGCCGCCACCATGCTGTCCCTGATCGTCGCGGACGGCGCGGTGGATGTCGACACTCGTGCCGCGGCCACCTCGACCCTGCGCCTTCTCGGGCAGGAGTATGCGCGGGCGCCGCTGGCATCGCTGGTGCGGACCGCGTCGGATCCGGCTGCCGCGGCCGGTGAACGGCTGTTCGCGGCTGCCGCGACCGCCGAGCTCTCGCCGGAGCTGGAACCAGTGGTCGCGGATCTGGTCATGCGGATCGCCGTTGATCCCGCCAGCAGCGCGGCGATCCGGCTTCAGGCGGCTGACCAGCTCGACGGCGCCGGCCGGGCACGCACGGCCCGGGCCCTCGAGGTGTACCGGAGCCTGCTGGTGGAGCGGCCCGCCGAGCCATCGGTGGTCATGGCGGCGGCCCGGCGGCTGGCGCAGGCTGGAGAACCCGATCGCGTCCGCGCCCGCCGCGCCCTGGCGAACCTCGCCAGGGACTCCGTCGTCCCCTCCCAGCAGCGCCGTGAGGCGGCGTGGCAGCTCGCCATGACAGTCCCCGAGATGCGCACAGACGCGGCCGCCGTCTTCGAAGGCCTTGCGAGTGATCCTCGCGTCGACGGCGACGAACGGCTTGAGGCGGCCTGGTGCCTGGCCCGCCTCGGCGACGGGTACCGCGACCGCGCCTACCGCGAACTGGCCGCGATCGCCGTCGACCCCACTGTCGACGCGGCGTGTCGGCTGTCGACATCGACGCGCCTCGCGAATGCCGGACCACACCCACGGCGCCGGGCGATCGGCGCCCTCGCCCGGCTCGCCCATGACCGCTCGGCACCGGCCGAGCTCCGCGTCGAGGCAGCGGTCACCCTACTGACCTTTGGTGACACCGAACGGGCGGGCGGTCTCCGTCTGCTGAGCACACTGGCCGACGACCTCGCCCTGCCCCCACACCACCGGGCGCTCGCCAGGGCCAGCGGCGCCCAGACCCTTCAGGCCGCGGCTGCCGCCGTGGACGGGCTCGACAGCGATCCCGATCTGCCGCCGGAACACCTGTCTGACACGGCCGCGGTGCTGCGGCGCTTCCAGGCCGGCGACACCGACGCCGCCGACGGCATACTGCGCCGGATCCTGCGCGATCAGCGCGCGTCGGGCGCCGATCGTTGCGCCGCCGCCCTCGAACTCCTCCCCTATGACAGTGCGACCGCCGGCGCGGCACTCGCCGCGCTCTGCGCGGATAAGACGGTTCCGGCCCGCACACGCCGGGCCGCCGCGACAGACCTGGTGCCGTTTCAGGAGCATCGCGCCCTCGCGACGACCACGCTCGCCGAGCTCGCAGCGGCGCCCACCGAGCCGCCCCACGAACGGCGGCAGGCGGCGCTGGACCTGGCTCGCTGCGGCGCGACCGCCCGCGCCCAGGCGCGTCGCCTGCTGCTCGACCTCGCCACCAGCTCGGACGCCGGGGCCGAGAGCCGTTGGCGTGCCGGCGAGGACCTGGCCCGCCTCTCCGAAGGCAGCGCCGGCGACGCGCTGTCGGCACTTGTCGCCCTCGGGGAGGAGGATCGCCACGACCCCCGGGATCGGCTCGACGTCCTGCACACACTGCTCGACCTCGGCACACCGGCCCGGCGCGCGGCCAGTGACCTGGCCGGCCGCATCGTCGCCCGCGCGGACGGTGGCGGTCACCCGTTTCAGCTCGCCCAGGCCACCGCGGTGCAGGCCCTGGTCGACGGCAGTCAGCGTGCCCGCGCGCTCGACCTGCTCGCCGCGGCCGCCGTCCATCCGGAGGTCGACGTCGCCAGCCGCCGCGACTGCGCGATGATGATCGCCGATGTGGACAGGCGCTACGCCGATCATGCTGCCGACCTGCTGGGCGAGATCGCGCAGGACACTGGTATCCGTGCCTGGGAGCGCACGCTCACCGCGGAGATGCTCGCGACGTTTGGGCCTGGGCGACGCGGGTATGCGGTGCGCGTTCTGCTCAACCTCACCGTGGACGACACCGCGGATCCCTGGGAACGGACCGAGGCAGCCCTGGCCGTGGCCAGGTTCGACCATGATCGGCGTTCCGCGATGACGGAGCTGCTGCGCCGGCACACCGACGACCCGGGAACCTCCGCCGACCAGCGCGTCCACGCGGCCGCCGCCCTGCTGCACGCCGGTACCGGGCCCCGCCGTCAGGCCATCCGGGTGTTGCAGGAGATCGCCGCGTGGCGCGACGCGGCTCCCGACATCCGCCGCCAGGCCGCCACCACACTGTGCGGGCTGGCCGGCGAGGCCTTCACCGCCGGACGAGGCTCGCTCCACGAGATGGCAGCCGACCCGGCGAGCGCTCCCCTGGACCGCGCGCTGGCGCTGGATCTCCTCGCGCCCTGGGACCATCGGCTACGGGACACGGCGGCCACCGCCCTGCGGGACCTCGCCGCGGACGACGGCCGCGATCCCGCGGACCGCCGCACCACCGCGATACGTCTGGTGCGCTACGGCGGCGACGACCGGATCGCCGCCCTCGACACCCTGCGCACACTGGCCGCAGGCCTGCCGCACCACCCGGCCGCCATGCTCCACCGTGGCGAGGGTGCGGATTCCAGCGGTCCCACCCGCGTGGGCCAGGACGTCGACCGCCTGCTGGCCCTTGCCGCTCTGTCCACCCTCGAACCGGCCCGTCGGGTGGTCGCCGTCCAGGCACTCCGCAGGGCCGTCACCAACCCCACACTGACGGCGGACCAGCGCCGCCGGGTCGCCGAGGCCCTGATGACCGCAGGGCCGGACCACCGCGAGCACGCCCGGGGGGTACTCGCCGAACTGGCCGTCGAACCCACGTCCACACCATCTGCTCGTCTGGCCGCCGCAGCGAACCTGTCCGGATGAGCCCGCCGGAGTGCACCGTCAGCGACGCCGTGCGTTGACCCGGGCGAGGCTGGCGGCGGCCCCGGCGACGAGGAGGATCAGGGCGGCGGCGTAGCCGATCGCGACGTGGCGCAGTTCGTGGCCCTGGCTGACGAGCAGGCCGGCGATGACGGCCGGGATGCCCATGCCCGCGTAGGAGGCGACGAAGACGGCGGAGAGAAGTCCGGGCCGTTCGCTCGGCTCGGCGAGCGCGGTGACGGTGCGGATGGCGCCCTGCAGGCCAGCACCGAAACCGACGCCCGCCACCGCCGTCGCCACCAGGAACCCGGCCGTCGAACCCACAGCGATCGCGCCCGCCACGCCGGCGACACCCAGGGTAAGAGTACCGATGCCGATGGCCATCAGCCGGTCGGTGCTCTGCGCGTGCAGCGCGACGGTGGCGACAGCGGCCACCCCGGCGAGCACGAACAGGCTGACGCCGCCGAGGGCCGCCGAGTGGCTGTGCGCGAGCTCGCGGGTGAGTGCGGGGCCGAGGGAGGCGTAGAAGCCGGGCAGCGCCCAGGCGGCGAACAGTACCGGCACCACGGCGAGGAACGCCGGCCGGGCGGCCCGCGGCACCACGATCTGCGGCCGCAGCGACGCGAGCAGCCCGGACGACGCGCGGTGACCGGCCTCGGGCAGCCGGGCGACCCCGACAGTCTGGGCGGCGAAGACCACGACGAGAACCAGGTACACCAGGTGCGTCGGCCACGGCAGGTAGCCGACAAGCAGGCCGCCGACCAGCGCGCCGAGGCCGCTGCCGACGCCGGGCGCCGCCGCGTTGAGGATCGTCCCGCGCTCGCGGTGCAGGTCGATCATGGCGGCTCCGAGAGTGCCGAGCGCGGCGCCGGCGGCGAGGCCCTGGATCACCCGTCCGACGAACAGCGGCGTGAAGGACCCGGCGGTGGTGAACAGGACGACGGCGACAGTCTGGCCGGCGAGCGCGCCGAGCAGCACGGGTCGGCGTCCAATGTGGGTGGACATCTCACCCAGAGTGAGCAGTCCGACGAGGACCGCGATGGCGTAGACCGCGAAGGCCGTCGTGGTGGTGAACGCGCTGCCATGCCAGACGGCGTTGTAGTGCTGGTAGAGCGGCGTCGGGGCGGCCGAGGCCGCGAGGAACGACACGACGATCGACGCGACCAGAGCGAGCCGCCACGTCCCGCCGCCCGCGGGCCCGCTCGCAGGCTGCGGTACGGCGACGGCGGTGGCTGTCTCGGTGGGGTGCCGGCGGCGCGGCACGGTGATGGGGGGCATCGAGGTTGTCACGGGGCTCTCCTCGACTCGCGGTTCACTAAACAGACAAGTCTGCCTACCATCCGAGAGACAGACCTGTCTACTCACCCCCGTCGGGAGACCGGAAGCACTGCGGGCGTCCTGCCCCCTCGCCACGGAGGCGGACCGTAGGGTAGACAGAACGGTCTACCGGTATGCGAGGAGGGCCGGCCATGACAGCGGTCACCAGGAACAGCTCCGCCACCGACAGCTCGGCAGCCGCGCGGGGCGATCGGCGGAGTGCCCGCGAGCGGCTGCTCGAGACGGCGACCCGGCTGTTCTATGCCGAGGGCGTGCACACGGTCGGCATCGACCGCATCATCGACGAGGCCGGCGTCGCGAAGGCGTCGCTGTACAAGACGTTCGGCAGCAAGGACGCCCTCATCCAGGCCTACCTGGAGAACCGCCACGAGTCGATCGCACGCCGGATCAGCGACGCGGTGGCGCGGGCCGAGGACCCCAGGGCGAAGATTCTCGCGATCTTCGAGTCGCAGGGTGAGCGCTTCGCCGAGCCCGACTACCGCGGCTGCCCGTTCGTCGCAGCCAGTGCCGAGTCCTCCCCCGGCGGCCCGATCGACACCGCCGCCTCGGCGTACCGCACCTGGCTGCGTGCCCTGTTGGTCGAGCTCGCCACGGCCGCCGGGGCACCCGACGCGCTGACGCTGGCCCGCCGCCTGCAGCTCGTCTACGACGGCGCCAACCTGTCCGCCCGCCTGGACGGCGACCCCGCCATCGCCGCCGACGCCTGCGCCGCCGCCGCCACCCTCCTCGACACGGCCCTCACCGCCGGCCCGACGCCCTCGCCGCCCGCCTGACACATCACCGCCGGGCGCTGTCACCGCCGGGCGCTGTCACCGCCGGGCGCTGTCACCGCCGGGCGCTGTCACCGCCGGGAACGACACCCGTGAACGATGGACCGACGAGCACGGACCGGTAAGCCGTCGTCGACAGCTGTCAGACGTCTGGCTGGTCCGGTGAGCCGTAGGAGCGGCGGCGCAGCTCACGTTCCAGGTCCCGCTGGACGATCGGCGTGAGCGTGTCGCGCACCTCCTGGCGGATCCGGGGGCCTTCCTCCCGCTCGATGCGGTCCCGTAGCTCTCCGACCAGGTCGGGGCGCAGGTCGTACATCAGCCGGAGGCCGGCGGCCTCGCGCGTCGCCCGCTCCCGCTCGCCCGCGATCCACGTCTCCCGCCAGCCACCCAGGTCGATGTGCCGCCCGCCGTCGCCGGCGGCGCAGGCTCGCAGCACGTCGTCCGCCCACCATCGCGGCGAGTCGTGGAGCCGGCCGAGCGCGGCGGGGTCGAGGAGATGGCAGTGGCAGCCGTCCGCATCGGACACCAGCGCCAACACGACGTCGAGGCCGAGCGATCGGGCCGCACCGCGGTAGCAGTCGAGCATCGACTCGCCGTCGACGTCCGACGGCAGCCGCACCATGCCACGCAGCCAGGCCGGCCCGGCCGTCGAGGCCGCGGTCTGGGCGGCCCCGATCTCTGGAGGCCCCAGCCGACGCCGACGATGGCGGCCACCAAGCTGAGGAGGTAGACGACCAACAGGGCTGTACTCATGCCGTTCTCACCACATCCCCGGCGCCGGTATGGACCCGGGCCCCGGCATGGGCCTTGGCCGGCTTGGCGCCGGACGCAACGGGTTCACGGCCGCACCCGGTACGGCCGGCTTCCGGACGGCGTCGATGGCGGCGTCCAGCCACCTGGGGGTACGCATCCGCTCGGAGCGCAGGTCCTCCAGCGCGGCGTGCGCGCTGACCGCCGAGGCCAGCCGCGTGCGGACGGCACGCTCCCGGCCGGGCGGCCACAGGCCGTGCGGGACCATCCGCGCGATCCGGTTCTCGCAGCCCCGGTCACCGAACCGACACCGAACCGATCACGGGCGTTCCGCGGAACGTCCGCGTCCGCCTCGTCGGGGCAGCGGCGCCGCAAGGGGACGAGGCAGTCGGATCGGCGACCGTCCGTGTCCCGTCCAACCGCCTGATCGGTGGGACAACTCGCGTAGGGTCAAATACGGCACACCTCGTGCGGTGCGGGCCATCGCGGGGTAGGGGCGGGGTGGGGAGGAGCGGCCATGTCGGAGCTGGATCTGGGCGGGACGCTGACACCACCGACGGTCGCGGCGACCACGACCGTCGGGGCGCTGGAGCTCGCGCCGCCGGCGCCGGTGCCCGTCATCCCGGATGATCGGGTCGACAGCATGGTCCCGATCGACGAGGCGACCCGGACGGCGCTGCGGGCGCGGGCCGCCGCCTTCGCCGACGAGCTGGCCGCGCAGGATCCGCGCAGCCCGGCGTTCCAGGAAAAGATCAACGACATCACGTCGATGGGCCAGCGCGAGATCGTCGCCAGCGCCCGGGTGTCGAACCGGATGCTCGAGCGACCGGCCGCAGCGCTCGCCAGCACGCGCGGCGGTGGCCGGGGCGCAGGTACGGGCTCCGGCGACGCGCAGACCAGGGTCGCCCACACGCTCGTCGAGCTGCGCGAGACGGTCACCGACCTCGACCCGGGCAACGCCGACCTGAAGGGGTCGCGCAAGCTGCTCGGCAAGCTGCCGTTCGGCAACCGGCTCTCCGCCTACTTCCAGCGCTACCAGTCGGCCCAGAAGCAGCTCGACGCCATCATCCGCGCACTCGACTCCGGCCAGGACGAGCTCCGCAAGGACAACGCGGCGATCGAGCAGGAGAAGGCGAACCTGTGGGCGGCCATGGGCAAGCTTACCGAGTACGCCACCCTCGCGAAGGCGCTCGACGGCGCCGTCACCGCGAAAATCGACGCGCTGCGGCCGAGTTCGCCGAGCGCCGCCGAGGCGCTCACCTCCGACGCGCTCTTCCCGATCCGCCAGCGCCAGCAGGACCTGCTCACCCAGCTCGCCGTCAGCGTGCAGGGCTATCTCGCCCTCGACCTGGTCCGCAAGAACAACATCGAGCTGATCAAGGGGGTCGACCGGGCGCAGTCGACCACCGTCGCCGCGCTGCGCACCGCCGTGATCGTCGCCCAGGCGCTGGCGAACCAGAAGCTCGTGCTCGAGCAGATCACCGCGCTGAACACCACGACCAGCAACATGATCGCCTCCACCAGCGAGATGCTGCGCCAGCAGTCCGGCCAGATGCAGGAGCAGGCGGCGTCCAGCACGGTCAGCGTCGAAGCGCTGCAGACGGCCTTCGACAACATCTTCGCCACGATGGACGCGATCGACACCTACCGGGCCAAGGCGGTCGACAGTATGGCGGTCACGGTCAGCGCGTTGGAGACGCAGGTGGGACGCTCGCGGGCCTATCTGGAGCGGGCGCGCGCGAACGAGGGCTGAGTCCGGTGATCTTCCGCCGCCGTTCCGACACCCCACCGCCCGGCCCCAACGACTCCCGCCGGGGCGGCCGCGGGCCGTCAGACGAGCCGGCCACCGCGAGCCAGATCCGCGCGTTGCAGCTGGAGCTCGGGGATCTCGTCAGGAGGGCCAACGCGGACGGCGGTCGGCTGCCTCCCGGTGCCGTGCCCACCGTGCGTGACATCGACGACGTGCTGCGACCGTTGCTGCGCTACGTCGAGCGGCACCAGGCCAGCGACGAGGAGCTGCGCGGCCTGACCGCGATCATCGGCGAGTACCTGCCCCAGGCACTCGCCGACTTCACCGCCCTGCCCCCGCAGTACGCCGAGCGCCCTGGTCCCACCGGCACCACCCCGGCCGACGACCTGGTCCGCCAGCTCCAGCTACTCGACGAGGGCGCCCTCGAACTCGCCGACCTCGTCTACACCGGCGACGCCGCGAGACTCGCGATCCAGGCCCGCTTCCTGGACGCCAAGTTCCGACGCTCCGACCTGGACCTGGACCTGGACCTGGACGGATGACCCGCACCCTGCCCAAGGGCGGCAACGTCGCGCTGGCCGACGTCGCACCCGCGAGCCCAACCGTGACCGTCGCACTCGGCTGGGACGACCACGGGTACGGTCGCGGCGCCGCGCACGGCCCTGACCTGGACGGCGTGGTGATCCTTAGCCAGACCGCCACGGACAGAGACCTGGCCGCCGGCGGGCCTGCCGCTGCTGGCGGGGTGGGGCCGAGGTCGTGGATGGTGCTGGCCCAGCAGATCCCGAACCCGGACGAACGGCCTGGCGCTCCCCCGCCATCCCGGCCCCTCGCCGGCGATGCGGAGCGGATCACGGTCAGGATCGCCGCGATCCCGCCCGTGCTCGAGCGGATCGTCTTCGGCGCGGCACTGTACGACGCCTCCGGCCGACCCCCGACCTTCCGGACCGTGCGCGACGCCTACATCCGGCTGCTGACGCCGGACGGCGCCGAGGTCGTCCACTGCCCGATCCAGGCGGAGACCGGCGCCGAGACATTCATGATCTTCGGCGAGCTCTACCGCCGTCACCGCGGCTGGAAGTTCCGCGCCGTCGGCCAGGGCTACGCCGGCGGCCTCGCCGCCCTGGTCGCCCCAGCTCCACTCCTGAACGGCACGGCACCCCCGAACGGCACGGCACCCCCGAACGGCACGGCACCCCCGAACAGCACGGTGGGGACGGTGATGCCAGGCCGGCCCGCCGAGGTCACCGAGTTCCTCATCCGCAGCTCCCGCACCCGCAGCCGCCGCACTCCCGCCACTCACCTGCGCCCGCCACGCCCCCTCCCGCCGACGACCACACGCCCACCGGCCCCTCAGGCCGCCCGCGTCCCGCCGGCCCCCCCGCCCCCGGGCACCCCATCGCCGGCCCCGCCGGCCCCAGCCCACGCGTCCCGAGGACCGGCGGGGCCTGTCCGCACACCGCCCACGCCGCCCCCGGCACCCACACCGCCATCGCCGGCCGTCTCCGCACCGCCCTCGGGACCGGCATCGCCGCCCGCGGTTCGGCGCTCGGCGCTCGATCTCGGCGGATCCTCCGAGCCGCCCCATCCCGCCGGGGCTGGCCCAGCCGCAGCACCCGTGCGCGGGACCGGCCTGGATCTCTCGGCACCGGGCGACGGCCGATCGCAGCCGCCTCCATCACAGCCGCCACCAAGGCCACCATTCCAGGTCGGGGAGCACTCGTCACGCGGCCGGCAGCGAGCGGAGCACGTCCTGACGCTGGACGACGACCACCCGGCCACGATCTGGACAGCGGCCGACCGTGGATCGGGAGCGATGACCGTCACGTTGCGCTGGTCGCCGCTAACCAACCGCTCTGGGCTGCCCAGGCCCAGCGACATCCACCTCGGCTGCTTCTGGCAGGCCGGCTCCGGGGCGGTCGGGCTGCTGCACGCCCTGGGGGATGCGACGAGCGCCCCGGGCCGCGGCGCCCACCGCCAGGTTCTGCGGCTGGCGCGGCGCGACGAGCACGAGGGGCAGACCCTCTTCGTCGACCTCGCCGCGCTGGCGACCTTCCGGCGGTTCTTCGTCGTCGCCTACGGCCTGCGCGCCGTACCCGAGTGGGAGCCGCTGCGGGCGGCGCTGACCGCGAGCTCCGGGTCCGGCGAGGAACTCACCCTGCGCGCCGGCGACGCGCCGCCCGAGAGCCGGGTGTGTGTGCTCGCGTCGTTCCACGTGGTCGCGGATGACCTGGTGATCCGTCGGGAGAACGACTTCGTCGCGGGCACCCTGTCCGACGCCGGTGCGCGCTACGGCTGGTCACTGGACTGGAACCCCGACGGCATGGCTCCCCGCGACGGCACCTAGAGGCCGCACACTCGATCGTGATCATACCGTCTCTGACGGTGAGCGCGGTGACAGCGACGTCGCCCAGCTGACGTCGGCGCTGTCGCGCCCGTTCCAGCGCCTCGGCCGGGGTCAGGCCACGATAGGCCGATGACCAGGACTTTTCCCGGCCGGCTGGGGCTGGCCGCACTGCTGGGACCCGGCCTGCTCGCCGTGCTCGTTCTCGCCGGCTGCGGCTCCGGCGGCCAGGGTGCGGGACCGGGATCCGCACCGGGCGCCGCCTCAGCAGGCTCCGCCGCCGCAGGCACCGCGACATCCAGCCCAGGAACATCCAGCCCAGGAACATCCGGCCCGGGAACCTCGAGCCCGGGAAGGTCGGGTATCGGGACGCCGGGGACGGGCTCCGGGGCCACGTCGTATCGGGTGGAGATCACCCGGGAGCGGGGGCGGATCGGGCCGGGTGCGGACTACACCGCCGCCGTTCCGGTGCTGTCGGGGCCGGATCCGGCCGTCGTGCGCCGGGTGGACGTGACGATCGCCGAGTACGTCCGGCAGGAGAAGGCCGCCACCGACAACGAGTCCCTGCACCTGACCGCCGGTACCCCGCACGTGGGCGCACAGGTCCTGGCCCTGTCGTTCGGCGGGGACCGCTACCCGCCCGGCGCGGCACATCCGGCCGAGCTCGCCGCCGGGCTGGTGTTCGACCTGCGCACGGGCGAGCGCATCCGGATCGAGGATGTCTTCGCCGCCACCGACGCGGGGTTGCGCCGGCTGGAGTCGATCGTCCGCCCCGAGCTGGAGCGGCGCTTTCCAGGCGGCCCGACGGGCGGGGTGACCGACCCGGTGCCGGCGAACTACCAGCAGTTCGCGGTGAATCCGCAGGGCCTCGTGGTCATCGTCGCCGACCTGCCCTATGTGCTCGGCCCGCAGAGTGTCCTGGCCCCGTGGGACCGGCTGGCGGGGCTCGTCCGCCCCGAGCTGGCTCCGGTCCTGCGCTCCTGACGAGCCCGGGGTGCTGGTGGCGCTACGCCAGACCGGCCTCGGCGCGGGCGGCGAGCAGGGTGTTGCGCAGCAGCATGGCGATCGTCATCGGGCCGACGCCGCCGGGGACGGGGGTGAGGCGGCCGGCGACCTCACGCACGGCGGGGAAGTCGACGTCGCCGCGCAGACCCTGGTCGGTGCGGTGCATGCCGACGTCGATGACGGTCGCGCCGGGCTTCACCGCGTCCGCGCCGATGATCGCCTGGCGGCCGGCCGCGACGACGAGGACGTCCGCCTCGCGGCAGACCGCAGCCAGGTCACGGGTGCGGGAATGGCAGACGGTGACGGTGGCGTTGCGGCCGATCAGCAGCTGGGAGACCGGACGGCCCACCAGCTCGGAACGGCCGACGACGACGGCGGGGGTGCCGGCGAGCGGCACCTCGTAGGCGTCGAGCAGCTCGATGATTCCCGACGGGGTACAGGGGCGCAGGCCGGGCAGGCCGCGGGCGAGCAGGCCGACGCTGGCGGTGGTCAGGCCATCGACGTCCTTGCCCGGCGGAATTCGCTCGATGAGCGCGGCACCGTCGAGGCCGTCGGGCACCGGCAGCTGCAGCAGGATGCCGGAGACGGCCGGTTCGGCGGCGAGCTCGTCGAGCAGGGCGGCGACCTTCTCCTGCGCGGTGTCGGCCGGCAGGTGCTGGTGCAGGTCGGCCATGCCCGCCTCGACGCAGGCCCGGCGCTTGCCACCGATGTAGACCGCGGACGCCGGGTCGTCGCCGACCAGCACGGTCGCAAGCCCTGGGTGGCGGCCGGTCGCCGCACGGAACTCGGCGACGTCACGGGCCACGTCCGCCCGCACCCTCGCGGCCACGGCCTTACCGTCGATGATCTCTGCGCTCATGTCGGCCCTTCGCCCTCACGATGTCCGCCGGTCACAGTCCGCCGGCGAACGTCCGCAGGCCACACGTCCGCCGGCCAACGTCCGCCGCATCCCGACCGTGCACGCTACGCGAAAGCCGCTCCATGGTGCCGGCGGGCTGACCTACCCTTGGCTCCTGTGGCGACATCCGTGAACTTCGACCGCATCGCCCACGACTATGACGCGACCCGTGGCGGCGAGGAGCGCGGGCGGGTCGTCGCGGGCGGGTCGTCGCCGACGCCGTCGCCCCGCACCTGCCGGACGGTCTGCTCCTGGAGATCGGCGTCGGTACCGGGCTGATCGCCCAGGCCTTCGCCGCCCGCGGGCGCCACCGGCTTCTGGGGGTCGACCTGTCCGCCCGCATGCTGGAACGCGCCGCGGGGCGGGTGCCAGGCCGGGTCGTGCGCGCCGATGCCGAGCGGGCGGCCGACGTCGGCGTAGCGGGCGCCGGCGGCGAGCGCCGCGCGGGCGGCCTAGTCGATCTCGGCGTCCAGCGCCGTCCGGGCGCTGTGCGCGGCGTGCAGGCGGGCCAGGGCGACTTCGACGGGCGCGCCGACGGTGGTGGTGAGGGTGTCGAGGGCGGTGCGCACGGCGGCCGCCGCGGCCTTCTCCGGCCGGACAACTCTGGTTGTCGGCTCGGCCGGGGGTGGTGGGCGTAGTGGTTCGAGGGCGGCGTCGGCGGCCGCCAGGTCGACGGCGGCCGGATCCCAGCGGCCGGCACCGAACACCTCGCGGGCGTGCTGGTAGTGCCAGCCCTTACGGGACCGCAGGGCGCGTTGCAGGTCGTGGTAGCCGGGTGGGCCGCCGCAGTCCTCCGGCGGGCAGGCGCCGGCGCCGGCAGGGGAGCGCGGGTAGCGGATCCGGGGCGCCGGCCGGTGGATCTGCTCGACCTCGATGAGGTGCTCCCAGTGGTCGCCGAAGTCGTACACGTACACCAGCCGGTCACCGGCCTTCGGCAACGCCGCGGCAGCGTGGCGGTCTCGGTGTCGGGGGTGTCGGCGTGCGCCCCCCAGGCGGCGGTGAAGGAGTGCAGATGATGGCCCTGCCAGCCCATCGCGGCCTGGATCACCTGGTGCAGCACGCCGAGGGTGGCGGCCGAGGGCACATGGACCCGCCGCCACACCGCCGGCGGGCCGACATCGAGAGGGATCACCCGCAGCCGGTGCACACTCACGCCGGTCACCGTAGATCCACCCCGCCTGCCCCGGGACGGCCAGGGCACCGCAGAGAATCAAACAATCATCACGCGTGACGACCGAAACCTTTGAAGATCATGCGGAAGGGGACCCGCTGACGCGTTCGACGACCCGGGCCGCCCTGCGCCTGCCCCTCCCGGCCGGATAAGACATGTCGGTTGCCACCGTGCGGGTTGCCTGCGGGGGCTGGCCTGCGACGACGGCCGCCTGGCCCTCACCACGATGAGGAGCGGCGCGGAGAGCGGCGCGGAGAGTAGGCCCGGTACTCGGGTCCGTGTCACCAGGTGCCAACTAGCGTGTCGCCGCAGGTCAGAGGCCTGTTAATGAAGACGAAGAGTCAGCTGCGGGCGTCGGCTCACCGGTCGGGAAGTCCCTGCGACGTGATGGCCTGCAGATGTGAAACCGCTAGTCGGAAGCCTCCCTACCTTGCGAACCGAGCCGCGGCGGACCTACTTGGCGCCTGGTGACACGGACCCGAGTACCGGGCCTTTGCGGGCGGCCTGCGAACAGCGGGACCATCCAGTGATCCGGTGTCAGCCGCAGCGCTTGGTGCGCTGCCGCGAGTTCTTTGGCCCGGATGGTCGGTGGCCGTCTTTATCCCGGAGCGACACACACCCCCACCCCGGACGATCAGCCAGCCGATCCCGATCTACACCACGCGGTGGGACTCACCCCCCGGACATCGGTCGGTGCGTCCAGCGTCAGGTCAGCGGGACCTTACTCCCGTTCACTCTCCACTGGTACCGCGGGTCCGTTCGGTCGTGAGACAGTGTTTTCCTGAAAAAACGATGAATGGAATGGAAGGTTTTATGCATGCGATAGTGAACATGCGGCGCATACTGCTGGCCACGTTGACAGCGCTAGGCGTGGCTCTCGCTGCGCTGGCGTTCAGCCAACAGGCTGCTCTTGCCGCAAGCAGCGAGCAGCGAGCAGCGAGCAGCGAGCAGCGAGCCACAGACAATCACGCATCCTGGATTTGTTCAACAAGACTTGACAACGGAAAGATCACAGGCTGGGTCTCAAATGATTATTTGAAGCAGTATCCTCAGGCGGTTCCGGGCCTCAGCGTCACTAGCGATGCCATCGTCCAGCCACAAAGTCACTATGGCTGCAACCAGAACGTCTGCATTGACGTCCAAGGTTCCGGCCTCATTGTAAATCCTATGCCGATGTCGGCATAGGGCCTATTATGCCGGCCCTTTGGTTATGCCGACCCAGGATCGGGAACTCCTGTCAGGGAACGGAACGGGGACTGGAGGGGTCGGCATAACGCCCGCTGCGGCGGAGGCGACCAGGGCGTACGTTGCGCGGG
>Ga0207710_10000120_pt1 | contig 96124 bp, 77 predicted proteins | sample KBSS24metaG_FD_184400 | JGI IMG/M metagenome (GOLD analysis project Ga0207710, IMG submission 184400) | Switchgrass rhizosphere microbial communities from Kellogg Biological Station, Michigan, USA - KBS S2-4 metaG (SPAdes) (version 2) | ecosystem: Host-associated > Plants > Roots > Rhizosphere...
ACGTGAGGAACCTTCAAGAAGTCCGAGGCCGCGTCAACGCGGCACGCAGGGCCACCAGGAGCCAGAACCACCTGGACCACAGCACCTACGCCGATCCGCCGCAGATGAACCCCAGCGATGTCGGACTCCCGGCGGTGCCTCCGGCGTGGAGCGCCGCCCGATGAGCGGCGACGTTGAAACGTGGCGCTGCGACGCGCGGTGGGCAACGGTCTGGCCAACTGGCCGGCACGGCATCACCCCTCCGCAGGCCGACGGACCGACCGCCGGCGCGCAGCACGGGGGCGCGGCGGTGTCCGCGGCGGTCGCCGCCCACGCGATCGCGGTCTACAGCCGGCTCGGGGACACGGTCTGCGACCCGGACTGCGGGCCGGGGACCGTCGTGGCCGAAGCCGTGCACGCCCGCCGCCACGCCATCGGCATCACCACCGACGACCGGTGGGAGGCCGCCCGTACGGCGCTCACCCTGGCGAAGGCCCGCGGCGCCCGCGGCGACGGCATGATCCTCGACCGGCTGCCCGACAGCGAGTCCTGGACCGGACTCGGACCGGTCGACCTGGTCCTGACCGCGATCGCACCCCCCGACCCCTTCGAGCCGGCCGGTCCGACCAGCGACTGGCTGCGCGAACGGCTGGCGGTCTACCGGGAGTTGCCTCGGCCCGGCGGGCACCTTGTCCTCATTGCCGCCTACTGCGTCGAGGGCGGGGTGGACCTAGCCAGTCAGATCACCGCCGCCGGCCGCGATGTGGGCTTGCGGCCGGTACAACGCGCCGTCGCGCTCACCGCCGTTCCCTACCTCCGGGAACTCGGCCTGCACCGCCCGACCAGGCCGGCCCGCGCCTACCCGGTCCACCAGGACGTGATCGTCTTCCGTGCCGAGGGTAGACAAGCCCGCCACCTGCACCCGCCGGACCGGCCCTCACCGGCACCCCATACCGCCCCCAGCGCCCCGCACCGCCCGGCCGTCTAGCCCTCCGCACCGGCCGGGCCCGCGCGCTGACGCACCGCCGCGGCCGGCCCCGCCGCTCTGGTTGGAGCCCCGCATGTCTGACCTGCTGCCCATCCCCACGCTGCCACCCGCCCCGGCCGAGCTGCCGCGCCGACCCGGCTGGTGGTGGCGGCTCACCCACCCCCGCGCCGCCCGCCAGGCCCGGCTGCTCGCCGCCCATCACGCCTGGACCACCCAACGCGCCCGCCAAGCCCAGATCGACCTCGTCCGTGCCGGCTACCACCTCGGCCCCGTGCCCTTCGGCTACCTGCCCCACCGAGTCACCGTTGTCGACCCGGACGGCCAGCCCCGCCGCCGCGTCCGCCTCGTGCTCGACCCGGCACCCGCGTCCGTCGTTGCGCTGATCTTCCAGTGGCGGGTCGACGACCGGCTCACCCCCAGCTCCATCGCCACCCGTCTGCGCGTCGTCAATGACCTCCACGGCATTGCCGACCCCGCCACGGGCCTGCCGCGACCGTGGGCCTCTACATCGGTCAGCCGGGTCCTCGCCAACCCCGTCTACACCGGCGCCACCGTCTGGGGTCGCACAGCCAACGGCCAGCCCGTCCCACCCGAACACTGGGTCGTCTGTCCCTACGCCCACCATCCGATCGTCGACGGGCAGACGTTCTTTCGCGCGCAACTCCTCGCCCCGTCCGGCCGGGGAATCTTCAGCCCCCACCTCCTGCCCTGGGAAACCGTCGACTCGGGCCACACGGATAGCGACAGAGACGGACACGGATCGCTGTGGTGAGGCCACTTCCCAGGCAGCGGCCGCGTTCCAGAAAATCGCGTCGCGGCGTTCCCGTCGCACAGCGATCGGACATTCACAGTCCGCTGTCTGCCTCATGCTGGCAGAGCGTCCTGCCGCCATTCATGGAATGCCGACCCGACGGAGGTCGCGGTCCGATGGATAATTCCCAGGACCGGGCCTCCGACGCTGATTCCGGCGGCCGCGGCGGATTTCGACGGGCCGAATATCCTAGGCTAGTATTCGAGGTCGAAATAGCCGCAGGAAGCCTCGGGGAAACGCTGAGGCGCGCGCAGATCCGGGCGATACGAGAGGTGACCGAATGGGTAGCCCAACAGAAATCAAGAGATGGGGAGAATCCCTCAGAACGTGTTTGAGATCTCCATCCAGAGATCCGGATCGCCTCGACACGCCGATCGGCGAGGGCTCCCCGCATGGCGTGTTGCGACGTCAATGATCATCCGAGGGCGTTCTCAAACACGTTCTCAGAGTAGCCGCCGCAGGGGCCGACTCGGGCCGGCTGGTGGCCCGGGTCGCGTTCGCGGGCCGGACCTCAACCGAAGACCAGCAGGACCCGACCCTGTCCCTGCCACGGCAACTGCGCCGCTGCTCGGCGGTCATTCCCGACGACGCGGTGATCGTCGCGCATTTCTTCGACATCGAGTCCGGCCGCATGGACCTGTCGTCCCGCGGCCGGGGCAGCGCCCACGAGTTGTTCGACATCCCGATCCCGCGCGACGGCGGCATCCAGGATCTTCTCGCCGAAGCCGAACGACCCGATCGGCGGTTCGACTACGTCATCTGCGAGTCGATCGACCGCATCGCCCGGCGTACCTACTACGGCACCTACATCGAACATCACCTGGAGAAGGTCGGGGTCCGCCTCCTCGCGGCCGACGAGCCGATCCAGATCGGCTCCGCGGGCCGGCGCAAGACCAGCGCGACCACCGTGCTGACCCGGCGCGTCAAGCAGGGCATCGCCGAGTGGTACGTCCTGGAGATGCTGGAGAAGTCCTGGGACGGGTTCGCGGTCCACACCGAACAGGGCTTCAACATCGGCAAGCCACCCTACGGCTACCGCGCCGTCCAGATTCCGCACTCAGTACCCGCCAAACGTGCCAAGGGCGTCAAGAAGACCAGACTCGCCGCCGACCCCGTCGAGGGAGTCGTCGTCCGGCAGATCTTCGCCTGGCGCATCGGCGAACGCCTCAGCTACCAACAGATCGCCGACCGGCTCAACCAAGACCTCGTCGCCAGCCCACCGCCCACGCCGGTCGACCCCGCCCGCGCCGTCGGCCGATGGACCATCTCCAACGTCCGAGAGATCATCACCAACCCGAAGCACACCGGCCACATGGTCTGGGGACGCCGCGCCCGCAAACGCGGCCGGAACCGTGCCAACCCGGTCGAAGACTGGATCTGGTCACCCCAGCCGACCCACGACGCCCACGTCACCCTCGAAGGCTTCGTCGAGGCACAGCAGATCGCCAGCCAGCACGCCAAGTCCCGCAGCGCGGGTGGCCGCAACCGTCACCCTCAGACACGCCGCCTCTACCGGCTACGCAGCCATCTGTTCTGCGACCTGTGCGGACGGCGCATGTACGGCAAGACCTCGCACGGGGTCAGCTACTACGTGTGCGCACCCAAACCCGGCTACGTGCCCGCCGGGCACCCGGCAGCATCCAGCTGCTGGGTCCGCGAGGAACCGGTCGTCGAGGGCCTCAGCGAGTTCCTCGCCGATCGGATCTTCGGCCAGTACCGGCGCGACCTGCTCGCCAGCTCGCTGACGACAGGGGGAGACAGCGACAGCAATGATCGTGATCGACGTATCGCCACGCTGGAACGCTCCCTCGCCGACAACGAGCGTCGCAGACGGAGCCTGATCAGAAACCTCGAACTGGTCGATGATCAAGAAAATCCAGACCCGGACCTGAAGCACGACTTCGCGGAGCGCCGCGCCGAGCTTCGAGCCGAACGAACCAAATTCGAACGCGAACTCGAAGATCTACGCGACCAAGTGCGGCAGGCGCCGAACCCAGCCCTGCTCGGACTGCTGCCCGTGGGCGCTGTCGACCTCGTGCGACTACCAGACGAGATCAGCCGCCGGCTCTTCGCAGCCCTCCGCCTGGAGATCCGCTACAACCGCGACACCCGCACCGCTCGATGCAGAGTTACCCTATATGGCGACACGGCGAGATCCGTAGCGAAGATCGGCAGTAGCATCGTTGGCTCCAAGCCTACCGAGAGGGTACACGGAGATGACCAAGGGAGAGGACCGAAAGTGATCGATGGGGAGCGGCGGCTTCCCTCCTTCTGCTTGGTGCCCCCGGCAGGATTCGAACCTGCGCACCCGCCTCCGGAGGGCGGTGCTCTATCCCCTGAGCTACGGGGGCTCTGGGGCAACGGGGCATACGTTACCAGGCGGGAACGCCGGATCGCGTACCCGGGTGCGCCGTAAGCTTCCGGATGTGTACCCCGCCGCCCCCAGGGTCCTCGTCGTCGACGACGACGCGGTGATCCGTCAGCTCGTGGTCGTCAACCTGGAGCTGGAAGGCTTCGAGGTCCATACCGCTGTCGACGGCGTCGACGCGCTGGAGATGGTGCGGGAGGTGGGCCCGCAGGTGATCACTCTCGACATCATGATGCCGAGAATGGACGGCTGGGACGTCGCCGCGCACCTGCGGGAGGACCCGTCGACCGTCGGCATCAAGCTGATCATGCTGACAGCCCGTGCGCAGGAGGCCGACGTCAAGCGCGGCGCGCGCATCGGTGTCGACTACTACCTGACGAAGCCGTTCGATCCGGATGAGCTCATCACTGTCGTCCACCGACTGGCGGCCGGCCAGCCGGTCTGAACGGGAGCCGTTGTCCACAGGCTGGCTGGCCTGATGCGCAACGGTTTTCCACAGGCTGGCGGCTGCCCGTCGGTCTCGGGTGGACGGGCCCGGTGTGGGTCCCGCCGCAGGTAGGACGGCTCGGCGCTGAGCGTTGGACAGGTGGGGGACCATCGCTGCCACGTGCTCGCGGCTCGGCGCCCGGGCTCGGCGGGCGCTCGCGCCGATAGCATCGCGACATGACCCCCGCCGATCTCGCCGACGCCATCGTGGCGGCCATTGGCCGCGCGGTCGCTGACGGCGACCTGGACGTGACTGTGCCGACCACCGTCACGGTCGAGCGACCGAAGAACCCTGAGCATGGGGACTACGCGTCGCCCGTGGCGCTGCAGCTTGCCAAGGCCGCACGACGTCCGCCGCGGGCCGTGGCCGAGGCGCTGGCCGCCCGGCTGGGTGAGAACGACGCGGTCGCGCGGGTCGACATCGCTGGACCGGGCTTCCTGAACATCACCCTGGCGGGCTCTGCGCTGGGGGAGGTCGCCCGCCGCGTGCTCGCCGCGGGCTCCGGCTATGGCCATGCCGCCAAGCCGCGGGACGTGCGGGTCAACCTGGAGTTCGTCAGCGCGAACCCGACGGGCCCGGTGACGCTGGCCTCGGCCCGGTGGGCGGCGGTCGGCGACGCGATGGCCCGGATCCTCACGGCGGCGGGCTTCACCGTCGGCGCCGAGTACTACGTGAACGACGCGGGCGTGCAGGTCGCGCGGTTCGGCGCGTCGCTGCTGGCCGCGGCGGCCGGCCGGGAGATTCCGGCGGACGGCTACCACGGGGCGTACGTCGCCGAGATCGCGACCGCGGTGCGGGCGGCCCGGCCGGACCTGCTCGACCTGCCCGAGGGCGAGGCGCTGGCGGTCGCGAGCGGCGAGGGCCTGGCGCTGATGCTGACCGAGATCCGCTCCACGCTGGAGGGGTTCGGCGTCCACTTCGACCGGTGGGCGTCGGAGAAGGCGCTGCACGACGCCGGGGCGCTGGCCCAGGCCGTCGAGGATTTGCGCGCCCAGGGGCACGTCTACGACGCCGACGGTGCGGTGTGGCTGCGCACCACCGACTTCGGGGACGACAAGGACCGTGCGCTGGTCAAGAGCGACGGCGCGCCGACCTACTTCTGCGCCGACGCCGCCTACTACCGGGACAAGCGGGGCCGCGGGTTCGACCAGCTCATCTATCTGCTCGGCGCGGATCACCACGGCTACGTCGCCCGGCTGAAGGCCATCTCCGCCTGTTTCGGCGACGACCCGGCTACCCATCTGGACGTCATCATCGGCCAGCTGGTCACCCTCACCCGCGGCGGCGAGGCGGTGAAGATGTCCAAGCGGGCGGGCACCTTCCTGACCCTGCATGACCTGGTGGACGCGGTCGGCGTCGACGCGGCGCGCTACTCGCTGGTCCGGTCGTCCCTCGACTCGGCGCTCGACCTCGACCTCGACCTCGTCACCCGGCAGACCAGCGACAACCCGGTCTTCTACGTCCAGTACGCGCACGCTCGGATCAGCTCGTTGCTGCGTAACGCCGAGTCCCTCGGCCTCGCCGTCGCAGCGCCGCAGGAGGTGGACGTCGCGCTGCTCACCCATCCGCGCGAGGTGGATCTGCTGCGCGCCCTCGGCGAGTTCCCACGGGTCATCGAGGCGGCGGCGACGCTGCGCGGCCCACACCGGGTCGCCCGCTACCTGGAGGAGCTGGCGGGCGTCTACCACCGGTTCTATGACGCCTGCCGGGTACTCCCGCAGGGGGACGAGCAGGCCGGTCCGCTCACCGACACCCGGCTGCTGCTGGTCGCGGCCACCCGCGTGGTGCTCGCGAACGGGCTCGGGCTGCTCGGCGTCAGCGCACCGGAGCGGATGTGACAGCCATGCGTACCGTCGGACTGGCAGCAGCGATCGGACAGGCAGTGACCGGACAGGCAGTGGCGAGATGAGCGAGACCACCACCCAGGCGACCGGCCTCGAGGAGAACCTCTGGCCGGCGACGGCCCGGCTCGACGAGGACGGTGCGCTGCGCGTCGGGGGCCTGCGGGCCGACGCCCTCGCCGCCGAGTACGGCACGCCGGCATTCGTGCTGGACGAGGCCGACTTCCGGGACCGCTGCGCGACCTGGCGCAGCTCGTTCGAGGACTGTGACGTCTACTACGCCGGCAAGGCGTTCCTGTGCCGCACGGTCGCCCGCTGGGTCGACGAGGAGGGGCTGAACCTCGACGTCTGCACCGGCGGTGAGCTCGCCGTGGCCCGGTCGGTCGCGTTCCCGCCCGAGCGGCTGCTGTTCCACGGCAACAACAAGTCGGTCGCGGAACTGCGGGCCGCGATCGACTACGGCGTCGGGCGCGTCGTCGTCGACTCGTTCGCCGAGATCGACCGGCTAGCCGGGCTCGCGGCCGAGGCGGGCATCCGTCAGCGGGTCCTGATCCGGGTCACGCCCGGAGTTGAGGCGCACACCCACAGCTACGTCTCCACCGGCCAGGAGGACCAGAAGTTCGGGTTCTCGCTGGCCGGCGGCGCGGCGGCGGAGGCGGTGGCCCGGGTGCTCGCCGCCGATTCCCTGCACCTGGTGGGCCTGCACGCGCACATCGGCTCGCAGATCTTCGACACGGCGGGGTTCGGCCTCGCCGCGCACCGCATGGTCGGGCTGCTCGCCCGGCTGCGGGACACCCACGGCTTGGAGCTGCCCGAACTTGACCTCGGCGGCGGCCTCGGCATCGCCTACACCAGCGAGGACGCACCGCTCGACGTCGCCGAGGTCGCCGAGCGTCTGACCGCGGTGGTGGGCAAGGAGTGCGCCGCGGCGGGTCTCGCCGTGCCGCGCCTGGCTGTGGAGCCCGGCCGGGCGATCGTCGGGCCGACCACGATCACCCTCTACGAGGTCGGGACCGTCAAGGAGCTGCCCGGCCTGCGCACCTTCGTCAGCGTCGACGGCGGCATGAGCGACAACATCCGCACCTCGCTCTACGATGCCCGCTACACCGCGCGGCTGGCCTCGCGGGCCGGCTCGCCCACCGCGCACGTGGTCACCCTCGTCGGCCGGCACTGCGAGTCCGGCGACGTCGTCGCCCACGATGTGCCCCTTCCCGACGACGTGCGCCCCGGCGACCTCGTCGCGGTGCCCGCCAGCGGCGCCTACCACCGGTCGATGGCCAGCAACTACAACCACGTCACCCGGCCACCAGTGATCGCGGTGCGTGATGGCGAGGCCAGGGTGATCGTCCGCCGGGAGACCGAGGACGACCTGCTGCGTCTGGACGCCGACCCGGCGGAGGCGGCCCGATGAACATCGCCCTGCTCGGCTGCGGCGTCGTCGGCAGCGAGATCGTGCGGCTGCTCCGGGTGAACGCCGCCGACCTCGCCGCCCGGGTCGGCGAGCCGCTGCGCCTGGTCGGCATCGCGGTGCGACGGCCGGAGCGGGCGCGTGACCTCGACGTCGACCCGGCGCTGTTCACCGCGGACGCCGCCGGCCTCGTCGCCCGGGAGGACGTCGACCTCGTCATCGAGGTCGTCGGCGGGATCGAGCCGGCCCGGGACTGGTTGCTCGCGGCGCTGCGGGCCGGGAAACCGGTGGTCACCGCCAACAAGGCACTGCTCGCCTCGGACGGAGCCACCCTGCACGACGCCGCCGCCGCGGCCGGCACCGACCTGTACTACGAGGCCGCCGTCGCCGGGGCGATCCCGCTGATCCGCCCGCTGCGGGAGAGCCTCGCCGGCGACCGCGTCCACCGGGTGCTCGGCATCGTCAACGGCACCACCAACTTCGTCCTGACCAGGATGGACGAGACGGGCGCGTCGTTCGCGGAGGCGCTGGCCGAGGCCGGCGCGCTCGGCTATGCCGAGGCCGACCCGTCGGCCGACATCGACGGCTACGACGCCGCCGCGAAGGCGGCGATCATGGCCCAGCTGGCATTCCACTCACGGGTGACGATCGACGATGTCTACCGGGTCGGCATCGGCGACGTCACCGCCGCCGACATCGCCAGCGCCCGCGAGCTCGGCTGCGTCGTGAAGGCGCTGGCCGTCGCCGAGCGCTCGGTGGAGACCGAGGGGATCAGCGTCCGCGTCCACCCGGCGATGATCCCGCGCACGCATCCGCTGGCCGGGGTGCGTGAGGCGTTCAACGCCGTGTTCGTCGAGGCGGAGGCCGCGGGTCAGCTCATGTTCTACGGCCAGGGGGCCGGTGGCGCGCCGACCGCGTCCGCCGTGCTCGGCGACGTGGTTGCCGTGGCCCGCAATCGCATCGCCGGGCGGCGGGGTCCGGGTGAGTCGTCCTACGCGGCGCTGCCGGTGCTGCCGATGGGTCGTACCGTGACGAGGTATCACGTGAACCTCGACGTCACGGACAAGACCGGCGTGCTCGCGGCGGTCGCCGGGGCGTTCGCGCGTCACGATGTGTCCATCAGGAGCGTCCGTCAGGACGGCCGCGGCGACGACGCGAGTCTCGTCCTGGTCACGCACGCCGCGCGGGACGCGGCGCTGTCCGCGACGGTCGAGGAACTGCGCGGTCTCGCCGGGGTGCGGGCCGTGTCCGGGGTGCTGCGGGTCGAGGGAGGTGAGCCGTGATGTCGACGTCCACGTCGGTCGCGGAGTCCATGCCGGTCGCGGAGTCAGTGGCGGCCACGTCATCCACGGCGGGCGCGCCCGCCGGGCGGTCGCACCGGCCATGGCGGGGCATCATCGAGGAGTACCGGGACCGGCTTCCGGTCGACGAGAGCACGCCCGTCATCACTCTGCGTGAGGGTGGGACGCCGCTGCTGCCGGCCCCGCACCTGTCCGAGCTGACCAGGTGTGATGTTCACCTCAAGGTGGAGGGCGCGAACCCGACCGGTTCGTTCAAGGACCGCGGGATGACGGTGGCGATCAGCCGGGCCGTCGGCGCTGGCTCGCAGGCGGTGATCTGCGCGTCCACCGGCAACACGTCGGCCTCCGCCGCCGCCTACGCCGCCCGCGCCGGCATCACCTGCGCGGTGCTCGTCCCGAGCGGCAAGATCGCGCTGGGGAAGCTCGCCCAGGCGTTGGTGCACGGGGCGCGGCTGCTGCAGCTCGACGGCTCGTTCGACGACTGCCTCCGGGTCGCCCGCGAGCTCGCCGACACCTCGCCAGTCACCCTGGTGAACTCGGTGAACCCGTTCCGGCTGGAGGGCCAGAAGACCGCCTCCTTCGAGATCGTCGAGGCGCTCGGGCGGGCCCCCGACGTGCACTGCCTGCCCGTCGGCAACGCCGGCAACATCACCGCCTACTGGCGGGGATACAGCGAGGAGGATGACCGCGTCGGCTCCGGGCGGCCCCGGATGTGCGGTTTCCAGGCCGCGGGCGCCGCGCCCATCGTGCGTGGGGAGGTCGTCACCGCGCCGCAGACGATCGCCACGGCGATCCGCATCGGCAACCCGGCCTCCTGGGACCTCGCCGTCGACGCCCGGGACTCCTCCGGCGGCCTCATCGACGCCGTCAACGATCGGCAGATCCTCGCCGCCTACCGGCTGCTCGCCCGCCGCGAGGGGGTGTTCGTCGAGCCGTCCAGCGCGGCCAGCGTCGCCGGCCTGCTCATGGCCCGGGCGGACGGCCGCATCGGGGCCGGCCAGCGGGTGGTGTGCACCGTGACCGGCAACGGCCTGAAAGATCCCGACTGGGCCATCAGCGGCGCGGCCAAGCCCGAGACGATCCGGCCGACCGTGGCGGGCGCCGCCGAGGCGCTCGGCCTCACCACCTCGTGACCCGGGCCGCCGAGGCGTCCGGGGTCGCGCGGCCGTCCGGAGCCGCCGAGGCGGTCGCGGTGGCCGATGGGCCGCGGGCCGTCGAGGTCGGGCGGCGGGTGCGGGTGCGGGTGCCGGCGACGAGCGCCAACCTCGGCCCCGGCTTCGACGCGTTCGGCCTCGCCCTCGGCCTGCACGACGAGGTCGAGGTCGCGGTGACCACCTCCGGTCTGTCCGTGGACGCCATCGGTCCTGACGCGGTTGCCCAGGACGAGACGCATCTGGTCGTCCGGGCAATCCGGGCAACGTTCGAGCTGCTCGGGTGGTCGCAGCCCGGCCTCGCCCTGCGCTGCGTCAACCGGATCCCGCATGGCCGGGGGCTCGGCTCCTCGGCCGCGGCGATCGTGGCCGGCATCGTGGCCGCCGCCGCGCTGGTCCATGACGACCTCGGCCCGGCCTTCGAGGCCGATCCCCGCCCCGGGGCCGGCATTGGTCCCGGGGCCGGCATTGGTCCTGGGGTCGGCATTGGTCCTGGGGTCGGTGCTGGTCCTGGGGTCGGTGCTGGTCCTGGGGTCGGTGCTGGTGGGGCCGGAGCCGGCAAAGCGGGCGACTGGATGCTGCGGCTCGCGCATGACATCGAGGGCCATCCGGACAATGTCGCGGCGGCGCTCGCCGGCGGCTTCACCCTCGCGTGGCAGGAACCGGACGGGGCGCGCTGCCTGCGGGTGGACCCGTTCGAGGAGCTGCGGCCGGTCGTGTTCGTGCCGTCGGTGCGCCAGTCGACGCGGGAGTCCCGGGGGGCGCTGCCCGAGCGCGTCGCCCTGCCCGACGCGGCCCAGACCCTCGGCCGGGCGGCGTTGCTGGCGCTCGTGCTGTCCGCGGGCGAGCCCGCGGGGGCCTCCCAACGGGCCGAGCTCCTGTTGCGCGCCACCGAGGACCTCCTGCACCAGCCCTACCGGCTGCCTACCGTGCCCGGCTCCGCCGAGCTGGTCACCCGGCTGCGCGCGCGGGGAATAGCCGCGACGCTGTCGGGTTCCGGCCCGTCGGTGCTCGCTCTCGCGGTGAGTGGGCAGCAGGCCGCGACCGCGGTGGGGGAGGCGGGCGCGGACTTCTCCGTCGCGCCGCTGACCGTCGACAGGGCAGGTGCCCAGGTCATCCGCCTGGAAAGCGCTGCGGGACCGGGCGGGCCGGCAGGGTGACCAGGTACGCCGCCGACCGGCCCACGGGGGAGGCGTTTGCCCGTGCGTGTCACTTCGGGAAGTCCTGACGTCTCAAGGTTGTTGCCGAGGTGTCCGCGGCTGGATAGTCTGGTGACTGCACCCGCTGCCACCGCGGCGCGTGCTCGCTCCCGCAGTGTCGCTCTGGCCTCGCCAGATGGACCGTGGTTCGGGACTCCGGTGTTTCGGCCTCGTCGTCGTTGCCTCGGCTCCACACCGGCACACCTGGGCGGGATCGGCGAGTTCGCTCGCGGCAGTCGGCCGCTGGCGCCGTAGACGGGCGCGACTTTCGCCCATCCGGTGCTGTACATCCCCTTCACCCGGCATCTGTGCAGGCGAAGAAGGTTCACACGCTACGCCCGGCTCGTCTGTCGAGCCAGTTCCTTCAGGGAAGGAAAACCTTGAGCGACACCACCAACGTGCTGCCCGCGAGCGCACGTGAGTCTGCGGCACCTGCGACGTCCGCAGTGCCCCACGAGAGCGGGCCGGCGGCCGCCACCTCGTCCGCAGACATCCTCACCTCCGCGCCCGAGGCCGAGAACGGCTCGGCGCAGGCCCCGCGCGGGTCCCGCGCGGCCGCGGTCGACCCGGCCGCCGCGGGAGCCACCGCGACCAGGCGGCGCCGGCAGGGCACCGGCCTGTCCGCCATGCTGCTGCCCGAGCTGCAGGCCATGGCCCAGTCCATGGGCATCCAGGGCGTGGGCCGGCTGCGCAAGGGCCAGCTCATCGCGGCGATCCAGAACCTGCAGAGCGAGAGCACCGGTGGCGCGGCCGCGCCGATCCCGGCCCCGGGCGACTCGCCCGCCGCCGCGCCGGCCCGCCCGTCCGGTGACGACCAGGCTCCCGCCGCCGCGCCCGCCTCCGGTTCCGGTGGCGGCGCCACCCGCACGCGGACCCGCCGTGGCGCCTCCCGCGGGGTGGCGAGCCCTGCCGCCGAGCAGCCGACGCTGCCGGACGGCAACGGCGACACGATCGTCGAGACCAGGCCGGCGCCCGTCGCGGCGGCCCCGCCGGTGCAGACCACTGCCACCACCGCCACCACCTCGCCCGCGCCGGCAGCCAACACCGCCGCCGCGGCTCCGGCACAGTCAGCGCCCGCCACCGGCCGCCAGGGCGAGTCCGCCCCACGCGGCCGTGAGGACCGTCGTGACCGCTCCGCCGACAACGGCCGTGGGGACAGCGGCCGCTCCGGCGAGAGCGCCCGCTCCGGCGACGGCGAGCGTCAGGGAGGCGAGCGCCAGAACGGCGACCGCCGATCGGGCGGGGACCGCTCCGACCGGCAGTCCAACGACCGATCGGGGCGCTCCGATCGTCCGGATCGTGCCGATCGTCCGGATCGTGCCGACCGTTCGGATCGTGCCGACCGTTCGGATCGTGCCGACCGTTCGGATCGTGCCGACCGTTCGGATCGTGCCGACCGTTCGGACCGGTCCGATCGGTCCGACCGCTCCCAGAACGACCGCTCCAACCAGGGCGGCCAGAGCGGCGACGACGAGTTCGGCGGGCGCAGTCGGCGTGGCCGGTTCCGCGAGCGCGGGCGTAACCGGGGCCGGGGCGGTCAGGCCGGGCCGGCCGAGAACGAGCCGGTGCTCCGCGAGGACGACGTCCTGGTGCCCGTCGCTGGCATCCTCGACGTCCTGGACAACTACGCCTTCATCCGGACGAGCGGGTACCTCACCGGCCCGACGGATGTCTACGTCAGCCTCGCCCAGGTCCGCCGCAACGGCCTGCGCCGCGGCGACGCCATCACCGGCGTCGTGCGCGCCCCGCAGGAGGGCGAGCAGCGTCGCGACAAGTACAACGCGCTGGTCCGCCTCGACACCATCAACGGGATGGAGCCCGACGAGGCCCGCGGGCGCCCCGAGTTCACCAAGCTGACCCCGCTCTACCCGCAGGAGCGGCTGCGCCTGGAGACCGAGCCGCACCTGCTGACCACCCGGGTCATCGACCTGGTCATGCCGGTCGGAAAGGGCCAGCGTGCCCTCATCGTCAGCCCGCCGAAGGCCGGCAAGACGATGGTGCTGCAGTCGATCGCCAACGCGATCACGACGAACAACCCGGAAGTCCACCTCATGGTCGTCCTCGTCGACGAGCGGCCCGAGGAGGTCACCGACATGCAGCGGTCGGTGAAGGGAGAGGTCATCGCCTCGACCTTCGACCGCCCGCCGGCCGACCACACCAACGTCGCCGAGCTGTCCATCGAGCGGGCCAAGCGCCTGGTCGAGCTCGGGCACGACGTCGTCGTCCTGCTCGACTCGATCACCCGGCTGGGCCGCGCCTACAACCTGGCCGCCCCGGCGTCCGGGCGCATCCTGTCCGGTGGTGTCGACTCGACGGCGCTGTACCCGCCGAAGCGCTTCCTCGGCGCGGCCCGCAACATCGAGAACGGCGGCTCGCTGACCATCATCGCGACCGCGCTCGTCGAGACCGGGTCGACGATGGACACGGTCATCTTCGAGGAGTTCAAGGGCACGGGTAACGCCGAGCTCAAGCTCGACCGCAAGATCGCCGACAAGCGCATCTTCCCCGCGGTCGACGTGGACGCCTCCAGCACCCGTAAGGAGGAGATCCTCCTCGCGCCCGACGAGCTCGCGATCATGCACAAGCTGCGTCGCGTGCTGCACACCCGGGAGAACCAGCAGGCGCTGGAACTCCTGCTCGACCGGCTCAAGTCGACCCGGACGAACTACGAGTTCCTCATGCAGATCGCCAAGACGGCACCGCCGCAGGATTAGGCGGGGCCCGAATCTGGTTCTGGCAGACTGAACAGCACGCGCGGCTCCGGTTCACGCCCTCCAGCCCGGATGGCGACCCGGCGGCCATATCGGAAGAGGGACCATGAAGGCTGACATCCACCCGGACTACCACGACACGACCGTGACCTGTACCTGCGGGAACACGTTCACCACCCGCAGCACCAAGGACAACGCGTCCATCAGTGCCGAGGTCTGCTCGCAGTGCCACCCGTTCTACACGGGCAAGCAGAAGATCCTCGACGTCGGCGGCCGGGTCGAGAAGTTCGAGCGCCGGTTCGGCCGGCGGCGCCCCGGCGAGAAGGTCGGCGGCGCGAAGTAGCGCGTATGCGGCGCCCGTCCGGTCTTCCCGGGCGGGCGCTGTTTGCGTCCCGAGGCGGCGACGGCCGTCCCGCCTCCCCAGGCTCCCGGGAGCCGCGCGGCGTCCCGGGACCGTCCCGTGCGAAGAGGAACCACCATGACGTCCCCGCTCGACGGCCTTGTCGCGGAGCACGCCGAGATCGAGGGGCAGCTCGCCGACCCAGCGGTGCACAACGATCAGGCGCGGGCCCGTGCCCTCAGCCGCCGCTACGCCCAGCTGGCCCCGGTCGTCGACCTGGCCCATGAGCTTGACCGCGTGACGGGTGACCTTGACGCCGCCCGCGAGCTCGCCGCCCAGGACGCGTCGTTCCGCGGCGAGGTGGCGGAGCTCGACGCCGAGCTCGACCGGCTCAACGAGCGGGTGCGCGCCTACCTCGTCCCGGTCGATCCGGACGACGCCCGCGACGCCATCCTCGAGGTCAAGGCAGGCGCGGGCGGGGAGGAGTCCGCCCTGTTCGCCGGCGATCTGCTGCGGATGTACCTGCGGTACGCCGAGCGGCGCGGCTGGAAGACCGAGATCCTCGATGCCAATCCGTCCGACCTCGGTGGCTACCGCGACGTCAGCGTCGCTGTGAAGGCCCGGGGCAGCGCCGGCGACGGCGTCTACGGCCGGCTGCGGTTCGAGGGCGGGGTGCACCGGGTCCAGCGGGTGCCGGTCACCGAGTCCGCCGGGCGCATCCACACCTCGGCGGCGGGCGTCCTGGTGCTGCCCGAGGCGGAGGACGTCGACGTCGAGATCGATCCGAACGACCTGCGCATCGACGTGTTCCGGTCGTCGGGCCCGGGCGGTCAGAGCGTGAACACCACCGACTCGGCGGTGCGGATCACCCATCTGCCGACGGGCGTCGTGGTGTCCTGCCAGAACGAGAAGAGCCAGCTGCAGAACAAGGAGTCCGCGCTGCGGATCCTGCGGGCCCGCCTGCTGTCCGCCGCCCGGGAGCGGGCCGAGTCCGAGGCCTCGGCGGCCCGGGCCAACCAGGTGCGCACGGTCGACCGCTCCGAGCGGATCCGCACCTACAACTTCGCCGAGAACCGGATCGCCGACCACCGTGTCGGCTACAAGGCGCACAATCTCGACCAGGTCCTCGACGGCGAGCTCGACGAGGTCCTCGACGCGCTCGCCGCTGCCGACCTTGAGGCCCGCCTCGCCGCCCAGTCCTCGTGACCGGACCCGAGCGCACATCGTGATCGACGGGGACGGTCGTGGCGGTCTTTCGGCAGCGAACGTCTCGAACAGGCGGGCAAACCGGACAAAAAGGGGGTGTTCGCGACATGAGACCCTCACCCCCAGTCGAAACCACCGCCCCGAGCGGTGATCACGACCCCATACGCCCCCTGGCCGGACAGCTTGCCGGCCTGCTCGCCGACGCGACGCGGGCGCTGCGCGACGCCGGCGTGGCGAGTCCCCGGGCCGACGCCGAGCAGCTGGCCGCGCACGTACTGGGGGTCGGTCGAGCCCGGCTGGTACTGGTCGACTCCCTGCCCGAGCCCGCCGCCGAACGGTTCGCCGTGCTTGTGCGCCGCCGGGCGGCCCGCGAACCGCTGCAGCACCTCACCGGTGTCGCCGGCTTCCGCTACCTGGACCTGGCGGTCGGCCCCGGCGTGTTCGTCCCCCGGCCCGAGACGGAGTCGGTCGCCGGCTGGGCCATCGACGCCCTGCGAGGGCAGGCCGCGGCGCTCTCGGTCGGCGGTCCGGTGTGTGTTGATCTGTGCGCCGGCTCCGGGGCGATCGCGCTGTCCCTGGCCACGGAGGTGCCCGGCGCCCGGGTGCACGCCGTCGAGGCCGACGAGGGCGCGCTGCGCTGGCTGCGGCGCAACGTGGCGGCGCTCGGGAAGGGCGCCGTCGAGGTGCATGCGGCGGACGTGACGGCCGACCCGCCGCCGTCCCTGGCCCGACTCGCCGGGGCGGTCGACCTGGTCGTGAGCAATCCGCCGTATCTTCCCGATGCCGACCGGGAAGCGGTGGAGCCCGAGGTCGGCGTGCACGACCCGGCCCTGGCACTGTGGGGAGGCGCCGACGGCCTCGACGTCGTGCGCGCCGTCGTCGCCCTCGCTGCGCGCCTGCTGCGCCCCGGGGGACTGCTCGCCGTCGAGCACGCGGACGGCCACGGCACCGCCGCACCGGCGCTGCTGCGCGCGGACGGACGATGGGTGGAGACGGCCGACCACACCGACCTGGCCGGCCGAGATCGATTCGTCACCGGCCGGCTGGCCCGGCCGCTGGACAGGGAGGACGGCTGATGCGCCGATTCGACTGCTCCGACGAGGCCGAGCGGGCCGCCGGGCTGGACGAGGCGGCCGCCACCGTGGGCCGCGGCGGCCTCGTCGTGCTGCCCACCGACACCGTCTACGGCCTGGGCGCCGACGCCTTCGACCGGGAGGCCGTGGCCGCGCTGCTGGCCGCCAAGGGGCGCGGGCGCTCGATGCCCGTGCCGGTGCTGATCGGCTCCTGGCGCACCCTCGACGGTCTCATCGAGCGCACGACCCCGCAGGTTCGCGACCTGATCCAGGCCTTCTGGCCGGGCGCGCTCACCCTCGTGGTCCGCCACGTCCCGTCGCTGCGCTGGGACCTGGGGGAGGGCCGCGGCACGGTCGCGGTGCGTATGCCGCTGCACCCGGTGGCCATCGAGCTGCTCGGCCGCACCGGCCCGATGGCCGTCTCCAGCGCGAACATCAGCGGCCGGCCGCCCGCAACCACGGCCGACGAGGCGATCGCCCAGCTCGGCGGCGCCGCCGAGATCTACCTGGACGGCGGGGCCTGCGCGGACGCCGTCCCCTCGACCATCGTCGACTGCACCGGCGACGTCCCGCTCGTCGTCCGCGCCGGCGCCGTCAGCATCGACGCGCTGCGCGAGGTCCTCCCCCTCGTCCGCGAGCCCGCCGCCCGCTAGCTCCGTTCGCCGGGCGGCCGAGCCGGCGGGGCCGAGTGGAGGGGTGGCGCGGGGGAGAGGACCATTGGTCCGGATCGGGTGGCACGAGCGCAGGAGGTAGCAACGCCATGAGCACCCCGTTCTGGGGCCCCGACTTCGACGAGCTCGCCGATACCGACCCGGAGATCGCGGGTGTGGTGCTCGATGAGCTGGCGCGGCTGCGGAGCGGCCTGCAGCTGATCGCGAGCGAGAACTTCACCTCGCCCGCGGTGCTCGCGGCCCTCGGCTCCACGCTGTCGAACAAGTACGCCGAGGGCTATCCCGGCCGCCGCTACTACGGCGGCTGCCAGGTGGTCGACCGAGCCGAGGAGATCGGCATCGCCCGGGCGAAGGAGCTGTTCGGCGCGGAGCACGCGAACCTGCAGCCGCACTCCGGCGCGTCGGCGAACTTCGCCGTCTACGCGGCGCTGCTGACGCCGGGTGACACGGTGCTCGCGATGTCGCTGCCGCACGGCGGTCACCTCACCCACGGCAGCAGGGTGAGCTTCTCCGGGAAGTGGTTCAACGTCGTCGCCTACGGGGTGCGCGAGGACACGGAGCTCATCGACTACGACCAGGTCCGCGAGCTGGCCCGCCAGCACCGACCCAAAATGATCATCTGTGGGGCGACGGCCTACTCGCGGCTGATCGACTTCGCGGCGTTCCGGTCGATCGCCGACGAGGTCGGCTCCTGGCTGATGGTCGACGCGGCCCACTTCATCGGCCTGGTCGCGGGCGGGGCCATCCCGAGCCCGGTGCCCTACGCCGACGTCGTCAGCTCCACCACCCACAAGGTGCTGCGCGGGCCCCGCGGCGGGATGATCCTGTCCCGGGAGGATCTGGCCGCCCGCATCGACAAGGCGGTGTTCCCGTTCAGCCAGGGCGGGCCGCTCATGCACGCGGTCGCGGCGAAGGCCGTCGCGCTACGGGAGGCCGCCACGCCCGCCTACGCCCGGTACGCTCGGCAGGTGGTGGCCAACGCGCAGGTGCTGGCCGAGGGGCTCGCCGCCGAGGGCATCCGCCCGGTCGCCGGTGGCACCGACACCCACCTCGCCCTGCTCGACCTGCGCGAACTCGGCGTGAGCGGGCGGGACGCGGAGGCCCGCTGTGACGCCGCGGGCATCACCCTGAACAAGAACGCGATCCCCTTCGACCCGCAGCCGCCCGCGATCTCCTCGGGGATCCGGGTCGGCACCCCGGCCGTGACCACCCAGGGCATGGGCGAGGGCGACATGAAGGAGATCGCGGCGCTCATCGGCCGGGCGGTGCGCGATCCCGCCGCCGGGCCGGATGTCGCCGCAGCGGTGTCGGCGCTCGTCGCCCGGCATCCCGCCTACCCCCGGTAGGCCCGCCGCCGGCCGTGGCGCGTCCATGGCCGGCGGCGTGGGGCGCGGCGTGTTCCCAGCTCATCCTCCTCGGCGGTGGGAGATACCGGACGGTGCGCGAGTACCTGCTCGTCTTCGTGGTCTCGGCGGCGGTGACGTTCCTCGCGACGCCGCTGGCCAGGGCGTTCGCGCTGCGCATCGGCGCGGTCGCGGGCGTGCGGGCCCGGGACGTGCACGCCACCCCCACCCCGCGGCTCGGGGGCCTCGCGATGCTCATGGGCCTCTACGCGGGGCTGGAGGTGGCGGACCGGCTGCCGTTCCTGTCGGTCGTGTCCCAGGACTGGTCGGAGACCCGGGCGGTGCTCGTCGCCGGGACGCTCATCTGCCTGCTCGGCGTCGCCGACGACCGGTGGGAGCTGGACTCGCTGACGAAGCTCGCCGGCCAGTTCGCCGCGGCCGGAATCATGGTGCTGCTCGGCGTGCAATGGTCGTTCGCCATCAACCGGGACAGCGAGACCACGCTGAGCCTGGGCCCGGAGACGGCCGTCCCGCTGTCTATCCTCGTCACCGTCGTGCTCATCAACGCGATGAACTTCATCGACGGCCTGGACGGGCTGGCCGCGGGCGTGGCGGGGATCGCGTCGCTGGCCACGTTCTACTTCGCCTACGAGATAGCGGTGATCGACGGCTTCTACCGGGCCTCGCCCGCGGCCCTGCTCGCTGCGGTCACCGCCGGGGTGTGCATCGGGTTCCTGCCGCACAACTTCAATCCGGCGCGACTGTTCATGGGCGACTCGGGCTCGATGCTCATCGGCCTGCTGTCGGCCGCGTCGATGATCTCCGTCACCGGCCAGGTGGCCTACGGAGGTTACGCTGGACCCTCGCGGTCGTATCCGTCGCTGATCCCGCTGGCGATTCCGCTGGCCGTCCTCGCGGTTCCCTTTCTTGATCTCGGGCTCGCGGTCGTGCGGCGGACGCGGGCGGGGCGGTCGCCGTTCGCGGCCGACAAGATGCATCTCCATCACCGCATGCTGGAGATCGGCAACTCGCACGTGAGGGCGGTTCTGTTCATGTACTTCTGGGCGGCTCTCGTCGGTTTCGGCGGGGTCGCGGCGTCGTTCTCCGCATCACCCCTGCCGATCCTCGTCGCCACCGTCGGGGTGGGGCTCGCGGCCCTGCTCGCTCTGCTGGTCCGCACGCAGAAGTCGAAGTCGGTGCGGGCGTGATCGTGTCCGCGGCCCGGGTGATCCGGCTCGGGCTGCTGCTCACCCTGGCACTCGCTGTTCCCGCGGTGGCGGTCGCCGCGGGCGTGCGCGGCGGGACAGGGGCGGCGAGCGCCGCGCTGGGGCTCGGGATCGTCGTCGTGTTCTTCACGATCAGTAAGCTCGCCGTCGGCGCGGTCGCCCGGCGGGCCCCGCATCACCTGTTGGCCGCCGCGCTCGGCACCTACGTGGTGAAGATCGCCCTGTTGGGCGCGCTGCTGGTGTCGCTCCAGGACAGTTCGGCGCTCGACCTGCAGTCGTTCGCCTGGTCGATCTTCGGTGGAGTGTTCGTCTGGATGGGCGCGGAGCTGTGGGTCGCGACCCATACCCGGGTGCCGTTCTTCGACCCGGAGCGGCCCGGCGCCTGGGACCCGGCACGCCGGCCGCCGGCCCGATGAGCACCGGCGCGCCGCGACCGCCCGATGGTGCCAGTCGTGATCGGAAACGCCCGCCGGCGTCCCGGCCCGGAACCCGCCCAGGGGAGCAGCACCCGAGCGAGGCGTGGAACATCTTCGGCACGCTCATTGCCGGGATGGCGTTCTGGGGGCTGGTCGGGTTCGGTCTCGACCGGTTGCTCGGCTTCCGGGCGTTGTTCCTGCCCATTGGTCTGGGGCTCGGCATCGCTCTGTCGATGTATCTGGTGATCTACCGGTTGACCCAGCGCTAGCCCGGTCGATTCAGGGACGTTCGTCCTTTTGGTCGGGGGTTGACGGGGCTTCGTCCTGGCGTCGAGGGGTGTCCGTGTCCGGCGGTTCGGCTCGACCGGGCCGGCTCGCGCCGATGGTCCCGGTGCCGGTGTTCCGAATGGACCCGCGTGTTCGCGTCCGCTGGACCTGGTTCGACCGCTATTTCGGCTGTTCCATGGGGTGCGGCCGGTCCGATTCGTCGCGATCGCTCCGGTCACCGGGACATTCGCGGCGAACGCCCACCCAGCCTGGGAGTCCGGATCGTCGTCATGACCTGACAGGTCATCGACGAATCGGGCGACTTCGGCGAGAGTGGGCGCAGGCGGTACGCGGGGCGGGAAGCGGTGTGACGGCCGCACCCCGTGCTCGGCCGGGCACCAGGCCGATCAGGGCCCGGAGGGCAGCCGCCGACCTGAACGAGACGTCATAAGGTGGTCACGCAGTGTGGAAACGCTATCAACGCAACGAAACCCGCGGACAACGCGCGCATGAAGCAGGATGAACCTCGAAGCGAGTTGGTGCCTGTGGCGCGTCGGTGTGGATAGTATCGCGGGCAACAGGACGTCGGCGTGCCGACACCCATCCGGGGTTGGGCTTGTCGGGACGTCCTTCGTAGCGCTGCCACCGTTTGGCAACAGGTCGTTCTTCGGTGTGGGCGTGTCGTGCGAACCCGGTAGGGTGGGGGCAATCTGTCGCCAGCACGGCAAGCTCACGGAGCCGTGGGTGCCTAACCTATGTGATCATGGAGGTGTCGGTCGTGCCAGTCCTCGCTGATGAGGGCTTCCAGGGCCCCACGAAGGAGGTCTTCCAGACCCCGCACTGGTTCGACTTCGAGGTCGGCTCGGCCCACTTCTACCTCAACAAGGCCACCGGTCTCACGCTCTTCGCCGCCCTGTTCGTCGGTGTGATCTTCTGGCTGGGATTCCGTCAAGCTAGAATCATACCCCGCGGCATCCAGAACCTGTGCGAGTCGGTGTATGACTTCGTCGACCTGCAGATCGCCCGAGGCGTCATCGGGGAGAAGGGCTCGCGCTACACGCCCTACCTGCTGGTCCTGTTCAGCTTCGTGCTGGTCAGCAACGTCCTCGCGGTGATCCCCGCGGCCCAGTTCCCGGCGACCTCGCGCATCGCGGTGCCGATGGTCCTCGCCGTGATCACCTGGGTGATGTTCAACTACGCCGGGATCAAGGCCAACGGCGCCGGCGCGTACTTCAAGGAACTGATCGACCCGGCGCCCACCGCGCCGTTCGCCATCAGGCTGCTGCTGGCCCCGATCGAGATCCTGTCGACGCTGATCGTGCGGCCGTTCACCCTGGCGATCCGGTTGTTCGCGAACATGTTCGCCGGCCACCTGCTGCTGCTGGTGTTCTCGCTGGGCGCGGACTACCTGCTGCCCAAGCCGCCCTTTGTCTTCGGTGTCGCGTCGCTGCTCGTGGCGATCATCCTCACGGCGTTCGAGCTCGTCATCGATGTTCTCCAGGCGTACATCATCACCATCCTGACCGCCGCGTACATCGGCGGAGCGATGGCGCACGGAGGAGAGCACGAGGTAGCTCCGTCCGAGGACCTCGCCGAGCACGCCCCGACGGGTGTGCCGGCCGCGGCGCACGCCTAGTTTCCCGATACTCCCCAAGAGCACCGGCGAGCCCGGTGCCCGAATGAAGAGGAAAGCACCGTGCCCGACCCCTCGATCATCCTCGCTTCCAAGGACGCGGTCACCGGCAGCCTCGGCGCCGTGGCCTACGGCCTTGCCGCCATCGGCCCCGGCATCGGCATCGGCCTCATCTTCGGCCTCGGCGTCCAGGCGATCGCTCGCCAGCCCGAGGCGGAGCAGGTCGCGTTCCGTTACATGCTGATCGGGTTCGCGCTCGCCGAGGCCCTCGCGCTCATCGGCTTCGTCGTTCCCTTCGTCTTCCCGTAAACCGGCGGGGCGACCATGAGCGCGACAGCCAACTTCCTTCTCGCCGCGAGCGAGAGCGGCGGACACGACGAGAACGTCCTGATCCCGCCGCTGAGTGAACTGATCATCGGCACGGTGGCGTTCGGTCTGCTCGTGGCCTTCTTCTTCTGGAAGGTCCGGCCGCAGATCAGCCGGGTGTACGCCGAGCGCACCGACCGCATCGAGGGTGGGCTCGCCCGCGCCGAGACGGCGCAGCGCGAGGCCCAGGCCCTGCTGGAGCAGTACCGCGCGCAGCTGGCCGAGGCCCGGGCCGAGGCCGGGCGCATCCGCGAGGAGGCGCACTCCGAGGGCCGGCAGATCGTCGAGGAGCTGCGGGCGACCGCGGCCCGCGAGGTCGCCGAGCTGAAGGACCGCGCCGACGCGCAGCTTGCGGCCGACCGCGCCCAGATCGTGGCGCAGATCCGGCGTGAGGTGGGCGATCTGGCGATCGACCTCGCCTCGAAGATCGTCGGTTACCAGGTGGAGAGCAGCGCCACCCAGTCCCGGCTCGTCGAGGACTTCATCGCCGCGCTGGACAACTCGGCCGAGGGCGCGGGCAGCGCCGCCGCGCCGGTGGGTCCGGGGGGCTGACGATGGAGGGAGCCTCCAGGCACGGGCTCGCCGCCGCGCGGGCGACCCTCGACCAGGCCCTGGCGACGGCACCGAGCGGTGTCGCGGCGGCGGACGCCGGGCGGGTTGCCGACGACCTGCGGGCCGTCGCCGAGCTGCTCGACCGCGAGCCGACTATCCGGCGGGCGCTCACCGACCCGGGCGCGCCCCCCGCGGCCCGCACCGAGCTGGTGACCCGGCTGCTCGGCACCCAGATCGATCCCGCGACACTGGCGATCACGCACACCGCGGTCGCCGCCCGCTGGTCCCGCCCGGTCGACCTGCGGCTCGCGCTGCAGGAGCTCAGCGTCGAGGCGCTGCTGGTCGAGGCCGAGCGGGACGGTGCGCTGGAGGAGGTCGAGGACGAGCTCTTCCGGTTCGGCCGGATCCTTGGTCAGAACCCCCAGCTCGCCCTGGCGCTCACCGATCCGGCCGCGCCGGCGTCGGTGAAGAACGCGCTGCTCACCCGGTTGCTGTCCGGGCGGGCCCACCAGGTCACCCAGCGGCTGGCCCAGCAGGCCGCCGCCGACCGGGTGCACGGTGACGTCGAGCGCCGCCTGGCCGACTTCAGCCGGATCGCCGCCGCCCGCCGGGGTCGGGTCGTGGCGATCGTGCGCACGGCGGTGCCGCTGTCCGACGAGGTGGTCGCCCGCCTCGGCGCGGCGGTCAGCCGGTACTTCGGCCGTCAGATCCAGACCCAGGTCGACCTCGATCCCGCCCTGCTGGGCGGCGTCGTGGTACAGGTCGGTGACGAGGTGGTCGACGGCAGCGTGCTGCGCCGTCTGAACGCCGCGCGCCGGACGATGCTCCGGTAGCCGGGACGGTCATGACCATGACGGTTTCCTCGGCGGCACCCAGGCGACCTGCCCGCCCAGCGATGAACGACGAAGGACGTAAGCGATGACTGAACTCTCCATCCGGCCGGAGGAGATCCGCGACGCCCTACGGGAGTACGTCGACTCCTTCCAGGCCACCTCCGCCGGCCGGGAGGAGGTCGGCCGGGTGACCGTCACCGGTGACGGCATCGCCCGCGTCGAGGGTCTCCCGCACACGATGACCAACGAGCTGCTGGAGTTCCACGGCGGCGTGCTCGGCCTCGCGCTCAACCTCGAGGTCGGCGAGATCGGCACGGTCATCCTCGGCGAGTCCGAGCACATCGAGGAGGGCCAGGAGGTCCGCCGCACCGGCGAGATCCTCTCGGTCCCGGTCGGTGATGGCTTTCTCGGCCGGGTCGTCGACCCGCTGGGCCGCCCGATCGACGGCCTCGGCGAGATCCAGGCCGCCGGGACGCGGGCCCTGGAGCTGCAGGCGCCGACCGTCGTCCAGCGTCAGCCGGTGAAGGAACCGCTGCAGACGGGCATCAAGGCGATCGACGCCATGACCGCCATCGGCCGCGGCCAGCGCCAGCTGATCATCGGCGACCGGCAGACCGGCAAGACCACGGTGGCCATCGACGCGATCATCAACCAGCGGGACAACTGGGCCTCCGGCGACCCCAAGCGTCAGGTCAAGTGCGTCTACGTGGCCGTCGGCCAGAAGAAGACGACCATCCGCGAGGTGGTGAACACCCTCGAGGAGGCCGGCGCGCTGGCCTACACCACGATCGTCGCCGCCCCCGCGGACGAGCCGGCCGGTTTCAAGTACATCGCGCCGTACTCCGGTTCCGCGATCGCGCAGCACTGGATGTACAGCGGCCAGCACTCGCTGATCGTCTTCGACGACCTGTCCAAGCAGGCCGAGGCGTACCGGGCGATCTCGCTGCTGCTGCGCCGTCCGCCGGGCCGTGAGGCGTACCCCGGCGACGTGTTCTACCTGCACTCCCGCCTGCTGGAGCGCTGCGCGAAGCTGTCCGACGAGCTCGGCGGCGGATCGCTCACCGGGCTGCCGATCATCGAGACGAAGGCCAGCGACATCTCGGCCTACATCCCGACGAACGTCATCTCGATCACCGACGGGCAGATCTTCCTCGAGGCGGACCTGTTCAACCAGGGTGTGCGGCCCGCCATCAACGTCGGCACCTCGGTGTCGCGCGTCGGCGGCAGCGCCCAGACCAAGGCGATGAAGTCGGTCGCCGGCCGCCTGCGTCTGGACCTGGCCCAGTACCGCGAGCTGGAGGCGTTCTCCGCGTTCGGCTCCGACCTGGACAAGGCCTCGCGCGACCAGCTGGCCCGCGGCGCCCGGCTGGTCGAGCTGCTCAAGCAGCCGCAGAACCAGCCGTACGCCACCGAGCGGCAGGTCGTGTCGATCTGGGCCGGTACCACCGGCAAGCTCGACGACGTGCCGGTCGCCGACATCCGGCGCTTCGAGGCGGAGTTCCTGGACTACGTCGGTCGGTCGTTCGCGTCCGCCTATGACGCCATCGTCTCCACCGGCAAGCTCAGCGACGACACGATCGCCGAGCTCACGCGGGCCATCGGGGAGTTCAAGAAGCAGTTCACGCTCTCCGACGGTCAGCCGCTGGTCAACGAGGCGGCCGCCACCCCGCTTGCCCCGGGTGAGGTGCGCCAGGAGTCGATCCCGGTCCACCGCCCCGCGCGTCCCACCGACGAGGGCTGATCCGTGGCGGGGCAGCTTCGTGAGTACCGGCGGCGCATCAAGTCGGTACAGTCGACGAAGAAGATCACCAAGGCGATGGAGCTGATCGCGGCGTCGCGGATCGCCAAGGCGCGGGCCCGCGTCGCGGCGGCTCGGCCCTACGCCGACGAGATCACCCGGGTGATCGAGGCGGTGGCGTCGCAGACCACGATCAGCCACCCGCTGACCACCGAGCACGCCCAGGCCGCGCGGGCCGCGGTCGTGGTGATCACCAGCGACCGCGGCCTGGCTGGCGGCTACAGCTCGAACGCGCTCAAGCGCACGAACGAGCTGGTCGAGCTGCTGCGCTCGGAGGGCAAGGAGATCACACTGCACGTCGTCGGGCGCAAGGGAGTGGGCTACTACCGCTTCCGCGGCCGGACGATCCACGGTGAGTACACCGGGTTCTCCGAGCAGCCGACCTACGGTGACGCCAAGTCGGTGGCGGACGCGCTGATCGCGGCGTTCGTCGCGGATGCCGCGGACGGCGGGGTGGACGAGATCCACGTCGTGCACACCGAGTACGTCTCGGCACTCACGCAGACTCCGGTCGCCCGGCGCCTGCTGCCGATGGTGCTCACCGAGACCGACGAGCCGCCGGCGCACGGCCCGCTGCCCCAGTACGAGTTCGAACCCTCCGCGGAGGCGGTGCTCGACGCGCTCCTGCCCCGGTATGTCGAGAGCCGTCTGTACGCGGCGATGCTGGAGTCGGCGGCGTCGGAGTCGGCGGCGCGGCAGCGGGCGATGAAGTCGGCGACCGACAACGCCGAGGAACTCGTCCGCAGCTACACCCGGCAGGCGAACCGCGCCCGTCAGGACGCCATCACTCAGGAGATCTCCGAGATCGTCGGCGGTGCCAACGCGCTGGCGTCGGCATCCTGAGGCAGACGGACCCGTATGGTGACGAGATCGCGACGCGTGGACGGGTGGCGAGGCCACCCGCCATGTCGTCGCGTTCTCGGACGCATGAGGTGACACTGAGAATTTAGGTGACACTGAGAGCGGGACCACAACATCGTGCGGACGTCGACCACAACGTAGAAGTGCGGCGCCGGCGGTGACGGCGGGCGGGGACGAGCCCACTGTCACCGCACGACGCCGGAGGTGCCAGAGAACGGCTAGCCCGAGGCTGCGGCGACGGGCAACGATGGGAAACTGAGGACGCCATGACCGTCACCACCAGCTCGCCGGCCACAGCGGAGGGCCGGACCCCGGGGATCGGCCGGGTCGCCCGAGTCATCGGACCGGTCGTCGACGTGGAGTTCGCTCCCGACGAACTCCCGGAGATCTACCACGCGCTGCAGGTCGACCGGACGATCGGCGACCAGACCGCGACGCTGACCCTCGAGGTCGCCCAGCACATCGGTGACAACACCGTGCGGGCCATCTCAATGCAGCAGACCGACGGCCTGGTCCGCGGCGCGGCGGTGCGCGACACCGGCGCACCGATCTCCGTCCCGGTCGGCGACGCCACCAAGGGGCACGTGTTCAACGTGCTCGGCACCCCGCTGGACGTCGACAAGGTCGACTCCGAGACGGTCTGGCCGATCCACCGTTCGGCCCCGCCGTTCGACCAGCTCGAGTCCAAGACCGAGATGTTCACGACCGGCATCAAGGTCATCGACCTGCTCGCGCCGTACGTGCGCGGTGGGAAGATCGGCCTGTTCGGCGGTGCCGGCGTCGGCAAGACCGTCATCATCCAGGAGATGATCCGCCGAGTCGCCAAGGAGTTCGGTGGCGTCTCGGTGTTCGCCGGTGTCGGCGAGCGCACCCGTGAGGGCAACGACCTGTTCCTCGAGATGACCGAGGCCGGCGTCATCGAGGACACGGCGCTCGTCTTCGGCCAGATGGACGAGCCGCCGGGCACCCGGCTGCGGGTCGCGCTCGGCGCGCTGACCATGGCCGAGTACTTCCGGGACGTCCAGAAGCAGGACGTGCTACTGTTCATCGACAACATCTTCCGGTTCACCCAGGCCGGCTCCGAGGTGTCGACCCTGCTCGGCCGGATGCCCTCGGCCGTGGGATACCAGCCCACCCTCGCCGACGAGATGGGCGTGCTCCAGGAGCGGATCACCTCGACCCGCGGCCGGTCCATCACCTCGCTGCAGGCGATCTACGTGCCCGCGGACGACCTGACCGACCCTGCGCCGGCGACGACCTTCACCCACCTCGACGCCCAGACGGTGCTCGACCGGGCCATCTCCGACCTGGGCATCTACCCGGCCGTCAGCCCGCTCGACTCGAACTCGCGAATCCTCGACCCGCGCCACATCGGGCAGGAGCACTACGACACCGCCCGCGAGGTGCAGCGGATCCTGCAGCGCTACAAGGACCTGCAGGACATCATCGCCATCCTCGGTATCGACGAGCTCTCCGAAGAGGACAAGATCCTCGTCAACCGGGCCCGGCGTATCCAGCGGTTCCTGTCGCAGCCGTTCTTCGTCGCGGAGCAGTTCACCAACATCCCGGGCAAGTTCGTGCCCCTGGACGAGACGATCGACTCGTTCAAGCGGCTCACCCAGGGCGACTTCGACCACCTGCCCGAGCAGGCGTTCTTCATGTGCGGTGGCATCGAGGACGCGGAGAAGAACGCGGAGAACCTCTGATGCCGATGCGCGTGGCGATCGTCTCGCCCGAGCAGGAGGTGTGGTCCGGCGAGGCCGACATGGTCGTCGCCCGGACCACTGATGGTGATCTCGGCGTCCTGCCCGGCCACGTGTCGCTGCTCGGGGTGCTCGCCCCCGGCGGCACGGTGCGGGTGAAGACCGGCGGCCAGGAGCTCAGCGCCCAGGTGGACGGCGGCTTCATCTCCGTCACCAAGCAGGGCGTGAGCATCCTGGCGGAGACGGCGACCCTGGGCTGATCCAGCACCACAACTGATCGGCACCACAACTGATCCAACACCACTGACGCACGCCGAACGAGGACGGCCGCGACTCCCGACCATCCGGGGGCGCGGCCGTTTCACATGCCGGGCGGTCCGGTGCCCCCACGTTCTCGTGCCCGGGGTTCACATCTCCAGGATGAATCTCAGGGCTTCGGTCATGCGGAGCAGGTGGTCGGGGCCCACGACGCCGAGGCGACGGGTGAACCGACGCTGGGAGACGGACTTGACGTCCTCGACCTTGGCGTAGCTCGTCTCGCGCAGCCCGGTGCCACCAGGGGCGAGCTCGACGTGGGACGGCAGCCCACGGTAGGTCCGGGTGACCGGGACGACGATGGACAGGCCCGCGCGGCTCCTGTTGAGCCGATCCGCGGACACGACCACCGCCGGCCGGCGCAGGCCCTGCTCGTGCCCCACCGGCTCGCCGAAGTCGACCATCCACACCTCGCCGCGGCGAGGTGTGATCACTCCAGCCCGCCCCGCCCTGGCCCGTCGGGTACCAGCCCGTCCCGCAGGGCCGGGGCCTGTGCCGAACGCTCGGCCTCGACCTCGTCCCAGGCCTCGGCGTCGTCGGCGAGCTGCTCGTAGCCCGCCTCGAAGCCGCGCCAGAACAACTCGCGCTCGTACGCCTCGACGGCCTCGTCAATGATCGTCTGCATCTGCTGGCCGGTGGTCGCGGCCATGGCCGCGACCCGCTGCCGCGTCCTGTCGCTCACGCGCACCGTGGTACTCATGATCGCTAGTCTACAATTGGGTTGACTGCACTGTCGACCCTCCGGTATGAGCGCACCGCGACCGTCAGGCGTGCGCGCCGGGGCGCCAGAGGACGTCGCCGTCCGGGTTCGCCACCCGGGAGAGGATGAACAGCAGGTCGGAGAGCCGGTTGAGGTACTGGGCGGGCAGCGGGCCGGTGCGCTCCGGATCGGCCTCGCGAAGCGCCCAGGTGGCCCGCTCGGCGCGCCGGGTGACGGTGCGCGCGGTGTGCAGCAGCGCCGCTCCCGGGGTGCCGCCCGGCAGGATGAACGAGGCGAGCTTCGGCAGGTCGGCGTTGAAGCGGTCGCACGCCTCCTCGAGCCGCTCCACGTACGCCTCGGTGATCCGCAGCGGGGGATAGGCCGGCTCGGCCACGACCGGGGTGCACAGATCGGCGCCGACGTCGAACAGGTCGTTCTGCACCTGCCCGAGCACCTCCCGCACCTCGTCGGCGAGGTTGCCGAGGGCGAGCGCGACACCGATCGCGGCGTTCGCCTCGTCGACGTCGGCATACGCCGCCAGCCGCGGATCCGTCTTCGCCACCCGCGACATGTCGCCGAGCGCCGTCGTCCCGTCGTCGCCGGTCCGGGTGTAGATCCGCGTCAGATGCACCGCCATGCCCACCACTCTAGGCCGCGCGCCCCGCACGTGATCACGAAGGCGCCGATGCGGCGCCAGGGTGAACTCTGGGCATGATCACATGGACAGAGCGGACAGGAAACCGTGCGATCATGACAGGGGTGCGCCGCCCCCGCAGCCGGGGGTGCGGTGGGGCTCGGAGGCGGGCGTGGAGGAGGGTGGCGTCGTCGGTGACGCTGAAGCGGGGGACGCGGGTGCGGGTGGGGTCGGCGCGCTCGGCGGCGCGCAGGCGGTCGAGCAGCGCGCCGGCCCGACCGGCGACGATCTCGTCGAGCAGGGCGTCCTCGTCCGCGACCAGCGCGAAGGGGCGGACGGCGCGGGCATAGCCGTCGGACATGACGACGAGGTCGGTGCCCGGCGTCGCCGGGACGGTGGTGACGTGCGCGTGGTCGGCGGCGTCCGGCGCGTCGGCGAGGACCCACAGGCCGGCTGGCGTGTTGCGCCGTGCCCGGCGCTCGCGGCTGGCGGCCTGCTCCCGGGCGTAGGCCTCGGCGGCGTCGACGCCCCGATCGAACTCGGCCCGGATCCTGGCGAGCAGCGCCTCCTCCACCCCGTCGAACTGGGGTCGGTGAGGGTCACCGCAGCCGCGCCGGGCGCGCGCACCACGACGGGGCCCAGTAGAACGCGTTGAACCGGGTCTGCTCCGGCTGGTGTCACACTCCGAGGTGATTCGATCCTCTGTATCCGTCGCCGCGACACGGGTGCCTGGCAGATTCCTGGCGGCGTGGGGGCGGAAGCGGGCCTGGGGGGCGAGGGGCGTGGTGGGGGGCAATCCGGTGGGTGCCGATGAAGATCTTGGGGGCAGGACCTAGCATCGAGGCCCGTGGAGCGCTTCGTCGTGACAGGTGGCACCCGGCTGGTCGGCGAGGTAGCCGTCCCGGGTGCGAAGAACTCTGTTCTCAAGCTGATGGCCGCGAGCCTGCTGGCGTCCGGCCGCACGACCCTGACCGCGGTTCCCGACATCCTCGACGTGACGGTGATGGGAGACGTGCTCGCCGGGCTCGGCGCCGGCGTCGAGCGGGACGTCGAGGGCGGCCGGCTCAGCGTCGACGTCCCCGACGAGCCCGGGGTCGCGGCCGACGGTGACCTCGTGCGCCGGATCCGGGCGTCCGTGGCGGTCCTCGGCCCGCTGGTGGCCCGCTGCGGCGAGGCCCGGGTCGCGCTGCCGGGTGGCGACGCGATCGGCTCGCGGGCCCTGGACATCCATGTCAACGGGCTGACGAAACTCGGCGCTGTAGTCGACGTGGAGGCCGGCGCGCTCGTCGCGCGCAGCGCCGGGCGGCTGCAGGGCGCATCGATCTGGCTCGATTTCCCCAGCGTCGGCGCCACGGAGAACCTGCTGATGGCCGGCGTGCTTGCCAAGGGCACCACGGTCATCGACAACGCCGCCCAGGAGCCCGAGATCGCCGACCTGTGCGCGATGCTCACCGCGATGGGGGCCCGCGTCGAGGGGGCGGGGTCGTCCACCCTGGTGATCGAGGGCGTGGAGTCGCTCACGGCCGTCGAGCACGAGACGGTTCCGGACCGCATCGTCGCCGGCACCTACGCCGTGGGCGCGCTGATGACCGGTGGCGACGTGATGATCCGGAACGGACGCGCCGGGCACCTCGGGATCGTGCTGGAGAAGCTGGTCCAGGCCGGCGCCGAGATCGACGTCCGCGACGACGGGTTCCGGGTGGTTGGTCGGGACCGGCCACGCTCGATCGATGTGGTGACGCTGCCCTACCCGGGTTTCCCGACCGACCTGTTGCCGCAGGTGATCGCGCTGGAGTCGATCAGTTCCGGGACGTCGCTCATCACCGAGAACGTCTTCGACAGCCGGTTCGTGTTCTGCCGGGAGCTGCACAAGCTCGGCGCTGATCTGCGCACGGACGGCCACCACGTCATCGTCCGGCCCGCGCGGCGGCTCAGCGGCGGGACCGTGATGGCCTCGGACGTGCGGGCCGGCGCGGGACTCGTGCTCGCCGGTCTGGTCGCCGGTGGCGTCACCGAGGTGACCGACGTCCACCACATCGACCGCGGGTACGCCCGGTTCGTCGAGAACATGACCGCGCTCGGCGCCGACATCCAGCGAGTCCCCGAGCGAGCGGTGGCCTGAGCGAGTGGCTCAGGAGTGGGAGAGCGGGCCGCCGGGGGGTGTGGCGAGCGCCTGGGCGGCGCGGTCCGCGTCCGAGCCGAAGACGAGCACGTGACGGCGCACGCGCGGCCTGGAGAGGATGTTGCCGGCGGCGTCGACGTGCAGCGGCGTCATCGCCGAGCCCCAGGTGGAGCGGATCCCCTGGGCGCGCAGGGCGCCGCGCAGGCGGCCGACCTCGGCGGGGGAGTCGACGACGGCGACCGCGACCAGCAGCCCGAAGTCGCTGCCGAGCACGACCCCGCTCGGCAGCGCCCGCACCGGCAGGCTCGCCCACCGGGCCGCCAGTACCAGCAGCGCCACGGTCAGCATCGCGACGGCCGGTTCGATGAAGTACTGCGCCGTGCCCACGGGTAGCTGACACCTCCCGCTCGCCGGGCCGCGGCCGACCTCGCCCGACCGGGCTACCTTCCGCCCGGTACGTGGCGCGCCGTCCGACGGCCATCCGGATTCCATCGTCCCAGACATACCCAGCTCCGGCACCGTTTCCGGCCGCGATTCTGCCGTGATGACCCCGCAATTCCGCCACGGATTCCCGCCGGGTAAACATCTCACCGCAGCGGCTGGGATCATCGAGACACCCGGCCCCGGACCTACGTGGCCGATGGACGAACGGTTCGGACGAGGCGTGAGGGCGTCTCACGGTCCGCCCTGGGCGGACCCGCACCGCAGTGCCAGCGGTACCGCAGTGCCAGCGGTACCGCAGTGCCAGCCGTACCGCAGTGCCAGCCGTACCGCGCGAGCGCCAGACGTCGCGGCCCGGGTCATTCGGAAGCATCGGGCGCCCGTGCGGGCGGCCGGGGACGGGAGACCAGATGAGCGACGACGGCGTCACCCTGGTGGACGTGCGCAGCATGCCGGCCGCAGGCGCAGGCGGGGCCGGGCAGGCGGTCCGCCTCGCCGGGCGGGTGGACGTGCGGACGGTGGGCACCCTGAGATGTCTGCTGCATGCCGCCATCGACACCGGCAGTGGCCCGCTTCGGGTCGACGTGGCCGGGCTGGAGCTCGGCGACCACGCCGCGCTCGGCGTCCTGCTGGGCGGGGCGCGCCGGGCCCGGGCGGCGGGGCGGTCCATGGTGCTCGTCGACGTGCCGTCGGCGCTGGGCCGGATGTTCGTCGCGGACCGGCTCGGCCGGCTGCTCCGCTTCGAGGAGACCACCGACCTGGTGCACGTCGGTCACGCCTGACCATCGGCCGCTGCCGATACCGCTGTGTGGCCGATCCGGCCCACCCTGGCGCGGACGGACGGTAACCGATGCCGTCATGTGGTCACGGCACGTCGACGGGCGGACCGTCCGGCCTGCGACCCGCGCGCGGGTGCCGAGGGATGGTGACGCTTTTCGGATGGAAACCGTCACCATCCCTCGGCACCATGCGGCTGCCATCGGGGAGCAGGGGGATATGTTCTGATTCGACGAGAAAATACCTGCTACGCAGGGTGACCCCGCCTCTCTGTGGCCCAGGTGGGATGCGCCAGCGCCGGCCGTGACTGTCGTCGGATGAGACCGGGGCGGGTCAGGCCCCGCGTCTGGTGAGGGCACTCCGGGTGCCGTGGGAGCGCACCGAACCGGGGCGGACGCGTACGGTGATCTCGGGTGCGCCCGCGTGTGAGCGGGGGAACCGATGCGGCATGCTTTCCGGGTACATGCTGATCGGGTGTCGCTCCCAGGCGACGGGACCCGGCTCATGGCACGGTGGTTGCCGGACGGAGGCGTGCAGGACGTGGAGGTGCCCGCGCGGGTGGACATGGCCGGCGAACGCGGCGTGCGATCCGGGGGACTGCTCGCGGCGCGTGAACTGAAGCCGATGGTGGTGGTGGCGGCCTTCGTCGTCGCCATCCTGATCGGCGTAGGCATCGGCTACGGCACCGCCGACCGCGGCTCGGACACCGCCACTGCGGCGCCAGCCGCGCCGGCACCGGCGTTGACCCCGGCCCAGAGCGTCCCGTCATGGGCGACCAGCCGCGTCCCCGGCACCGCGCACCAGATGCGGGTGACCGCCGAGCCCGACCCGGCCAAGCTACGGTTCGCGCTGCAGTGGACGGTGGCTGACGAGATCAAGGCCGCCGGCACAAGCAGCACGATCACCGCGCGACAGGTCACCGTGGTGGAGGGCATCCTGTACTTCGGCGCCATCGAAGGGGCCGACGCCGCGCACGACGAGTACTGGGCGATCGGCCGCATCAAGGTTCCGAGTGTGCCGACACCGTTGCCCGACCCCCACGTGTGGCGCCGGATCGGCGCGGGACCGTGGACGATCGTCGCCAGCGGCCCGGCCGCCTGCGGTCGTATCCCACAGGCCCTGCTGCGCGACGTCTGGAAGGGGCAGCCGCCGCCCTGCACCGGCTGATCCGCTCCGGCGGGCATACGGTCGGGTCATGGCATCGCCCCCCGCCGACGCGGCTGCCCCCCACCACACCGCCCCGTCCCTGGACGACGCGATCGCCTTCGCCACGAGGATCCACACCGGTCAGACGGACAAGGCCGGCGAGGAGTACATCGGCCATCCTCTGCGGGTGATGGCGACGGTCGCGCGCACCGCCGGTCCCGCCGGCGTCGACGCGCAGGCCGCCCAGATCGCCGCGATCCTTCACGACGTCGTGGAGGACAGCGAGACCACCATCGCCGACCTGGCCGCCGCCGGCTACCCCCCCGCGGTCGTGGCAGCCGTCGACGCGCTGTCCCACCGTCCCGACGAGTCGACCCGGGACTACCTGGCCCGGGTCGCCGCGGACGCGCTGGCCGTCGTCGTCAAACGAGCGGACATTCAGGACAACTCGGATCCCGGTCGGCTCGGCCGGCTGCCCGCCGAGCAGGCCGAGCGGCTGGCCGTCCGGTATGCCGGGCGACGCGCGCTGCTCGACGACCTCCTCCTGTCCGCGCAGCGGCCGGCCGCCGACGGGGGCGGGGACCAGGAGTGACCTCCGGCGACCCGGCTCACGAGCCCCCCGCCGCCGAGTCGCAGTACCAGCGGCTGACCCGCAACTGGGCGGAGCTGCTCCAGGAGATCCGGGTCGCCCAGACCGGCGTGCAGATCCTGTTCGGCTTCCTGCTGACGCTGCCCTTCACGGCCCGCTGGAACGTGGTGACGCCGTTCCAGCGGGCGATCTTCATCGCGATCCTGCTGCTGACGGCGCTCGCGTCCGTGCTGCTGATCGGTCCGGTGGCGTTCCACCGGGTCGTCTTCCGTCACCATGCCCGGGCCGAGCTCGTGCGCGCGGCCAACGCGCTGGCTCTCGCGGGTCTCGTGGTGCTCGCCCTCGCGATCGTGGGCGTCGTCCTGCTCGTGGTGAGCGTGCTGATGGGGACGGTGGCCACGGTCGTCATCGGGCTCGGCACGGCGGTGACGTTCGCAGCGGTGTGGGGCCTGCTGCCCGCCCTGGCGCTGCGCCAGGCCGAACAACGCCCGCGGCCCGCGGAGCCGCCCGCGGCTGACCGGACCAACGGAACTGACCGGGCTGACCGGGCTGACCGGGCTGACAGAGCTGACAGAGCTGACCGGGCCGAGGGGGGCGACGCCCACCCGGAGGGGGACGGACCGGGCGCGATACCGTGACCGCATGCGGCTCGTGATCGCTCGGTGCAGCGTCGACTATGTCGGGCGGCTGACCGCCCATCTGCCGAGCGCGGTCCGGCTGGTGCTCGTCAAGGCGGACGGTTCGGTGTCCATCCACGCCGACGGCCGTGCCTACAAGCCGCTGAACTGGATGAGCCCGCCGTGCGCCATCGCCGAGGAGCCGGGCGTCTGGCGGGTCACCAACAAGGCCGCCGAGCAGCTCGTCATCACCCTCGAGGAAGTCCTGCACGACTCGACGCACGAGCTGGGGATCGACCCGGGCCTGCGCAAGGACGGCGTCGAGGCGCACCTGCAGGTCCTGCTCGCCGACCGGCCGGACGCGATCGCGCCGGGGCTCACCCTCGTGCGCCGGGAGTACGAGACCGGAATCGGCCCGGTCGACCTGCTCTGCCGGGACCGTGACGGCTCGACCGTCGCCGTCGAGATCAAGCGCAAGGGCGAGATCGACGGCGTCGAGCAGCTCACCCGCTACCTCGTCCGGCTCGACGCTGACCCGGCGCTTCCCCACCCGGTGCGGGGGATCCTCGCCGCGCAGTCCATCACCCCGCAGGCGCGGCTGCTCGCCGCCGACCGCGGGCTGGGCTGCGTCGTCGTCGACTACGACGAGCTGCGCGGCCTGGAGCCGTCCATCCCGACCCTGTTCTGACACGGCTGGCCGGCGGCTGTCCCGCCAGGTGATCTGACGGCTGCCCTGTCGGTTGTCCTTGCGGCGGGTGCCGTTCGGTGCTCTCGACGACGCCCTCCCTCCGCATTGCGCGACCAGCAGCCTGTGTCCCGTATGCGCGCTGACGACCTCTTTCCGGGAAATGCGGATTCCGGAGAATGTGGGCCCGGTCGGAAACTGATCTCGGGCCGTGTCGGGGAAAGGCTGGGAGAATCGGCGGACCGCGGTTCGCCCGCGGGTGGTCCGCATTTCCGGCGCCCGATCGTGGGATTTCTGGGAGGTGCGGGGCGGCGGCGGGCGGCGTCGACGTCAGGAGCCCGCAATGGCGCAGATGTCCCCGACCCCGCACACCCCGACCGGCCCGTCCCGAAGCCCTTCCTCCACATCGCCGCCCGTGTCGGGATCACGCTCCCCCTCCGGTTCGATGGTTCCGTCCGGGCTGCCCGCGCACGCCGGATCACCGGAGCGGTCGCGGATCGGCGTCGTGGGACTGGGCACGATGGGTGCCGGGATCACCGAGGCGCTGCTGCGCTGTGGGCTGACCGTCGTGGGCGTGGAGCGTGACGACGACGGCGTGCGCCGAGCCCGGGCGCGCCTCGGGCGTTCACTGGAACGGGCGTCCCGGCATGGGCAGGACGGATCGGGCGATCCGGGCGACCTGCTGCCCCGCCTCGAGCTCGGTGCGGACCTCGGGGCGGTCGCCACCTGTGGCCTGGTCATCGAGGCGATCGACGAGGACCACGAGGCCAAGGCCGCGCTCCTGGGCCGGCTGGACCGGATCCTCCCGCCCGCCACCGTGGTCGCCACGAACACCAGCTCGCTGTCGGTCACCGAACTCGCGGCGGGCACCGGCCGCTCGGCGCGGGTGCTCGGCATGCACTGGTTCAACCCAGCGCCGGTGATGCGCCTGGTCGAGATCGTGCGGACCGTCGTGACGGACGACGACGCCGTGGCCGCCGTCGAGTCGCTGGCGACCACGGCCGGCAAGACCTCCGTGGTCGCGGCCGACCGCGCCGGCTTCATCGTCAACGCGCTGCTGTTCGGCTACCTCAACAACGCCGCGCGGATGGTCGAGTCGCGTTTCGCCACCCGTGACGACATCGACGCCGCGATGCGCCTGGGCTGCGGGCACCCGATGGGGCCGCTGGCCCTGCTCGACCTCATCGGGCTCGATGCTGCGCACGCGGTCCTCACCTCGATGTACGAGCAGACCGGCGACCACCTGCACGCGCCCGCGCCGCTGCTCGGCCACCTCGTCGCCGCGGGCCTGCTGGGCCGCAAGACCGGCCGCGGCTTCCACACCTACGCGGGTGCCGACACGGGCGAGGTGGTGTCCGCGCCCGACGAGACCGGCAGCGGGACGGGGGGCCGCCCAGGCCTCAGCGGGCCGGGCGTCAGGGGGACCGCGTCACCGGGCGCGCGGGCCACGGGCAGTGGGGCCGGGGCGGTACGGACGGTGGGGGTGGTCGGCAGCGGCACGATGGCGCTCGGGATCGCCCAGGTGCTGGCCCGGTCGGGGCATGAGGTGATCGTGCGGGCGCGCCGACCCGAGGCCGCCGACGCGGTGCGCGTGCGGATCGACGCGGCCCTCGCCGCCGCCGTCGCCCGTGGCCGGCTGACCGAGGAGGATCGCGAGGCCGCGATGGCGCGCGTGCGGGCCACCACGGACCTGGGCGAGCTCGGCACGGCGGATCTGGTGCTGGAGGCCGTCGTCGAGGATCTGGCGGTCAAGCGTGAGCTGTTCACCGACCTGGACAAGGTGGCCCGGCCCGGGGCGATCCTCGCGACCACCACGTCGTCCCTGCCGGTCGTCGAGTGCGCCACCGCGACCAGCCGTCCCGAGGACGTCGTCGGCATGCACTGGTTCAACCCGGCGCCGGTGATGCGGCTCGTCGAGGTCGTGCCGACCGTGCTCACCCGTGACGCGGTGACGGACGCCGTGACGGCGCTGGCCCGGGCGGCCGGGCGGCATCCGGTGCGCTGCGCGGACCGCGCCGGGTTCATCGTCAACGCGCTGCTCTTCCCCTACCTCAACGACGCGGTGCGAATGGTGGAGTCGAACTACGCGACGATCGACGACATCGACACCGCCATGACGATCGGCTGCGGGCACCCGATGGGGCCCTTCGCCCTCGCCGACGTCGTCGGCCTCGACGTGACGCTGGCCATCACCCGCTCGCTGCACCGCCAGTTCCACGAGCCCGGCTACGCCCCGGCCGGGCTGCTGGAGCAGCTGGTGCGGGCGGGCTTCCTCGGCCGCAAGACCGGCCGCGGCTTCCGCGAGCACACTCCCCGCTGACGCCTGCGGCCTTCGCGGGCGGCGCCACGTGGGCGGGGGCGGCCCGGCGTCGGGTCCCGCCGGCGACATTAGGATGACGATGATCGGCGGGAAGTCCCGGGTCGTCCGCGTCCGCGCGGGGATCTTCCTCCTGGCTCGCGCATGAGGAGGTACGACGGCGATGGTCACGCTTGACAGGGAGGCGCTGCGCGCGTTCGGCCGTGAGATCACGATGTTCCTGCCGGACCTCGTGCTCATGCTGCGCCGGGTGGTGGCCGATCCGCGGGTGCCGCACTCGGCGAAGGTGGAGGCCGCCGGGGCCCTGGCCTACCTGGTGTCGCCGAAGAACCGGATCACGAACATGATCCCGGTGGTCGGCCAGCTCGACGATGTCGCGATCGTCGCGTTCGCGTTCCGCCGGCTCGTCGTCGGCGCGGGGGAGCCCATCCTGCGCGAACACTGGCGTGGCAGTGATCGCGGTTTCCAGGTGCTGATCGGCGCGTCGTCCGCGCTGGCGAGTCCGGCCGGCGCGATCCGGCGGGCGAAGCTGGCCAGGTCGATCGTGGCCGCCGGCATCGACCGGGTCCGTGGCGGTGCCCCGGATGGGGCTGGCAGCGGCGGTGGCCGACGGGGCTCCCGGGATGGCTCGGTGGCCGGTGATCCTGACCGGATCGTTGATGGCGAGGTCCTCGGCCGGGCCGAGTGGGTGGCCGCGCCGGACGAGCCTGGCGGGTCGTCGGGCCGCGGTGGTCCCGCCGGGAGGGCGGGGCGTCGGGGGCGTTCCGGCGAGCAGCGTGGCAGCTCCGCGCGCGACAGGTGACGCGCCGGGCGCGGCGGCGCTCCGACCGGCAGCAGAACGGTCGCGGCCAGGGGCTCGCGGGCTGGCTGCTGCCCGACGCGGTGGTGCGGCTGCGAGACGGCGACTGGACGGTGCGCCCGCTCAGCGGCGCCGCGGCGGTGAAGGTCTATCGGTGCCCCGGGTGTGACCACGAGATCAACCCGGGCACCCCTCACCTGGTCGTCTGGCAGCCGGAGCGGGCCGCGGACCGCCGGCACTGGCACCGGCCGTGCTGGGAGCGGCAGTGCCGGGCGGCCCGCCTCCCTCCGGGCGCGGGCTGACCTCCGGGCGCGAGCTGGGCGTTTCCCGCGCCTGCACACGGCCCGTCGCGGAGGGGCTCAGGCTCCGCGCCCGCTGACGGCGGCCCCGGCGGGTGCCGGCAGCGCGGCGGTCTCGGCGGCGATCGCCTTGCGCTCCTCGACCGGCGCGGCCTCGATCGAGGCGATCGACGCGCTCGCGGCGGTCAGCTTGTCGCGCAGGGCGCCGAGCTGCGTCGTCACCTGGTCGCGCAGGGCGGCGAGCTGGGTCGTCACCTGCTCGCGCTGGCGTTCGAGGTCGGCCAGGCGGCGCTTGGACTCGTCCTCGGCGGCCTGCGCGGTGGAGCGGGCGAGCTCGACGATCCGCTCGGCCTCGCCGCGCGCCGTCGAGACGATCGAGGCGGCCTGCTCGTCGGCGTCCCGCAGGGTCTTCTCCCGGGCCGCCTCGGCCTCGGTGACGATCCGGCGGGCCTCCTCGAGCTGCGCCTCGGCCTCCCGGGTCCGCTCCGCGCGGACCGTGGCGGCCTCCTCCTCGGCGAGCTGGAGGATCTGGGTGACCCGGCCGCCGAACTCCTCCCAGGCGGGACGGTTGGCCGCCAGGTCGTCGCGGACGCGGGCTGCCTCGCTGGCGGCCTCCGACGCCGCGGCCTCCGCCGCCGCGCGGTGTGCCTCGGCCTCGCGGAGCTGCTCGACGAGCCAGTTCACGTGGTGGGTGACCTGATTGGGGTCGTAGCCTCGGCGCACCAGATCAAAGGCGGGGGGCCCGTCCGACTCGCCGGCCATCGGGATGAGATCGGTGTGTTCGGTCATAGGGCCTCAGCATCTCAGACCGGCAATGGCACCGTGCCGCCAGCTCGGGGATTGGGCCCGTCGCGATTTCCGAGACTACACGCCGCGGAACCGGTTGATTGCCCTCAGGTGGCGAGAGCGCAGCTCCTCGTCGCGGATACCCGTCCCTTCGGTCGGAGCAAGGCAGAGCACCCCGATCTTCCCCTGGTGTGTGTTGCGGTGCACATCGAACGCTGCCTGGCCCGTCTCGGTGAGTGGGTACACCCGCGACAGGGTGGGGTGGATCGCCCCCCGGGCGATCAGGCGATTGGCCTCCCAGGCCTCCCGGTAGTTGGCGAAGTGCGTGCCGACGATCCGCTTGAGGTTCATCCAAAGGTAACGATTGTCGTATTCGTGCTGAAAGCCGCTTGTCGACGCACAGGTGACGATCGTCCCGCCCCGGCGGGCGACGTAGATCGAGGCGCCGAAGGTCTCCCGGCCGGGATGTTCGAAGACGATGTCCGGGTCGTCCCCACCGGTGAGCTCGCGGATCCGGCGGCCGAATCGCTGCCATTCCTTCGGGTCCTGGGTGCGCTCGTCCTGCCAGAAGCGGTAGTCCTCCGCCGTCCGGTCAATGATCAGCTCGGCGCCGAGCGAGCGGCAGATCTCCGCCTTGCGCGCCGAGGAGACCACGCAGACCGGGATCGCGCCCCCGCGCAGGGCGAGCTGCGTCGCGTACGACCCGAGGCCGCCGGACGCCCCCCACACGAGCACGACGTCGCCCTGCTTCATCCCGGCGCCGTTGGCGGACACCAGCTGCCGGTAGGCGGTCGAGTTGACCAGGCCGGGGGCGGCTGCCTCCTCCCAGGTCAGGTGGGCGGGCTTGGGCATGAGCTGGTTCGCCCTGACCAGGGCCAGCTCGGCCAGGCCGCCGAAGTTCGTCTCGAAACCCCAGATCCGCTGCTCCGGATCGAGCATCGTGTCGTTGTGACCTTCCGCGCGCTCGAGCTCGACCGACAGGCAGTGCGCCACCACCTCGTCCCCCGGGGACCAGACATGCACGCCCGGCCCTGTCCGCAGCACGACTCCGGCAAGATCGGAACCCACGACGTGGTAAGGCTGGTCATGTCGGGAGGCAAGTGCGGAGGTGCGGCCATAGCGGGCCAGGAACGTGAAGGTCGACACCGGTTCGAAGATCGACGTCCATACCGTGTTGTAGTTCACCGAGGAGGCCATGACGGCCACGAGAGCCTCCCCGGGGCCGACCTCGGGCGTGGGCACCTCGTCGACGTGCAGCGATCGGCGCGGATCCTTCTCCGGCGTCGCCAGGCCGTCGAACATCCCGATCTCGTCCCGGCGCACGACCACACCGCGGTAGGTGGCCGGGACGGGAAGGGCCGCGAACTGCGCCCGCCGTGCGTCCGAGGCGGGCTGCTGGTCGAGGATCGCAGTGAGGATGTCCTTCACGATCGGCCTCCGGCGGTGGGTGGTCGGCAGCGGCGGGTGGTGGGTGTTACGGATGGGTAGGGCACGAGGGTCGCGGGATGTGGGGGCTGACCGTTTGGTGCGCGACGCGATAGAAAGTTCGGGACAACTTCGAGGGCCAGGTCGGCGTCCAACGTGGTGTGACCGCGCCCATGACAGTCGTGGAGGGGTGGCGGCCCGTGCCTGCGCGGAGCGACGCCGCCCGTAGCGACGTCGCGCGGGACGCGGACGCCGCCCTGACCGCCTTGTACTCCGAGCACTACCGGTCACTGGTGCGTCTCGCCGCGCTGTTGCTGGATGACGTGGGGCTGTGTGAAGAGGTCGTGCAGGACGCGTACATCAAGGTCCACGCGGCCTGGGGCCGCCTGCAGGACCGGGACAAGGCCCTGGCCTACCTTCGGCAGACCGTCGTCAATCTCGCACGTTCCACGCTCCGTCGTCGACTCGTCGCTCTCAAGCATGCGCCCAAGCCCATGCCCGATGCCGCGAGCGCGGAGGAGGGGGCCTACTCTCTCGTCGAGCGGGCCGCCGTCATCCAGGCGTTGCGGGAGCTGCCGCGGCGCCAGCGGGAGGCGGTCGTCCTGCGTTACTACGCCGACATGTCCGAGGCGGACGCGGCGGCGGTGATGGGCTGCAGCGTCGGCTCCGTCAAGGCCTACACGTCCCGAGGCCTGTCCGCCTTGAGCGGCAAGCTGGAGGGCCTGCGGTGAGCGCCCTGGAGCCCGGCGAGCTCACCCGGCTGCTGGCCGAGGCGGTGGAGCCGATCCGGCCCTCCCCTGACGCCTATCAGCAGATCCGTGCCGGCATCGACCGGCGCCGACGGCTGCGCCTGCCCATCTTCACTCTCGGTGGAATGGTGATGGCGGCGCTGGTCGCGCTCGCGGTGGTGGCGATCCGCCCGAGCCCGAACAACCAGACCGTCGAGCCCGCCGCGCCGCCGGTGCTGCCCTCGACCTATGTCGGGCCGACCCAGGCGGGCACCGTCCCGTCCAGCGGCGGATCGGGTCCGACTGGCTCGGGTGGCCGCGGCCCGGGCCAGGGCGGCGGCACGACCCGGACGTACTCCCCGCCGCGGACCCAGGTGACGACCCCACCGGCGACCGAGCCCCCGCTCACCGCGACACCGTCGTCGCCGGTCTCGGCCACGAGCACCAACGCCGCCAGCCCGCCGCTGCCCACCCCGGTGGCCAAGCCCGCGGGGGTCAACGACATCGACGGCGACGGCCGCCCCGACACCATCGGGGCCGACGGCACCACGCTGCAGGTCCAGTTCTCCCGGGACGACCAGGTGGCGCGCATTCCGCTGACCGGCATCACGACCCCGCTCAACAGCGCGGTCGTCGACATCGACGCCGACGGCTTCGGTGAGCTGTTCGTGCAGACCGGCGCGCCGAACGGGATGAAGACCTACGCCCTGGTGCGCTACACCGGCCTGGACACCCTCACCCTGGCGGCGCTGCCGAACGAGCTCCCACTCGCGGCGGGTGTCCGGGGCAACTCCGCGTACGGCTTCCGCTGCGGCCAGGACCACACGCTGGTGATCAGCGCCGGGACGTCCACCGACGGCAGCCAGTTCAGCGTCGCGACCACCACGCTGGAGTTCACCCCGACCGGGTTGACCGTCCAGGGCACGGCGTCGAGCACCGCGCACATCCCGTCCGACGCGTCCCCCTTCGTGCCCTCCTGCGGCACCCTGTCCTGACGGCCCGGCCCCGCCTCGCCTGGGTGGGGTCGGGTCGGGAGGCGGGCCCGGCCGGGGCGACGTCCGGGCGGGTTTCGGCGCGGTTGCGGCAGGTGTCGCGGGGATCTCGTGGCCTGCGCGCCTGCCACATGATCACGTTATGGTGGTGGTGTTCCCCACTGCCCGTCCCTGTTCCCCGCGTGGATCGCCGGGCAGGGGCGAGGATGAGTCGCGCAGGCGAGAATGAGGAGGCAGCCATGCCGGGATCCGTGATCGTGGCAGGCGCCCGGACGCCGATCGGGAAGCTGTCCGGCGCGTTGCGGGGCTTCAGCGCGGTGGACCTGGGCGGTATCGCGATCAAGGGTGCGCTGGAGCGGTCGGGCCTGTCCGGGGACCAGATCCAGTATGTGATCATGGGGCATGTCCTGCAGGCCGGTGCCGGGCAGATCACCGCCCGCCAGGCCGCCGTCGCCGCGGGCATCCCGATGGGTGTCCCCGCCCTGACGATCAACAAGGTCTGCCTGTCCGGGCTCGACGCGATCGCCCTGGCCGACACCTACATCGCCAGCGGCGAGTTCGACCTCGTGGTCGCCGGGGGGATGGAGTCGATGACGGGCGCACCGCACCTGCTGCGCGGACTGCGCGCCGGTGTCAAGTACGGCAACAGCGAGCTCGTCGACTCCCTCGACGCCGACGGCCTGGTCTGCTCGTTCGACCAGGTCTCCATGGGTGAGAGCACTGAGCGGAGCAACGGCCCGCTGGGCATCACCCGCGCCGAGCAGGACGAGATCGCGGCCCTCTCGCACCAGCGGGCCGCCGCAGCCGCCAAGAACGGCCTGTTCGACGATGAGATCGTCCCCGTCACGATCCCGCAGCGCCGCGGCGAGCCGATCGTGATGACTCAGGACGAGGGCGTGCGCGCCGACACCACGGCCGAGGGCCTTGCCCGGCTGCGCCCCGCGTTCACCAAGGACGGCACGATCACCGCCGCCTCGGCGTCGCAGATCTCCGACGGCGCCGCCGCGGTCGTGGTGGCCAGCCGGGCCAAGGCCGAGGAGCTCGGCCTGCCGATCCTCGCCGAGGTCGGCCACCACGGCTTCGTCGCGGGTCCGGACGCCACTCTGCACTCGCAGCCCTCCCAGGCGATTCTCGCCGCCCTCGGCAAGGCGGGCCTCACCCCGGCCGACCTCGACCTCGTCGAGATCAACGAGGCGTTCGCCGCGGTGGCCGTGCAGTCGGAGCGCGAGCTCGGCATCAGCCACGACATCGTGAACGTCAACGGCGGTGCGATCGCCATCGGCCACCCGCTCGGCGCCTCCGGGGCCCGCATCGCCCTGACGCTCATCAAGGAGCTCGCCCGCCGGGGCGGCGGCCTCGGCGCCGCTGGCCTGTGCGGCGGCGGCGGCCAGGGCGACGCCCTCCTGCTGCGCGTCCCCGCCTGACCCATCCGTGCGCCGGCTCGGACGGCGCCCGCCCGCGCCCCGCCGGCTCTGCCTGGCGGGGCGCGCGTCTTTTCCCTCCCACCCGATCCCTCCCACCGGCAGCGCGCTCGCGGTGGCTGGCGTCGGGCTCGGCGTCGCGCCTGGCGGCCGTAGCGCGCCGCCCGGATGGCCATGGGCGTCCGATTCGCTGTTGTTGGGTGGCTGATCGGATTCGCCGGTGGGCTCGCGGGCAGGTTTGTCCCGATGAGCCGTCTCGACGATCCGACGACGCCCCCCGAGGAACTGGTGGCCCGGCTCGGCCTGGAGCCCCATCCCGAGGGTGGGTGGTACCGCCGGACCTGGGCGAGCCCCGACCTGATCGCCGCCCATGGCGGCCAGCGGCCCGTGGCGACGTCCATCCTGTTCCTGCTCCGCCCGGGAGAGGTCTCCCGGTGGCATCGGGTGGCCTCGGCCGAGATCTGGCTCTGGCAGGGAGGTGGAGCCCTGGAACTGACACTCGGCGGGCTGGGGGGGCGCCCGGCGCCGGGCACCGCGCGACCGCTCGGTCCCGATCCGGGCGCGGGGGAGGTCCCGCAGCTCGTCGTGCCGGCCGGGCAGTGGCAGATGGCCGTGCCCCGTGGAAACCGGCACGTTCTCGTCGGCTGCGTCGTCGCGCCGGGCTTCGATTTCGCCGACTTCGAGCTGCTCGACATGACACCCTGACCGCCTGACCGGCCGCCCTGCCTGCCTGGCACCCTTGCCGCTTTGTCGCTATCAGTGATCGTCTAACTCTGCGTGGTGAGATTGGCGCGCGGGATCGTGCAAGGCTTCGCGTCATGCCGAGGGATATTCACGGTCTCAGGCCGGAAAGAGTTCTTATCCCTCGGCATGACGCGCGCCACCGGCGTGTCGTGTGTGGCGTGCCTCAGGAGGCGGGGTCGGAGTGGTCGTCCCGGTGTGTGGTGGGGCGAGGCGTGCGGGGGGGCGGGCCGGAGGTGCCGGCAACCCGGAGGTGCCGGCTGGGCTCAGTGGGGCGCGGTCACGGCCGCGGTGAGGGCGGTCGCGGCGGCTGACAGGCTTGCCGGGACGAGCGGAAGGTCGAGGACGTCGAGCGCCCCGGCTCGGCGCAGTCGGGTGCGCTCGCCCGGGTCGGCGTCCTCGGCGAGCACCAGCGCCGGGATGGCGCCGGCGGTCGGGTCGGCGGCGAGCTGGGCGAGCAGCTCCGGCGCGGTGGCGTCGGGCAGGTCGCGGTCGAGCAGGACGAACGCGGGCCGGGCGCGGCGCACCGCGTCCAGTGCGAGGCCGGCGCGGGGCACGGTGACGGTGTCGGCGCCGAGAGTCTGCGCGAGCGCGTCCGACACGGCCGACCGCACGGCCGGGTCGCCACTGACGTGCACGACCCGCAGGCCCGCCGGTTCGGGGCGACGCGGCGCGGGGGCGCCGGCGGTGCTGTGGCCGTTGCCGCCAGGGCCGGGCGACCCCGCCTGCGCAGCCGCCTCATACCCGGACGCGCCGTAGCCGGAGGCGCCGTAGCCGGAGGCGCCGTAGCCGGAGGCGCCGTTCCCGCCGCTCCCGTACCCGGAGCCGCCGTTCCCGCCGCTCCCGTACCCGGAGCCGCCGTTCCCGCCGCCGTAGCCCGAGCCGTCATGCCCGCCTGTGCCGTAGCTGCCCGAGCCGCCGTAGCCACCGTAGCTGCCCGAGCGGCCATAGCCGGCCGAGGCGTAGCCGTCGCCGAAGCCGTCGTCATCGTCGGGATCCTCGAAGCGCATGTCGACGGCGTCGAGCACGACCGCGAAGACGCTGCCGACCCCATGCCGGCTGGCGACGGTCAGTACGCCGCCCATCGCGGTGACCAGGGCGTGGGACAGGGCGAGGCCGAGGCCGCTGCCCTCGATGCCACTGCGCTCCGCGCCGAGGCGCTCGAAGGGCCGGAACAACCGGTCGATCGCCCGCGGCGACAGGCCGATCCCGTCGTCCTCGACCTCGATGCGGATCCGGGATCCCGTGATCGGCACGATACCGACGCGTACGCAGCCGCCCTCGCGGCCGTACTTGATCGCATTGCCGACCAGGTTGAGCAGCACCTGCCACAGCCGGCGCCGGTCGGCGTCGGCGACGAGCGGCGCCGCGGGGTGGACGACCCGGCGGATGCTGCGCTGGGCGGCGAGCGGCTCCACCAGGTCCACGACGCCGGTGACGATGTCCAGGACGTTGACCGGGCCCTTGTTGATGTCACCGCGGCCGGCGCGCAGCCGGGCGAGGTCGAGCACGTCGTCGATGAGTGCCTGCATGTGGCGACCGCCGGTGATGATGCGCTCGACGTCGTCGTGCAGGTCGGGGGAGAGCGGCTCGAGTTCCAGCAGCTGGGCGAAGCCGAGCATCGCGTTCAGGGGTGTGCGCAGCTCATGGCCGAGGCGAGCGATCAGTTCGTCCTTGGCCCGGGACTCGTTCTCGGCGATCTCGCGGGCCCGCTGGTCGGTGGTGTCGTGGGCGATGATGACGAGCCCGCCGTCCGGATCCTGCCGGATGGTCACCTGGTGACCGACGGTGATCCCGGCCGCGTTGACCAGTCCCACCGAGCCGCGCCACTGGTCGGACTGGGCCAGCGCCGCCGTGACGGCCTCGCCCAGCGCGACGCGCAGCGCCGGGTCGACGACCTCGAGCAGGTCGCGCAGGACCGCGACGCGAGGGGCCCGCTCGCCCAGGAAGGCGCGCGCGGCAGCCCCCATGTCGGTGACGTGGCCGTCCGCGCCGACGACCACGGCCAGGTCCGTCAGCGCGTCCAGCAACGTGCGTGGCCCCACCTACGCCTCGTCATCCGTCTGCGTCCACCCCACGGCGGGCAATGGTAGGGCTTGCCGTCAGGGCCCGTTGTCCCGGGTTTGCGCAACCGCTCCGGCCGCGCATCGCCGATGACGTCTGGTGACATGTCAACAGCTTACCGACCCATCGGATTCGCCCCGGTAGCGGGCCGATGGCCTACTGTCGGACCACGTGGTGCCGGTCCGGTGGCCGTGATAGGTCTACCGCATGTTGGTTGCCTTCAGTGTCACGCCCATCGGTGCCGGCGAGGGCGTCGCCTCACTCGTCGCCGAGGCCGTCCGCGTCGTCCGGGCGAGCGGGCTGCCGCACGAGACCACCTCGATGTTCACCACCGTCGAGGGCGAATGGGACGAGGTGATGGACGTCGTGCGCCGGGCCACCGAGGCGGTGGCGGCCCGCTCCGGCCGCGTGAGCCTCGTCCTCAAGGCCGACCTGCGCCCCGGCGTCTCCGACGCGCTGCACACCAAGGTGGCGAGCATCGACCGCCTGCTCGACGGGGACGCCGCCGGCTGACCCGCCGCCCGGGCGCGCCGGCGGGCCGACTGCGGGCCCGGAAAAGTCGTGCTCCTCGAGGTCCAGGGGCCTTCGTGGATGTCACGATGGAGGCATGCAACGAAGGCCACCAGTCCCACCCGGTCCGCCGCGCGGCGGCGGAGGTCCGCGCCGTTCCGGCCGTATGCCTGACAGCCTCGGCGGCCTGCGCCTCGCGGGTGCCGTCCCGCTGGATCCCAAGCCGGCCGCGCCGCCGCCGGCACCGCCCGCGCAGGGCGCGCCAGCCGCCGCCGGCGCGGGTGCGGGTGCGCCCGGCGGCCCGGTGGTGATCGATGTCACCGAGGCGAGCTTCGCGACCGACGTGGTCAGCCGCTCGATGCAGGTGCCGGTCGTGCTTGACTTCTGGGCCTCCTGGTGCGGTCCGTGCAAGCAGCTCAGCCCGGTGCTGGAGAAGCTGGCCGCAGCGGACGGCGGGCGCTGGGTCCTCGCCAAGGTCGACGTCGACGCGAACCCGGGGCTGGCTCAGGCGGCCGGTGTGCAGGGCATCCCGGCGGTGAAGGCGGTCGTCGGCGGGCGGATCATCGGTGAGTTCACCGGCGCGGTGCCGGAGCGCGAGGTGCGGGCCTGGCTCGACCAGCTGCTCGCCCTCGTCGCCGAGGCCGGAGGCGGGATGCCCGGGGCGGCCGCGGCCGGTGGTGAGGCACGTGACCCGCATCTGGTCGCCGCCGAGTCGGCCCTGGCACGTGGTGACATCGAGACGGCGATCGAGTCCTACCGGGTGCGGCTCGGCGAGGCGCCGGGAGACGCGGAGGCGGCCGTCGGCCTCGCCCGCGCCGAGCTGCTGCGCCGGGTGCGCGACCATGACCCGGCCGAGATCCGGGCCAGGCTCGCGGCCGACCCGGCCGACATCGACGCCGCCATCGCCGCCGCGGACCTCGGCATCGCCCAGGGGGACACGTCAGGGGCCCTCGCCGGCCTCGTGGAGGTCGTGCGTCGCACGTCCGGCCCGGAGCGGGAGAAGGCACGCGCTCACCTGGTGGAGCTCTTCCAGGCGCTCGGTGACGACGATCCCGCCGTCGCCCCCGCCCGCCGTTCCCTGGCCGCCGCGCTCTTCTGACCCCACAGCCCACGACCCACGGCGCCCGGCCTGGCCCACGTGCCCCGGGAGGCCGAGGGCTGGTGACGGATTCCGCTGGGAAAACCGTCACCAGCCCTCGGCATCCGCACCGCGGCGAGGGGCCGGCCGGAAGCCCGTGGCGAGCTGGAACCTGTGGTGAGCTGGCAGCGTGGGTCAGGTGGTGGAGGGCTCGGCGGCGGGTGTCGCCGGCTCGTGGCGGAACCAGATCGCGGCCAGGGGCGGCAGCGTCACGCTGGCGGAGGCGGGCAGGCCATGGTGCGGCCGCTCGTCCGCCCACACCGCGCCCAGGTTGCCGACGTTGCCGCCGCCGTAGCGGGCGCCGTCGGTGTTGAGCACCTCGGCCCAGCGGCCGGCCAGCGGCAGGCCGACGCGGTAGTCATGGTGGGTGATGCCGGAGAAGTTCGTCACGCAGGCGAGCACCCCCCCGTCCGCCGCGGCCTCGTCGCCGGACCAGCGCAGGAACGAGAACACGTTGTTGTCGGTGTCGTTCGCGTCGATCCAGGAGAAGCCGGCCGGCTCCACATCGCGCCGGTAGAGCGGCGGCGACGCGCGGTACAGGTCGTTCAGGTCGCGCACCAGCACCGCGACGCCGTGGTGGCCGGGCTCGTCCAGCAGCGGCCAGTCCAGGGACGCCGCCTCGTTCCACTCGTTGTCCTGGCCGAACTCGCTGCCCATGAACAGCAGCTTCTTGCCGGGGTGGGACCACATGAAGGCGTAGAGCGCCCGCAGGCCCGCCAGTTGCTCCCACCGGTTGCCCGGCATGCGGCGCAGCATCGAGCCCTTGCCGTGGACGACCTCGTCGTGGCTGAACGGCAGGACGTAGTTCTCCGAGTAGGCGTAGACCATCGAGAACGTCATCTGGTGGTGGTGGTAGCTGCGGTGCACCGGCTGGTGGGAGGTGTAGTCCAGCGTGTCGTGCATCCAGCCCATGTTCCACTTGAAGCCGAAGCCGAGGCCGCCGAGATGGGTCGGGCGGGTGACGCCGGGCCAGGCCGTCGACTCCTCCGCGATCATCATGGCGCCGGGGAAGCGGCGGTAGACGGTCGCGTTGGTCTCCTGCAGGAACGCCACCGCGTCGAGGTTCTCCCGGCCCCCGTGCTCGTTGGGCAGCCAGGCGCCGTCGGGGCGCGAGTAGTCCAGGTAGAGCATGGAGGCGACGGCGTCGACCCGCAGCCCGTCGATGTGGAACTCCTCGAACCAGTACACGGCGTTGGCGACGAGGAAGTTGCGCACCTCGGGGCGGCCCACGTCGAAGACGTAGGTGCCCCAGTCGGGCTGCTCGCCGCGCCGCGGGTCGGGGTGCTCGTACAGGGGGGTGCCGTCGAAGCGGCCGAGGGCCCAGGAGTCGCGGGGGAAGTGCGCCGGCACCCAGTCGACGATCACGCCGATCCCGGCCGCGTGCAGGGTGTCGACGAGGTGGCGGAACTCGTCCGGGCTGCCGAACCGGGCCGTCGGCGCGTAGTAGGCCGACACCTGGTAGCCCCAGGAGCCGCCGAAGGGATGCTCGGCGACGGGCAGCATCTCGACGTGGGTGAAGCCGTTGGCCAGCACGTACTCGGTGAGCTCGGCGGCGAGCTCGGTGTAGGACAGCCCGCGCCGCCAGGAGCCCAGGTGCACCTCGTAGATGCTGACCGGCTCGGCGTGCCAGGACGTGCGGGCCCTTCGGGCCAGCCAGTCGGTGTCCCGCCAGCTGTAGTCCGAGTGGGTGACCACGCTTGCGGTCGCCGGCGGGACCTCGGTACGGAAGGCCATCGGGTCGGCCTTCTGCCGCCAGACTCCGTCGAAGCCGAGGATCTCGTACTTGTAGCGCAGGCCGACGCCGGCACCGGGGACGAACAGCTCCCACACCCCACAGCCGCCCAGCGAGCGCATCGGGAACGCCCGGCCGTCCCAGAAGTCGAAGTCGCCGACGAGGCGCACCCCCCGCGCGGACGGTGCCCACACGGCGAAGCTGACCCCGGTGATGGTGGCGCCGCCGGGGGTGGTCAGGCTCCGCACATGCGCGCCGAGCACCTTCCACAGCTGCTCGTGGCGGCCTTCGCTGATCAGATGGCGGTCGATCTCGCCGACGGTCGGCAGATGCCGGTACGGGTCGTCGACGACGACCGTGGCATGCGGGTACGCCACCTCGATGCGGTAGTCGGGCAGGTGCCCGGCGAGCGCCACCGCGAACACCCCGCCCGAGTGCAGGCGCTCGGCGGGATGCCGCTCGTCGCCGACGAGCACCGTCACCGCCCGGGCATCGGGCCGCAGCACTCGCACGATCGTCCAGTCCCCGTCCGGGTGCGCGCCGAGCAGCGCGTGCGGGTCGTGGTGCGTTCCGGTGACGAGGCGTTCCAGGTCGGCGGTCGGCAGGTCGGTCATCGACGGCGGGCGGGCGGCGGCGGGTTCGGTGTCCGTCGGCTCGACGGCAGCGCCGGTCGTCCGGTCGGTGCCGTGCCCGGCGGAGCCGTCCACCGTCCGGTCGGTCGTGCGGTCGGTCGTGTGATCTGTGGTGTGGACGGATGTGCGGTCGGTGCCGTGGCCAGGCGCGCGGTCGGCCAGGGCGACCCGTCCCGCCCGGTCGCGGACCGAGGCGCCGGGAGCACCCGCCGAGGCGCCCGCGGCGGGATCCGGTCGGCCGGGAGCACGCTCACTCCCGCGGCGTCCCGTTCGCGCCGTGTCGTTGTTGACGTCGCCGTTGTTCACCTGGGACACCCCTGCCTCTCTCTGCGCGTCGGGTGGTCGTGAGCTGCGCGCCGGTGGTCGTGGTCGAGCCTGGGCCGGTGGCCGAGGCCGGTGGTCTGGCCGCCTACCCGGCGGGCGGCGTGACCTGGGCGAGCCGCTCGACCGAGGCGAGCGGAATGACGGTCCAGCTCGGCCGGTGCCGCGTCTCGTAGAGCACCTCGTAGACGGCCTTGTCGAGTTCGAAGGCGCGAAGCATCGCCGCGTCCTCGTACGGGTCGCGGCCGGCGGCGGCGCCGTACCCGCTGCAGAACGCGTCCCGGTTGCGCTGTGCCCACTCGTCGGCCCGGTAGACCAGGGCCGGGTCGTTGCCCCGGTCCAGCAGCATGGCGCGGGCCGCGTAGTCGAACGAGCGCAGCATTCCGGCGACGTCACGCAGCGGGGACTCCAGGTGTACCCGGTCGGCCACCGGCCGGGCCGGCTCCCCCTCGAAGTCGAACAGCACCCAGCCCGAGTCGACCCGCAGCACCTGGCCGAGGTGCAGGTCACCGTGCAGGCGCTGGAAGGGGCGGGGATGGACGAGCGCCGGCGCCGCCCCGGTCAGCTCGTCGTAGATCTTGCGGATGCCCGCCTCGAAGGGGCGCAGGGCGGGGACGGCCTCGGCCGCGGTGTCGAGCCGTCCGTGCAGGTAGGCCACCAGGGCGCGCAGGTCATCGGCGGTCGGCCGGCGGGTCGGCAGCGCCCGGGCGAGGTCGGCGTGGACCTCGGCGGTGGCGGCACCGAGGCGTTCGGCCTCCGCCGCGAAGTCCCCGCCCACCTCGTCGGCGTGCAGGTCGGCCTCGGCGTAGAGGTCACGGACGCTGGCCAGCGCCAGGCGCCAGCCCTCGGTGCCGGAGCGCAGGTACTCCTGGAGCAGGCCGAGGGTGGTGGGGTGCCCGTCGACGTCCGCGGACAGCCATGCCACCGGCATGGCCACGTGCGCACTGCCGACGTCGGCGAGGGCGCGGGTCACCTCCAGGTCCGGGTTGGTCCCTGGCCACAGCCGGCGGAAGGCCTTCAGGATGTAGGCGTCGCCGTAGATGATCGACGAGTTGGACTGCTCGGCGCCCACCGGATGCGCGGGCAGGTCGTCGGTGAGCGGCGCGTGGCCCTGCGCGGACTCGCGGATCTCGGCGACGATGTCGTCGCGCCGCGTCGCACGGGCGAGGTAGCGCAGCAGCGCGGCGGCGCCGTCGGGGTCGTGCAGCCCGTCGTAGACGAGGCCCCCGGCGCACTCGCCGATGAGGAAGCCGTCGTGCCCGTGCGGGGCGTCGGCGCGCACCACCACCGGTACCTGGTAGTGGTCCGGTGGGCCTTGCTCGTAGTCGACGTCAACGAGCAGCAGGCGCAGCGGCTCGCCGAGACTCGCGTCGCGGCGGATGCGAACCCGCCCCGCTCCGCGGCCCCGCCCGGCGAACCAGCGCTGGCCCGGCAACCAGTGGGTCAGCAGGCCGGTCAGTTCGGCATGGTGGTCACTCATTCCCGACCCCCCGATGCCAGCGCTCGACGATCATCGTGTCTACCTAACGTCGAATAATCCGAAAGTTACCTTTCATTGGCCGTGCTGCGTGCAGCCCACCACGGCGACCTCGGGAAATGCGACGGCCGGCCCGTGCCGCGACCCGCCCGGCGCCGGGACGACGGGAACGCCTCCGGCCGCCCGACCGGAGCGCGTGCCGACCGTCCGCGGGCCACCAGCGCCTGCCCTACTCTCTCCCCGTCGCACCCAATGGGCTAGGGGGTGAATTCCCCCGGTCTGGTCAACGCGAACCAGTAGTGTCCGTGACCAGGCAGCGTCAGCAGGTAGGGCAGCTCGCCGATCGGCGGGAAGTGCACCCGGCCGAGCAGCTCCACCGGCACCATTCCCTCGAAACGGCGCAGGTCGAGCTCGACCGGCTGGGCGAAGCGGGAGAGGTTCGCGACGCACAGCACCCGGTCGTCGCCGAATTCCCGCACGTACGCGAAGACCGACGGATTCGACGCGCCGAGCTCCTCGTAGGTGCCCAGGCCGAAGACGGGATGCCGCTTGCGTACCTCGATCATCCGCTTTGTCCAGGCCAGGAACGACGTCTGCATCCGCTGCCCGGCCTCGACGTTGAGTGCCTGGTAGCCGTAGACGGGATCCATGATCAGGGGCAGGTAGAGGCGGGCCGGGTCGGAGGTGGAGAAGCCGGCGTTGCGGTCGGGTGACCACTGCATCGGCGTGCGGACGCCGTCCCGGTCGCCGAGGTAGATGTTGTCGCCCATGCCGATCTCGTCGCCGTAGTAGAGCACCGGGGAGCCCGGCAGCGACAGCAGCAGCGCGGTGAACAGCTCCATCTGGTCGCGGCTGTTGTCCAGCAGTGGTGCGAGGCGGCGGCGGATGCCGATGTTCGCCTTCATGCGGGGGTCCTTGGCGTACTCCGCCCACATGTAGTCGCGCTCCTCGTCGGTCACCATCTCCAGGGTGAGCTCGTCGTGGTTGCGCAGGAAGATGCCCCACTGACAGTTCTGGGGGATCTGCGGGGTCTGGGCCAGGATCTCCGAGATCGGGTAGCGCGACTCCCGGCGCACCGCCATGAAGATGCGCGGCATCAGCGGGAAATGGAACGCCATGTGGCACTCGTCGTCGTTGCCGAAGTACTCGACGACGTCGGAGGGCCACTGGTTGGCCTCGGCGAGGAGCACCCGGTCGGCGTACTTGGCGTCGACCTCCTTGCGGACCCGCTTGAGGTAGTCGTGCGTCTCGGGCAGGTTCTCGCCGTTGGTGTTGTCCCGCACGTAGAGGTAGGGCACGGCGTCGAGGCGGAAACCGTCGATGCCGAGGTCCAGCCAGAAGCGCAGGACCTCCAGCATCGCCTCCTGGACGTCGGGATTGTCGTAGTTGAGGTCGGGCTGGTGGCTGAAGAAGCGGTGCCAGTAGTACTGGCCGCGCACCGGGTCCCAGGACCAGTTCGACTTCTCCGTGTCGACGAAGATGATCCGGGCGTCGGGATAGCGCTCGTCCGTGTCCGACCAGACGTAGAAGTCCCCGAACGGCCCGTCCGGGTCCGAGCGGGAGGCCTGGAACCAGGGATGCTCGTCCGAGGTGTGGTTCATCACCAGGTCGGCGATGATCCGGATGCCGCGCCGGTGCGCCTCGTCGACCAGGCTGACGAAGTCCCCCAGATCGCCGAACTCCGGCAGGATCTGGAAGTAGTCGCTGATGTCGTAACCGCCGTCGCGCAGCGGCGAGGAGTAGATCGGTAGGAGCCAGAGGCAGTCGACGCCCAGCCACTCCAGGTAGTCCAGCTTGGAGATCAGGCCGCGGATGTCCCCGGTACCGTCGCCGTTGGAGTCGGCGAAGCCGCGGATCAGCACCTCGTAGAAGACCGCCCGCTTGTACCAGTGCGGGTCGCGGGCCGACTCGCCGACAGGGCCGGCGGGCCCGGGTCCGGGAGTGTCGGCGCCGATGGGTTCACTGAGCGGTTGTGGTTCTTCCATCACGAGACCGCCCGCACGGTGAAGACGTGCGCGGGCTCCACCGCCGGGTCGAGCCGCACGTAGTTGTCCTGACCCCAGCGATAGGAGGCACCGGTGATCTCGTCGGTCACCTCGAGGGTGTCCGACCAGTCCAGACCGAGCGCGGGCAGGTCGAGGCGGACGGTCGTCTCGTGGGCCTGATGCGGGTCGAGGTTGACGACGACGAGCACCGTGTCGCCGCCGGCCGCGGCGCCAGCGGGGCCAGTGGTGCCGGGCTCGGCCGCGGGCAGGCGCTTCGAGTAGACCATGATCTGGTCGCTGTCGGCATGGTGCAGGTGCAGGTTGCGCAGCCAGTGCAGGGCCGGGTGCGCGCGGCGGATCTGGTTGAGCCGGGTCAGGTACGGCGCGAGGGTGCGGCCCGCCCGCTCGGCGCCGGCCCAGTCCCGCGGCCGGTACTGGTACTTCTCCGAGTCGAGGTACTCCTCGCTGCCCGGGCGCACCGGGGTGCGCTCGTACAGCTCGTACCCGGCGTAGACACCCCAGGTCGGGGATAGCGTCGCCGCCAGTGCCGCGCGGATCCGGAACGCCGGCTCGCCGCCATCCACCAGGTAGCCCGGCAGGATGTCCGGGGTGTTCACGAAGAAGTTCGGCCGCATGTAGTGGCCGGCGGCGACCAGCTCGCGGGCGTACTCCTCAAGCTCCCACTTCGAGTTACGCCACGTGAAGTACGTGTACGACTGGGTGAAGCCGACCTTCGCCAGGGTGTGCATCATCGCCGGCCGGGTGAAGGCCTCGGCGAGGAAGAGCACGTCCGGCTCGGTCGCCTTCACCTGGCCGATGAGCCACTCCCAGAACTCCACCGGCTTGGTGTGCGGATTGTCGACCCGGAAGATGCGCACACCATGCGCGGTCCAGTACCGGACGACGCGCAGGATCTCCTGGTAGAGGCCGTTCGGGTCGGTGTCGAAGTTCAGCGGGTAGATGTCCTGGTACTTCTTCGGCGGGTTCTCGGCGTAGGCGATCGAGCCGTCGCTGCGCACGACGAACCACTCCGGGTGGGACTTGGCCCACGGGTGGTCCGGTGCGCACTGCAGGGCGAGGTCGAGGGCGATCTCCATGCCCAGTGACCGGGCCCGGGCGACGAACAGGTCGAAGTCGTCGATCGTGCCGAGGTGGGGATGCACGGCGTCATGCCCGCCGTGCTCGCTGCCGATCGCCCACGGCGAGCCGGGGTCCTCGGGGCCGGGGGTGAGGGTGTTGTTCGGGCCCTTGCGGTTGACCTCGCCGACTGGGTGGATCGGCGGCAGGTAGACCACGTCGAAGCCCATCGCGGCGATCGCGGGCAGCCGCTGGGCCGCGGTCAGGAACGTGCCCGAGCGCGGCGGGTCGAGCGTGGCGCCCTCCGAACGCGGGAACATCTCGTACCAGCTGCCGTACAGCGCCCGCGGCCGGTCCACCCACACCCGGTAGAGCGGCGAGCGGGTGACCAGATCCCGCAGCGGGAACGCGTCGAGCAGGCTCGTCAGCCGCGGGTCGAGCGCGGCGGCGATCCTGGCGGCCGGGTCGTCGAGGGTGTCGTCGCGCAGGGCCGCGACCGCGCGGGCGATCTCCGCCCGGCGGCCCTCGGGCACGCCCGGCAGCGCCCGCAGCAGCAGCCGCGCGCCGTCCTCGAAATCGACCGCGAGCTCGTCAACGGTCTGACCCGCACCGACCTTCAGCTCGATGCCGTGCTGCCAGGTCGCGACCGGATCCGCCCAGGCCTCGACGCGGTACCCCCACAGGCCGATGTCGGCCGTGGTGATCTCCGCCTCGTAGCGGTCGGTGCCCGGCCCCGCTGATCGCATCCGCGCGAACGGCGTGCCCTGGCCATCCGGCCCGGACAGCACGACGTTCGCGCCGATGCGATCATGACCCTCCCGGAAGACGGTCGCGCTGACGGTGAAGTTCTCGCCCACGACCGCGCGCGCGGGCCACTGGCCACACGACACGACCGGGGTCACATCGGAGATGACAACCCGGCCTACTGAACGTCCGATCATCATGGCGACCTTATCCAGACGAACCACACCTCAATGGTCCGCCCTGCACGTGGCGAATAGCGACACCTCTACGTGAACTGCCCGCGACCATCGCATGGGTGATTGTTGGTGTTGGGGTGGGTCCGTCGGCCCCGTCCGGATGGTTCGCGCTGAAGCCGATGTTCCCCGGTTGCGCAGCGCACGAACGTCCGAACCCCGTCCGTTGCGCTGTCCAGCGTGCGCTTTCACGGACAGTCCGGTGACAGATCGCCGAGTTCGCGACCAGTCCCGGGCTACTCCAGGGCTGGCAGGGGTCCCGGTGGCCGTTGGGTCCGCGGTGGGTTTCCTGTCGGTGTCCGGTCGGAGCAGGTTCCGCGCAGGTTTCCGGCATGTGACCTACCCCGGGGGGCGGGGCCGCCCGCGCGGACGGCGGTCGGTCGCCGTCGGCGCCGGCGGGATCGGCCCCGAACCCGCCAGCGCGGCCGGCCGGCGCCCGGGCGGGATCACGGCGGGATCACGGCGGGATCAGGGCGGGATCTGTCGGCAGGCGTCGGATTCGAGACGGCGGGCGGCCCGCCCGGCCGGTATACCCAGGCGATCGGCGATCGCCCGGGCGGGAACCTCGGACGCGACTCGTTCGTCCCGCAGTGCACACGTACTCCGCTGCGTGGTCCGAGGGTGGACACTCACCGCGGCGATCGCGTCCGGCAGTACGCTGCCGGCGCCCGGCCGCCGGGGTGTCGGGGACGAGACCCGGGGCCGGGGCGATGCCCGGAGCGTGGCCGCCCCGCGCGACGGGTGACGGCCCCGCGTCCGCCGGTTCGCCGCCGGCCCCGCGGCCTCGAACCTCACAGCCACAAGACGGCAGCCATAACCAAGACGACAGTCACACGTACAGCAGGAGGACATCGTGGGAGTAAGCCTCAGCAAGGGCGGCAACGTCTCGCTGTCCAAGGAGGCACCCGGCCTGACCAGCATCCTGGTCGGCCTCGGCTGGGACGTGCGCAGCACGACCGGCGCCGACTTCGACCTCGACGCCAGTGCCATCGCGTGCCGGGCCGACGGCAAGGTCGTCTCGGACGGGTACTTCGTCTTCTTCAACAACCTGAAGAGCCCGGACGGCGCGATCCAGCACCAGGGCGACAACCTCACCGGCGAGGGCGAGGGCGACGACGAGGCGATCACCATCAACCTCACCTCGCTGCCCACCGAGATCGACAAGATCGTGTTCCCCGTGTCGATCTACGACGCGGACTCGCGCCAGCAGAACTTCGGTCAGGTCCGCAACGCCTTCATCCGGATCGTCAACGGCGCCGGCGGCACCGAGATCGCCCGCTACGACCTCACCGAGGACGCCTCCACCGAGACGGCGATGGTGTTCGGCGAGGTGTACCGGCACGGCGCCGACTGGAAGTTCCGTGCCGTCGGCCAGGGCTACGCCTCGGGTCTCGCCGGGATCGCGCGGGACTTCGGCGTCAACGTCTGAGCGGGTCCGGCGTCTGAACGGGTCCGGCGTCTGATCGGGTCCGGTGACCATGGCGGCGGGCCGGGCCGGGTGCCCGGCCCCGCCGGGATCAGCTCCGGTCGCGTGACCGGAGCTGGCCCGTGTCGGGAGCGCCGCCGGGTCCGGAAGCGTCACGCCGCGGTAGGGGACGACCGGCGGCGATCCGTCACGACCGGCCTTCCGGCGTGCGCGGGAGGTGTGCACGGGTACGCGCCGCTGGCGCCGGTGTAGCGGATTTGTCAGCTCGTGCACACCGAATGAGCAGCTACGATGCCGTCGACCGCCGCCCGGGGCCGCCTGGTCCTGGGGCCGCGCCTGGTTGGCGGTCACACGTTGTGGGCGGGTTCGACGGACCGCGGTTCCGCCCGAGCGGCAAGGTCGGGGTCTCGTGATCGGTCCGGGAAGGTGTTGATGGGCGTGCACGCCTTGCGGATCTTCGGGTGGTCGCTGGCGATCACCGCGCTGGGGGTGGCCGCGGCGGGAGTGCTCGGAGGCCCCCGGGACGCGGCCCTCGTGGCCATCCTGGCGGTCCTCGAGATCAGCCTCTCGTTCGACAACGCAGTGATCAACGCGACGATCCTGCGGCGGATGAACCCGTTCTGGCAGAAGATCTTCCTGACGCTCGGCGTGCTCGTCGCCGTGTTCGGCATGCGGCTGATCTTCCCGATCGTGATCGTCGCGCTGACCGCGCATCTCGGCCCGATCGAGGTGTTCGACCTCGCCCTCAACGACGGCGCCGCCTATGGCGAGAAGCTGCACGACGCGCACCCCGCGATCGCGGCCTTCGGCGGGATCTTCCTGTTCATGCTGTTCCTGGATTTCCTGTTCGACTCCGAGCGCGAGGTCCAGTGGATCAGGAAGCTGGAGGAGCCGCTGCGCCGGGCCGGCCAGCTCGACGTCATCCCGATCGTGGTCGCCCTCATCGCGCTGCTCGTCGTCGGTGAGGCCTTCTCCGGCGACCACACCCAGCAGGTGCTCACCGCGGGCGTCGCGGGCCTCGCCACCTACCTGGCGGTGCGCGGCCTCGGTGACTTCTTCGAGTCCCGCGGCGTCGGAGCGGAGGACGACGACGAGGAGGAGGGCGGCGCGGGTAGCGCGGTCGGAGCGGACGGCGCGACCGGAGCGGCGGAGGGCGGCGCGCGGACCGGCTCGGGGCAGGCCGCGCCCGCCGCCCGCTCGGGGCAGGCCGCGCCCGCCGCCCGCTCGGGGCCGCCGGGCCTGGTGCTCGCGACCGGCAAGGCGGCCGCCTTCCTGTTCCTCTACCTCGAGGTCATCGACGCGTCGTTCTCGTTCGACGGCGTCGTCGGGGCGTTCGCGATCTCCCAGAACATCTTCGTCATCGCCGCGGGACTCGGCATCGGCGCGATGTACATCCGATCGCTGACCGTCTTCCTCGTCCGGCGGGGCACCCTGTCCGAGTACATCTACCTGGAGCACGGCGCGCACTACGCGATCGGCGCGCTGGCGATCATCCTCGCGATCTCGATCGAGACCGACGTGCCGCAGATCATCACCGGCCTCGTCGGAGTGGCCTTCATCGGGCTGGCGCTGCTGTCCTCCATCCGCCAGCGCCGCCGGGAGGAGCACGCGCCGGACGACCCGAAGGCAGGCGGCGACGAGGGCGGCCAGGGGCAGCCGCGCGAGGTGGTCGGCGCTCCGCTGTGAGCGCGCGGCGGCCACGCCCCCAGGGCCGCGGGCGCCTGGTCTGGAGTGATCCCTCCGCGGTGGAGTGAGCCGACGCGGATGTGACATTGTCGGGGGCCAGATCCGAACGCAGCCGGCGGGCGTCGATCGGCCAGGTGGGTAGGCCCGAGAAAGTCGGAACCACCGCTGATCCACCCGAAGATCGCAGACCAGCCATCCGGCGACCGCAGAGGCGGCCCGGCAACCCGCAAGGGAGCGGACCATGGGCATCGACTACACGAAGCGTCCCGAGACGCCGCCAGCAGGCCAGGGAGGACCAGCGCCCGCGGGGGCGGGCGGAGGGGTCTCGCTGAGCAAGGTGACGCTGACCAAGTCCGCGCCGACCGTGTCGCTGAGCAAGCAGGGCGGCGGTGGGCGCCTGCACGTCAACCTGAACTGGAACCAGAACCCGGGTGGCGGGGCGCCGCAGAAGGGCGGCTTCCTCAAGCGGGTGCTCGGCGCCGCCTCCGGCGGCATCGACCTCGACCTCGCGGCCCTGTTCGAGCTGTCCGACGGGCGCTCCGGGGTGGTACAGGCGCTCGGCGACGCGTTCGGTTCGTTCGACGCCCCGCCGTACACCGTCCTCGACGCGGACGACCGCACCGGGGCGAGCGTCGGCGGCGAGAACCTGTACGTCAACCTCGCCCAGATCGCGCAGATCCGCCGACTGCTCGTCTTCGCCTTCATCTACGAGGGCGCCGCGTCGTTCGACCAGGCCGACGCGGTGGTCACGCTCACTCCGGCGTCCGGGGCGCCGATCGAGGTCCGCCTCGACGAGCGCGCAGGTGGGGCCCGGATGTGCGCGATCGCCCTGCTGACCAACACCGGCAACGACTTCACGGTCAGCCGCGAGGTGCGGTACGTCAGCGGGCATCGCGAGCTGGACCAGGCATACGGATGGGGGCTGAACTGGACCGCCGGCCGTAAGTGAGACACGCCGGTACCTCGCGATGACCCCCCCGGTCCCGCCGCCCGGCGGCGAGGAGGATCGATACCCGATGTTCCAGCCACGCCGCGACCCAGCGCCTCGCACCAACCGGACCAGCTGGTTTCCCACCGGTCCGTCGCGCGGCGGGCCACCGGGCGACGCGGGCCCGGACCCTGCGGACCCCGACGCGCCGGAGCCCGACCCAGACGCCGCAGGCGCCCTCGACCGCGCGGCCCCGGATTGTGCGACCCTCGATCGCGTGGCCCCGGAACGCGGGGCCACGGGCCGACCCGAGCAGGAACGGGGGCTGGCGGAGCGGGGTGGCACCCGTCCCGGTCCCTCGTTGGACGAGCATCGCCCGGGTTGGGATCTGGCGGGCGGCCGCCCCGGCCCCACCGGCTACCCGGGGCCGGCGGCCGGCTACGCCGCCCCGGCGGCGGACCGCGCGCGTGCCAGCACGGGACCCGCGGTGCCGGCCCGTCCGCCCGGTCCCGACGACTGGGACGGGGCCGTGCCGGTGGGGGTGCGAGGCTTCGGGGTGCCGCCCGGTGGCCGCGTGCCGCCAGCCGACCAGTCCTTCGCCCCGGCCGGAGCTCCGCCGCGGGCTGACGACGACGGCTCGATCGACAGCTACCCGTTCCCCCGCGGCTATGTCGATCCCGCCCGGCTGGGTCTGGGGCGCGGGGAGGCGGCCCGCTCTCGCCCACCAGGCGCCGAGGCCGGCCGATCGCGAGAGGTTCCCGCGCCGCCGCCAGCCCTGCCCGAGCGCGGGGTGGACCAGGCGGTCGACCCTCGTCGGCTGCCATCGCTCGACGCTGGTGGTGGCGCCGGTGGTCGTGGCGGTGATGGGGGCGGCGGTGCGGGTGGTGGTCGGAGTGGCTGGGCCGCGTCGGCCTGGCCGGTGGCCCCGGCGCCGCCGGGCGGGTCCGCTCAGCGTCCAGGCTGGGACGGCAGCCGGTCGGCCGAGCCGGCCGCCGCGGACACCCGGTATCCGGAGGACTCCTACGGCCGCGACGGCTCCCCCGTCCCCGTGGGGTATGGCGAGGATGTGGACGGCTCCATGACGGCGAACGCGCAGGGCGATCCCCGCTACCGCGGCGACGCGAACCAGGGTGGGGCGTTCACCCGCGGTGGGACGGACTCCCGCCCCTTCGCCGCCGGCGCCCCCCGCCACCGTGCCGACGCCGACGACCCGGCGCAGCTCGACGACCCGGCAGGTCCGGTCCACACCGGCCCGGTCCACACCGGTCCGGTCCACCCAGGCCCGGCCCGCACGGGTGCGGGCTACGCGGGCTCCGGATACCCCGGCCCGCCCTTCGGTGACTCCGCCCGCGGCGAGCCGGCCTACGGCGGTGATACGTCTGCCGCGGAGTCCCCTTACGCCGAGCGTGGCTACGGTGGCCCCTCCTATCCCCGGGCGCCGTATCCCGCGGAAGCTACCTATCCCGCGGACGCGCAGTACCCAGCGGACGCGCAGTACCCCGCCGACGCGCCGTACACGGAAGCCCCCTACCCGGCCGACGGGCACTACCCCGAGTCCGGATATGCCGAGGAGGGCCTCGCTGGCGGCACCGCGCAGGCCGGGCAGGTGGACGCCCGGCGGGTGGACGGGGCGGGCTTCGGCGCGGCCGACGGAACGTATGACGAGGCCACCCGGGACTATGGAGGCGCCGAGCGGACTTTCGGTGACGTGCCCGCCACCTATGGTGACGCCGAGCAGCCCTACGGCGATGCCGGCCCGGCCTACGACGGTTACCCGGGCGCTGGCGACGGTTACTCCGGCGAGGATGAGTACGCGCGGGGCGCCGCGCCTGAGACGGAGGGCGTCCTGGCCACGAGGGAGGCGGCCACCGGGGAGGTGGCCGAGGAGGGCGAACCGGGCGCCGCCGACCAGGTCGGAACCCGGCCGTTCGGGCCCCAGGCATCCGGCGCGGCGATACCGGACACCGATCTGCCCGGTGTGACGACCCCGGACAGCGGTCCGCCCGATGCCGGGGAGCCGGCGCGCGTGCCGTCCGCGGACACGGTGGCCGAGGACTGGGCCTCCGGCGGGGAGGGCGACGACGTCGACGAGCCGGCGGACGCGGAGTCCGGGCTCGGGGGTGGCCTGGGGGCCGTCCAGGCGGTGGCGCTCGAGCGGCTGGCGGGCCGGCTCGACGAACTCGTCCGGTTGCGCCACCACGACGCCGAGCTGGTGGACCGTCTGCACGCCGAGAACAGCCGGTTGCGGGCCGGTGAGCTCACCGAGGCGATGGCACCGCTGCTGCGGGGGCTGATCAGGCTGCACGACCAGATGGGTAGCCTGGGTGCTGACGATCCACAGAGCGTCGCCGGCATCCTGCGCAAACAGCTGCTGCAGGTCCTCGACTTCGCCGTCGATGTCCGGCCCTACACGGCGGTCCCGGGCGGGACCTTCGATCCGGCTCGGCACCTGGGCGTGCGGCGGGTGCCCACCGACGATCCCAGCCGCGACGGGACGATCGCCCGCACCGTGCGCCCCGGTTTCGTCCGGGGTGAGACCACCGTCGTGCGGCCCGCGGAGACCGAGGTGTACCGCGCCCGCTGAGCGGGTGGGTGGCGGCGAACGCTACGACACTTTGCGAAGGGGAGAGTTCATACGGTGGCGGCTACCAAGGTGTTCGGGATCGACCTGGGCACGACCTACTCCTGCATCGCCCAGGTCGACGAGTACGGCCGGCCGGATGTGATCCGCAACATCGAGTCCCAGCCGACGACGCCGTCGGTGGTGCTCTTCGACGGGGGTGCCGACGGCGGCGTGACGTCGTTCGTGGTGGGGACCCAGGCCAAGCGCCAGGCCCGCATCCGCCCCGACGACGTCGCGAGGCTCGTCAAGCGGCACATGGGCACGTCGGACTGGCGGTTCGTCGCGCATGACGTCGAGTACAGCGCCGCGGCGGTGTCGAGCCTCGTGCTCAAGGCCCTGGCCGCCGACGCCGAGCGGGCGACCGGGACCCCGGTGACCGACGTGGTCATCACCGTCCCGGCCTACTTCGGCGACGAGGAGCGCAAGGCGACGAAGCTCGCCGGGGAGCTCGCCGGCCTCGAGGTCGTCGACATCATCAACGAGCCGACGGCCGCCGCCTTCGCCTACGGCTTCGGCCAGGACGGCGCCGAGGAGTCGACCGTGCTGGTCTACGACCTCGGCGGTGGCACGTTCGACACGACCGTCATCAAGCTCAGCGAGGGCGCGATCACCGTCGTCGCCACGGACGGCGACCACGAGCTCGGCGGTGCGGACTGGGACAACGAGCTCGTTCGCTACCTGGCGCAGAAGTTCACCGAGGCGGAGCCGGAGGCCGGCGACCCCCTCGACGACGTCTACGACGAGCAGGAGCTGCTCACCGCCGCCGAGGACGCCAAGCTCGCCCTGTCGGGGCGCGACAGCGTCGACGTCCTCGTCGTGCACAAGGGCCGCCGGGTCAGCGTGCCGGTGACCCGCGCGGTCTTCGAGGAGATCACCGGCCCACTGCTGCGGCGCACCCTGGACCTCACCGGCTCCGTGCTGGAGCGGGCGAAGGAGAAGGGCGTCGAGAAGATCGACCTCTGCCTGCTCGTCGGCGGTATGAGCAAGACGCCGGTCGTGGGGCGCAGGCTGCAGGAGTCCTTCGGGCTCACCTCGCGCCTGGTCGACCCCGACCTGGCGGTGGCCAAGGGTGCGGCCGTCTACGGGCAGAAGAAGGCGCTCGAGCGGGCCGTGCACTCGGATCTGGTGGCCTCCGGTGCGCTGCGTCCCGACCAGGAGCTCGCCGCGGCGGACGCGGCCGACGTGGAGAAGGCGGCCGCGGCCAGCGCCGGTGAGGCTGGGCTCGCGACGGCGTCCGTCGTCGACCTGGTCCGCACCAAGGTGACGAACGTCACATCCCGTGGGTTCGGGATCTTCGCTGAGGACCGTGGCCAACCGGTCGCGGCCTTTCTTGCCCACCAGAACGACGCGCTGCCGATCTCGGTGACCCGCACCTTCTACACCGTCACCGATGACCAGGCCGAGGTGGACATCCGGGTGTTCGAGCAGGGCACCACCACGGAGTCCACCGCCATCGACGACAACAAGGTCATCGTCGCCGGCGCCATCACCGGAATTCCGCCGGGCCACCAGCGCGGGACACCCGTCGAGGTCACCTTCTCGATGGCGGGGGACCAGACCATCCGGGTTACCGCTGCACACGAGGGTGCCGCCACTCCGCTGGTCCTTCAGGTCCGGGCGGGGGTCGGATCGGAGCAGATGCGGGCCGCCGAGTCGGCCAAGGTGAGCCTGCTGAAGCAGCGGGACTGACCTCTCGGTCCCTCCGACCTGCGCTTTTCTGGGCGATTTCCGGAATTCGCGCGACATTAACAGTTATCGGATGGCAATTATCGGTCGTCACGGGCGCTTACGGGCGCCGGGATGGAAGTCGATAAGGTTCAGCCCGGATGCTCGGTCATGACCGGGAACGGGTGGGAACGGCGCCGCCGCTTCCGCCACCGGCCTCGTCCGGACCGGGCATCCGCGGCGTCCGCGCCCGTGTCGCGACGTCGCTTCGTACTCTCAGGTGTGGGCCTGCGGGTGTGGGGCGGGTGACCTGCCGTCCCTCACGCCCGCGTCGGCAGCCGAGGACCGGGCGGGCAGACCGGCCGGTCCGGTGGGCAGGTGGGACGAAGGTGGAGCGTTGAGCGCGGCGTTCGATGGCAGCGGGTACCGCCAGCGGGTGCTGGCGCCGTTGCGGGCGAGCTCCTCGGTGGACACCACGGATCCGTTCCTGATCGCCGGGCTCGATCCGACGGTGGGTCATACGGATACCGAGGTCGGTGCCCATCTGGTGCGGGTGCTGGCCTTCCTGCAGCGGGAGCGCAACTCGGCGAAGTACGCGACGCTGGCCACCGAGCTGGTGCGCCGCCGCGCCGAGTGGGAGGAGCCGCTGCGCGAGGAGGACTCCCGGGAACGGGTCCGCGCGCAGGTGCTGGCCGCCCGGCGCAGCGGTGACGCGGAGCGCGTCGCCAAGGTCGACGGCTACCTCGCCACCGTCCGGGAGCGTTTTGGCGGCATCCCCGCCTCCCGGGTGGAGGGGCTGCGCCGGCTCGCCGTCGCCGCCGGGGTCACCGTCGAGGAGTTCGACGCCCGGCTCGGCCGCGAGCAGATCATCGTCGACGGCGTCGGCGGCGGGGTCGAACCCCTGCCCAAGGAGGTCCGCCGCCAGATCGCCGAGCGCCTTGGCGAGCTCAGCTCGCTGCGCGACGGCGACCGCGTCGCCTGCGCCACGCTGTGGGCCTTCCTGGGGCTCACTCCCGATGCGTCCCCGCAGCGCCTGCACGCCGCCTATGCGGCCGTGGCGGCCGGCAACAACCGCCGCCCCCATGACCGCGAGAAGACCGTCACCGCGGACCTGCTCGCGATGGTGTCGGCCCGCCTCATCGAGAGCGATCCCGCCGCCTACACCGTCGGCCTGATGGCCGACGCCGCCGACGAGCTGCGCCCCGCGGTCGAGGAGCACGTCGTGCTCGACGGCGAGCTCACCGCCGTCGCCTTCGAGGGCCTCGTGCGCGCCGCCCTGGCCACCGGCCGCGGGTTGACCGCCGCCCAGGCCAAGTCGGTGATCCTCGGGGTGGCCCGGGAGCTCGGCGCCGCGGTGAACGTCGGCGGCGTCGTCGACTACGTCGTCTGCCCCGGCTGCGGGCGGCCCGAGGTCGCCGGCGCGGCTCGGCACTGCCGCTACTGCGACACCGACCTCTACACCACCTGCCCGTCCTGTGGCTCGATGACGGAGGCCGCCGCCGTCGTCTGTCGGCACTGCGGGCACAGCCTGCGCCAGGCCCGGGAGGCGGCGGAGGCGCTCACCGCGGTGCGCCGGGCGCTGGAGGGCGGAACCCCCCGCCAGGCCGGTGACCTGCTCGCCGCGGCGCAGCCTGTGCTGGCGGCGGTCGGCGGTCCGGTCGCCGGCGCCGCCGAGGAGCTCGGCGCCCGGGTCTCGGCGGCCCTGGGCGCGGCCGACGCCGGCTGGCGGGCCCTCGCCGAGGCCCGGGCGGCCAGCCGCGCCGACGCCGCGCTGGACGACGCCCGCTGGCTCGCCGCCCAGGCCGCCGACGTGCCCGGCCCGGACGGCCGCGGCCCCGCCGAGGTGCTCGCCGAGCTCATCGCCGCCCAGGCTGTGATCCGCCGCCGGGTGGAGGCCGCCCGCGCGCTGCCCGCCGACGCCCAGGAGGCCGCCCTCGCCGCCGTGCTCGCCAGCGCCGCGGACAACCGGGAGGCCCTCGCGGCGCTCGCCGCGCTGCCGCTGCCGCCGCCGAGTGAGCTGACCGCCGTCGCCGGCCGGGACGGCTCGGTGCAGCTGCGCTGGCGGCCCTCGGCGTCGGTCTGCGGCCCCATGTCCTACCGGGTGGAGCGGATCGTCCTCGTCGAGGGCGGCGGTGCGACGCTCGGCCGGCGCAGCCTCGGCACCACCCGGTCCACCGAGCTGTACGACGCGGGCGCCCCCGCCTGGACGCCGGTGCGCCACGAGGTGACCGCGATCTGCGGGGATCGCCGCTCCGAACCGGTGGTCACCGAGCCGGTGGTGTGCACCCGGGACCTCACCGAGCTACGTGCCGAGCGGACGGCCGCCGGGGTGCGCCTGGACTGGCGCCTCGACGGCGCGCTGTCGATCGTGACGGTGGAGCGAACCCTCGTCGCGCCGCTCGGCGTACCCGCGCCCGGCGGGTCGGGGGCCAGCGCACCGGGTGCTGGTGCGCCGGGGACCAGCGGGTCGGGAACCAGCGGGTCAGCGGCCGGCGCGCCAGGGCCTGGCACGTCCGGTGCCGGGTCCAGGCCCGGCTCGGGGAGCGGTGATCCTGGCGGATCCGGATCCGGATCCGGATCCGGGTCGGGGTCGGGGTCGGGGTCCGGCGGCTCGGTGGGCGATCCGGGGACGCCCGGCTCGGGTCCGCCCGTCCTCGGCGGACGGCACGCGCCGCGCCGGGCCCGGGTCAGCGGTGGCCTGTTTCACGACACCGATGTCACCGTCGGTGAAACCTACCGCTACGTCGTGTTCATCGAGTATCTCGATGCTCAGGGACAGCCCGCTCGGACTCCGGGTGCACAGGCCGAGATCGAGGTGACCGCCCGCCCCCGGCCGGTGCGCGACCTCGCCGCCATCACGGCCGGCGGGCGCACCACCCTGCGCTGGTCGCCGCCCCCCGGCTGGGAGGTGCGGATCTACGCGACGCCCGCGCCGCCCGGGGCCGCGGGTGCGACCGGGCCGCTGCCCCTGCCCGGTACCGCCACGTCGGGCCCGCTGGCGCTGCCCGGCAGTGGGCCGCTGCCCCTTGGCGGGCTCGGGGTGGAGGGCGACGAGGTGGCGCTCGGTGCCATCACCGGGCCGATCCGACTCGTTGCCGCCAGCCGGACCGGGCAGGCGGTCGAGGCCGCCCCGGTCGGCGAGGTGATCTACACGCCCGTGACGGTCCACGGCGAGACGGCCGTGGTCGGCCGCGCGGTGCGCCACGTCGTCATCGAGCCCGTCCGGGACCTGCGCGCCGATGACCGCGGCGAGTCGATCGTCCTGTCGTTCCAGCTGCCACCCGGGGTGACCGAGGCTCGGGTGCTGTGGCGCCGTGACCGGACACCCACCGGCCCCGACGACCCGCTCGCGGCCAGCGCCAAGGTGACCAACACCAGCCTCGAGATCAAGGGCGGCTGGCATCTCGCCGCCCCCGCTGACGGCTGGGCCTACCACGTGGCCGCCTACCCGATGTACCGGACCGGCGGGATCGTCCGGGTCGCGCCGGTGGCCACCACACTGCTCGCCCGCGCGGCCACCCGTGACGACCCACCGCCGGCCGTCGTGCCGACCGGTCCGGCCGGCAGCGGCGCGACCAGCCCGCACGCCGGTTACGGACCAACCGGCCCGTACCCCGCGACCGGCCCCCGGGCGCACCGGCCCGCCGCAGCGTCCGGCACCGACCCGATCACCGCCGCCCATCCGCTCGGCGGCCCCGCGCAGCCTCGCACCGGTGCCCTGCCGCTACCGGTCCCGGTCGGCGTCCGCCCGGCTGACCCGCGGACCGCGAGCTGGCACCTGGGCCACCTCGACAATCACGCGACGAGCCCGGTGCACCGCCCGGCAGGCATGCCCTCGGGCCCGGGCGGGCGCCCGGCCGAGACCATGCACCCGCTCTGGCCGGCAGGCACGGTGGGTCCGGCGGCCCAGACCGGCCCGATGCCCGCGGGCCGGGCCGCGTCCACGCCGACGGTGGTCGTGGGCGGCGCACTCGCGCCGGGCTCGCCGGACGGCCCCGACCGGGTGAGGTTCGCCACCGGGGCGCCGGACGCTGACCGGTCCGCGGGCGCCGTCCACAGGGCCGACAGTGGCAGCGCGCAGCCCATGCCCGGTTCCGCGGTCGTGGCGGGCGCCGCGGTGCCGGTCCCTGCCGCCGCGAGGACCGCCCCGGACGGCACGGTTCTCACCGGACCGGGGATGCCGATGGTCCCCTCAGCGCCGTCCGGGCCAACGTCGCAGACCGGGTCGACGCCGTTGTCCGGTGCCACACAGACCGCGGCCACGTTGTCCGGTGCCATGCAGTCCGGTGCCATGCAGTCCGGGGCCACGTTGTCCGGTGCCATGCAGTCCGGGGCCACGCAGTCCGGGGCCACGCAGTCCGGGCCGACGGCGCTGACCGGCCCCACGGCGCTGACCGGGTCCACGCCGTTGCCCGGGCCGATGCCGCTGGCCGGCCCCACGGCGCTGACCGGGTCCACGCCGCTGTCCGGGTCGACGGCGCCGGGGGGCGTGCTGCCGGGAGGCGTGGTGCCGGGAGGCGTCGAGACGGCGGCGGGTATGGCGGTGCCCGCGGGTATGGCGGTGCCGGCGGGCGGTGGGGGGCTGGTCGCGCCTCCGGGTGCCCCCGTCGAGGCGTCCCTGCCCGGGGGTGGCGCGGCGGCCGAGGTCCCGCTGATCCAACCGACCGTCACCTACACCGTGAGCCGTTCCGGCTGGCGTCGGCGCACCATGCGGGTCCAGGTGCACGCCTCGGGACCGGTCGGGGAGCTGATCCTGTTCGCACGGCCGGGTACCGCGCCGCCCCGGGCCGCGGCCGAGGCCCACGAGCTGTCCCGGCTCGCTCCCGTCGAGCAGGCGGTGACGCGGACTATCGACGTGACCCTCGACGGCGCGCAGCTGCCGTGGGGCGTGCGGCTGCTGCCTGCTCTGGTGCACCCTTCCGGTTGGTCCGTCACTCACCCGGCTGACGAGGATCTGGTCGTCCGCTGACCCCCGGAGCGCCACGGTCCATCACTCGCCGTGATCGTATGATTCCGTTTCGCGGGAACGTCGCGGTAGGTTGCCGAGGCCTCAGATCATGCTGAGGCCTACGCACGGAATGCGGTGCGAAAGCGTGCCTGGCCCTCGGCACAATGCGTGCTCTCGGGGTGTCCGCGTTCGGCGTGTCGCGTGGGGCGGGTACCGGTGCCGGCCGACGGTTCGACCGGGCGAGAAAGCGTACTTACCGTGGTCGAAGGATCGCATGGAGTCGCTTTCGGTGGAGTCGTGCCGAGCGGGCCCGGTCGTCCGCCGTGGCCGGCTGTCTGACGTGGCGGGGTCTGCCGTGGTCGTCCAGGCTCGTCCGGCGGCAACCGTCCGAGCCGATGTTCGGGCTGACCCGGGCCGGATTCCGCTCGGCGGACGGGTGTGATGGCGGCCTCTTCGCGGACCGTTCGGGTGCCCCCGGCCTGCCCGCATCGAGACCACCATGGTGTCTAATTGATGAACCGTTGCCTTTTGGCGGCGTGTTGAGCGGGATGTCGCACCAGATCGGCAATGATGGCACTACCACGGAAAGTATTCGTCCTGGTGCCGTTCCTTGCCGGCGGTACTCCCCTTACGATTGGCTCCATCACGCGTAGTTCCAGTACCGGCCTGATGGGTGTTCGACGTCAGGCCGGGTCACCTGTCGGTCCTTCCCGGTCGCGTGGCTCGGGTCGGTCGGCTTCACGCCTGGGCGGCGGTGGCAGCCCGGGTGGCGGCGCATCGTAGCGCCGCCGAACCTGATGGAGCGCTGAGCGGTCGCGCCTGCGGCCAGCTCGGAGGGGACGTTTCGTCAACGGTCGTGATCCGGCCTGGCTCTGTTGTCGATCGGTGATGCGAGCGGTGGGTGTGTTGTGTCACGCCCTCTTCGAAAGGCAGCGCGCGAGCATGGCCTCGACCTCTCGTCGCCGACCTCCCCCTCCGGTCGGCCGTCCGGTCTCCACTCTTTCTCGATCACGCCTGACCCGGTCGCGGCCGCCAGGCAGCGGTCCGGCGCGTTCGGGTGCCTCCAGCCGCCGCGCGCGCCGCCCGGTGCGCACCGGTGCCCGCCTCGGCCTGGTCACGGTCTTCGTCGCCGGGCTACTGCAGGCGGTGACCCCGCTGGCCAACGCCGCGTCGGAGTCGCCGAGCCCACAGCCGGCCAGCACCCCGTCGCCGACGGCAAGCCCGGCCGCGAGCGCCGTGCAGGCGTCCGCCCAGCCCGGCGTACCGCTCACGACCATGACGCCGCAGGCCCAGAGCCGGGTCACGCTGGTCCTGTTCGATCAGGACATCGTCCTCGTCGGCGGGCGCGGCTTCACTCCGGCCGGCGACGTCACCGTCGCCGCACAGACGGAGAAGCTCGGCGGCAGCGCGCTGATCAAGGCGGACAGCGACGGCCGGTTCATCCTCGGCTTCCGGGTACCCCGTGACTTCAACGGCACTGTCGACGTGAAGGCCACCCAGGGCGGCGCCAGCGCCACCGACAAGCTCGCCGTGGTCGGCCCGGAGGCGGCCGCGCAGGGCTTCCAGGCCCCCGCGCTGCCGAACCTGCCGGTGGGCAGCGCGGGTACGGGCACGGGCGCCACCCCGGCGCCCACGGCCAGCGCCTCGCCGGCCACCACCGCCACCGGGGCATCGCCGAGCCCGAGCGCGAGCCCCGCGCCGTCGCCGCTGGCGAACACCGGCGTGGTGACGCCGACCCCGTCGTCGATCCGCGCGACCGCGACACCGCTGACGGCGACCCCGACGGTCACCTCTCCGGCGGCGTCCCCGTCGAGCACCGCCAGCGCGCTGCCGCCACTCCCGGCGACGACCGCCACCCCGGGTTCCACCTCGACCTCCAGCGCCACCCCGGCCTCGAGCAGCGCCACCCCGGCGGCTGGCGGCGCCGGTGACATCGACGCGGCCGGGCCGCAGTCGGGCCTGCCCTGGCTGTCGGGCTTCCAGTCCCACACGCTCGGGCCGCTGCAGGACTTCGCCAACTGGCGTGGCCGCGCCAACGACCTGGTCCACGTCTACACCGACCGCACCTCGGGTTGGGGTGGGCTGGTCGAGCCGAGCTGGCCGGTCGACGTGTTCAAGGGCTTCGCGGGCAAGCTGCTGATCAGCGAGCCGACCTTCCCGCAGGGCCAGGGCAGCAACGGCGACTGCGCGAAGGGCGCCTACGACGACCAGTGGAAGAAGCTCGGCACCTTCCTGGTGCAGCACGGCCGGGCCGACTCCATCGTGCGCATCGGCTGGGAGTTCAACGGCACGTTCATGTACTGGCACACGGACGCGGACGCGGCGGCCTTCCGTACCTGCTTCCAGAAGATCTCGGCCGCGATCAAGTCCACCGACCCGCAGGTCAAGATCGACTGGACGTTCAACGCGCACGCCTCGCCCGTGCCGTCGGGTAACAGCCCGTGGGGCGCCTACCCCGGTGACGAGTACGTCGACTACGTCGGCATCGACTCCTACGACCACTTCCCGCCGTCGACCGACGACGCGACGTGGAACAAGCAGTGCGAGGACGTCAACGGCCTGTGCTACGTGATCCGGTTCGCCAAGGAACACGGCAAGAAGGTCGGCGTGGGCGAGTGGGGCGTGGCCTCCTGCTCCGGTGACGGCGGCGGCGACAACCCGTTCTACGTCCAGAAGATGTTCGAGACCTTCAAGGCCGCCGGCGCGACGATGGGCTACGACGCCTACTTCGCCGACCCGGCCCCGGGCAATGTCTGCTCCACGATCACGAACGGCGGCCAGAACCCGAAGTCGGCCGCCGAGTACAAGAAGCTGTTCGGTACCGGCGGCAGCTGAGCCGAGGCTCCCGCCGGCACCGGCGGCGCGACACCAGCCGGACCCACGCGGGGCCGGGACGGAACCCTCCGTCCCGGCCCCGCGGCCCGTGGATCAGCCGCGCACGTGCGGGCCGAGGCCGAGCGGCAGGCAGGACGGGCTGCGCCCGCTCGCGGCCCTGGGCGCGCACGAGACGGCTTGAACGAGGGGAAGCCGAGGCGAAGCCGCAGGTGAGGGGCCTGCCGATGGCCGAATGGTGACAGTCGGGTGTCGGCTGGCTGACGCTTGTCATTGTCTGTTGTCAGATGCCCCCGGCCAGGTACCGTCACCCGAAAGGCGACGTTTCACGATCTTGCCGCGCGCTCCAGCCTTCCCGGCCCGCCGGAAGGCCGGGCGCACGGTGACCGGGACGGGTGATCGCACGGCGTCGCCGCGCCTGGACGAGGGGACCGTCGCTTGCGCCATTTCGCCTTCCTCGACACCGAGACTATCGACGCCCTGTTCCACCGGCCCCCAGAGGAGATCCCCTGCGACGGTGACCGCAGGCTGCTGGCGACCGCCCTCGGCGCGACGCTCTACGCGCCCGGCACCCGGCCGCGCCTGGCCCGGGACGTGCACCGCCAGACTGCCACCGGGGTGACGTCGATGGTGCTCTGTCTCGAGGACTCGATCGCCGACACCGAGGTAGCCGCCGCCGAGGCCAACGTCGTCGCGGCGCTGCGGGAGCTCGCCGCCGACCCGCCGCGCTCCGGCGCCGGCATACCGCTGCTGTTCGTGCGGGTGCGCGCCGTCTCCCAGATCCCCGACCTGATCGCGCGCCTGGATCCGGCCGGGGCGGGTTGCCTGGCCGGGTTCGTGCTGCCGAAGTTCGCGGAGGAGAACGGGGAGGCGGGGCTGGAGGCGGTCCTCGGCGCGTCGGAGACGCTCGGCCGCCCGTTGTGGGCGATGCCGGTCCTGGAGAGCCCGCCGGTGATCAACAGGGAGACCCGGGTCGAGGCGCTCACCGCCGTGCGCCGCCTCGTCGACAAGCACGCCGACCAGGTGCTCGCGATCCGGCTCGGGGCCACCGACCTGTGCGGTCTGTTCGGCCTGCGCCGCGACCGGGACCTGACGATCTACGACATCGCCGTCGTCCGCGACTGCATCGCCGACATCGTCAACATCTGCGCCCGCGGCGGCGACCACATCGTCACCGGGCCGGTGTGGGAGTACTTCGCCCAGCCGGAGCGGCTGTTCGTCAGCGCGCTGCGGGTGACGCCGTTCGCCCAGGCCGAGGGGTTCGATGGCCAGGAGGAGGCGATCCGCATGCGCAGCGCCCTGGTCTCGTCCGACCTCGACCGGCTGATCCGCGAGGTCGTCCTCGATCGCGCCAACGGCCTCATCGGCAAGACGGTGATCCATCCCAGCCATATCCCGGCCGTGCACGCGCTGCACGTCGTCAGCCAGGAGGAGTTCGCCGATGCCGAGACGATCCTTGCCGGGGACGCCGGTGGGGTGCGCCCGAGCAGCTACGCCAACAAGATGAACGAGCTGGGCCCGCACCGGGCCTGGGCGCAGGCGGTGGCACGCCGCGCCCGGGCGTTCGGGGTGCTGCGCGAGGGCAACACGTTCGTCGAGGTGCTCGCGGCGAGCCGAGCCGCCCGCGCCGAGGGCACGCAGGTGGCCCGATGAGCATGCCGGCAGGGTCGAACAATCCGCCGGTGCCCGAGGAGCGGCGCGAGCGGGACGGCGACTGGCTCTGGACGGAGCTCGGGCTCGCCGTCGACGTGACGACCGATGCGGTCGGGCGCGGCCTGCGAGGACTCGTCGGGCTGGCGCTGCGGCGCAACCCGCGCCGGGCGCACCTGCTGGTCAGCCGGGTTCTCGGCAAGCACCTGCCGGTCGCCCCCGCCGACGCGCTCGCCGCCGGGGCGGCGCTCGCCGACCTCGTCCGCGCCCTGCCGGGCCTGGACGGTACCCCCGACGACAGGGCAGGCGGGGGACCGCTGGTCATCGGCTACTGCGAGACGGCGACCGCGCTCGGCCACACGGTCGCCGACGGTCTGCCCGGCAGCCATTACCTGCACACCACCCGGCGCGATCTGCCCGGGGTGGCGCCGGTGCTGGAGTTCACCGAGCCGCACTCGCACGCCTCCCACCACTGGCTGGTCCCGCGGGACCCGGCCGTCCTGCGCGAGCCCCGGCCGATCGTGCTGGTGGACGACGAGCTGTCCACCGGGCGCACCGCGCTCGGCACGATCCGAATCCTGCACGCCCACGCGCCACGCGGACACTACGTCGTCGCGACCCTGGTGGACGCGCGACCGGAGCCAGCCCGGGCGGCGTTCGCGGAACTCGCCGCTGACCTGGGCGTCCGGATCGACGTCGTCGCCCTGATCGCGGCCACCGTCACCGTGCCCGACGAGATCACCGCGCGGGCCGCCGCCCTCCGCGCCCGCCTCGCCCCCGTCCCCGCCGAACCCGCCCATGGTGGTGACGCGGCGATCGCGGCCGACGCCGGCTGTGCGGGAGGTGGGGATGTCGACGCGGGGGAGGCGACGGCGGTGCGGTGGCTGGCCGCGGACTGGCCATCGGACCTGCCTGACGGGGGGCGGCATGGCTGGACGCCGGAGCACCGGCGCCGGCTGGCCGAGGTCGTCGGGCCCGTCGCCGCCGCCGTGCGCGCTGCGCTCACCACCCCGGGCGGGCGCACGCTGGTGCTGGGCACGGAGGAGCTGATGTACACCCCGATGCGGATCGCCGAGGCGCTCGCCCGGTCCGGCCCGGGACAGGTGCGCTACCAGTCGACGACCCGCTCGCCGGTGCACCCCATCGACGTCGACGGCTACGCGATCCGCACGGCCCTCACCTTCCCGGCACCCGACGACACCCGCCGCGACAGCCACGTCTACAACGTGCGTCCCGGCCTCTACGACGACATCGTCGTGGTGGTGGACGCCGGCGTGGACGCGACCGCGCCGACGCCGGCCGCGGACCCGAGCGGCCTCGTCGCCCGGCTGCGCCAATGCGCGCCGGTGACCGTTCTCACCCTGCCCACGCTCCCGGCCCCGCCCACGCTCTCGGCCCCGCCCACATCGCCCCCTGCGGCCACGTCGCCCACGCGGACCGTCCTGCCCGCCCCTTACCAGCCACTGTCCGGCCTCCGGCCGGCGACGACCCGCGCGGAGCCGTCCCGATGAGCGAAGCGATCCCGGTCCCGGCCACCGGCGTAGTCCCGCCGAAGGCGACCATCGGCTCGGGCTCGTACGCGGCCGAGGATGTCACCTTCCTGCTGACCGACCTGAGCGCCGTCGACCTCGAACGCCCGACCGAGGATCGCGAGGAGGCGATGCAGGCGGGCCGGCACTACTCCGAGGACCTGCCCGTCGAGTACCAGCCCGACGACGCCTACCTGACGCTCTACCACCAGGCGCTGGAGCGCTCGGCGCGGCGCGTCGCCCTGGCCACAGGGCTCGTCGCGGAGCTCGTCCGCGTCCGCAAGCCCGAGCCCGCGCTGGTCTCGATCGCCCGGGCGGGCACACCGGTCGGGATCCTCATGCGCCGCTGGTACTGCTGGCGTCACGGGCTCGACACGCCGCACCACGCCATCTCCGTGATCAAGGATCGCGGGGTGGACATGAACGCGGTCCACTACCTCACCGCGCGTCTGGACGCGGCGTCGATCCAGTTCGTGGACGGCTGGACCGGCAAGGGGGTGATGACCCGGGTGCTCGCCGACGCGGTCGCCGGCCTCGGGCTCGACGACACCCTCGCCGTGCTCGCGGACCCCGCGCGCTGCGTCCCGCTCTACGGCACCCGCGACGACTTCCTCATCCCGAGCGCCTGCCTGAACTCGACGGTCAGCGGACTGGTCAGCCGCACCGTGCTCAACGCCGAGCACATCGGCCCGGACGACTTCCACGGCGCGAAGTTCTACGCCGAGCTGGCCGCGCACGACCTGTCCCGGCACTTCGTCGAGACGGTCGTCGCGCACTTCGACGCGGTCGCCGACGAGGTGGACGCCACCTGGCCGGCGCTGTGGGCGTCGGACCGGACGCCGACATGGGAGGGCTGGGCGGCCGTCGAGCGCATCGCCGCCGCCTACGACATCCCCGACGTGATCATGGTCAAGCCCGGGGTCGGGGAGACCACGCGGGTGCTGCTACGCCGCGTCCCCTGGCGGATCCTCATCGATCCGGACCGGGTCGACGAGCTGGCCCACGTGCTCGCACTCGCCGCCGACCGCGGCGTTCCGGTGGAGGAGATGTCCGGCCTGCCGTTCTCCTGCGTGGGCCTGGTCCGCCCCGTCGGCGCGTCGCCGACCTTCCACACCCCGAACGCCCGCTGGCGCCCGGACGCCCTGTGACCCCGTCCCCGCCGCCGTCCTCGTCCCCCCAGGCGTCCCCGTCCAGCGGGCGAACCGCGCTCCCGCTGGTGGCGCTCGACCTGGACAAGACGCTGATCTTCTCGGCCCGGTCGCTGCACCTGCCCACGGACGTCCCGGCGCCGGAGCTGGTCGAGGTCGAGCGTCTCGACGGTGCGCCGCTGTCGTTCGCCACCGCCCGCGAGCTGCACCTGCTCGCCGAGCTGGACCGGGCGGCCGTCGTCGTCCCGGTGACCACCCGGACGCTGGCCCAGTACCGCCGGGTGGACCTCGGGCTGCGGCCGCGGTTCGCGATCGCGGCCAACGGCGGGCACGTGCTCGTCGACGGCACGCCCGATCCGGACTGGGCGGCGGCGGTCGCGGATGCCGTCGCCGCCGCCTGCGCGCCGCTGGCGGAGATGCTGGTGCTCGCCGAGCGGTTCGCCGCGCCCGGATGGGCCCGCACCGTGCGCGCCGCGGACGACCTCTTCGTCTACCTGGTGGCGCACGAGCGGCCGGCGATCCCGGACCTGACCGAGTTCGCCGCGGACGCGGCGGCGGCCGGCTGGGCGGTCTCGATGCAGGGGCGCAAGGTCTACCTGGTGCCATCCCTGCTGACCAAGCAGCGGGCCGTCGACGAGGTGGCGCGCCGGGCGGGCACCGGCCTGCGCCTGGCCGCGGGGGACTCCGTCCTGGACATCCCGATGCTGCTGGCCGCTGACGCGGCGGTCCGCCCGGCGCACGGGGAGCTGCACGAACTCGGTTGGACGGCGCCGCAGGTCAGCGTCACCACGGCCGTCGGCGGCCTCGCGGGGGAGGAGCTGTGCGAGCTTCTGCTCGCTCGCGTGCGAGGTGCGACGGCGGACGTCAGGCCCGGGTGACGGCTACATCCGCGCCCGTGTTCGTGGTAGACCGGTGATCGCTCGATGGGGAAAGCCCATCGCCGGCGTGGGACATCGGGTCCGCGGGTGCGGAACGCACTACATCACCGGAACCGGAACACAGCATGCGCGGTACAGCGACGTGACGCGGGAGGGACCATGACCGACGTGGAGTCCAGCATGGAGGCGACCCTGGAGGGGCTGCTCGCGGTGGAGAGCTTCGACCCGCCGGCCGGGTTCACCCGGCGTCGACCCATCGAGGCGGACCGGGCCGCGGCGGAGGCCGACCCCGAGGCGTTCTGGGCCGGCGCCGCCCGCGAGCTGCTGACCTGGGAAAAGCCGTTCACCCAGGTACTCGACGACAGCAATCCGCCCTTCTACACCTGGTTCGCCGACGGCGAGCTGAACCTCTCGGCCAACTGCCTGGACCGCCACGTCGCGGCCGGCCGGGGCGAGCGGGTCGCGTTCCACTGGCGCGGCGAGGAGGGCGAGCGGCGCGACGTCACCTACGCGGACCTGCTGGCCGACACCCAGCGTCTGGCGAACGGCCTGCTCTCGCTCGGGGTGCGCCCCGGCGACGTCGTCGGCATCTTCCTGCCGATGATCCCCGAGGTGGCCGTCGCGATGCTGGCCTGCGCCCGGATCGGCGCGGTGCACAACGTGGTCTTCGGCGGCTTCGCGCCGTCGGCGGTCCGGGAGCGGATGGAGGTCTCGGACGCCCGGGTGCTCATCACCGTGGACGGCGCGCGGCGCAAGGGGCGGCGCGCCGAGGTGAAGGCGGCCGTCGACGCCGAGCTCGGCGAGGCACCCCTGCCGGCGCTGGAACACATCGTGGTGGTGCGCGGCCCGGGCACGCACACCGGCGACGTACCGATGACGGCGGGGCGCGACGTCTGGTACGACGAGCTGCTCGCCGCGGCCGACCCTGACTGCCCGGCGGTCCCGCTGCCGGCGGAGCATCCGCTGTTCATCCTGTACAGCTCGGGCTCGACCGCGAAGCCGAAGGGCATCCTGCACACCACGGCCGGCTACCTGCTCGGTGCCACCTACACCCACCGCACCGTCTTCGACCTGGATCCGGAGACCGACGTGTACTGGTGCTCCGCCGACGTCGGCTGGATCACCGGGCACTCCTACATCGTGTACGGCCCGCTGTCGAACGGCGCGACGAGCGTCATGTACGAGGGTGCTCCGGACTACCCGGACCTCGACATCTGGTGGCAGATCATCGAGGAGTACCGGGTCACCGTCTTCTACACGGCGCCGACGGCGATCCGGACCTGCATCCGGTGGGGGGAGCAGTACCCGGCCCGTCACGATCTGTCCTCACTGCGGGTGCTCGGCACGGTCGGTGAGCCGATCAACCCGAAGGCCTGGCTGTGGTATCACCTGGTCATCGGCGGCGGGCGCTGCCCGATCGTCGACACCTGGTGGCAGACCGAGACCGGCTCGGTGCTCATCTCCCCGCTGGCCGGCGCGACGGTGACCAAGCCCGGTTCCGCGACCCGCCCGCTGCCCGGAATCCAGGCCGAGCTGCGCGACGAGGATGGCGCGCCGGTCACCGAGGGCACCGGCATCCTGGTGATCAGCAGGCCGTGGCCGTCGATGCTGCGCACGCTCTACAAGGACGACAAGCGCTTCGTCGAGACCTACTTCTCCCGCTTCGGCCCGTCCACCTACGTCGTGGGGGATGCCGCCCGCCTCGACGCCGACGGCTACTTCTGGATAATCGGCCGGATCGATGACGTGATCAACGTCTCCGGGCACCGGCTGTCCACCGCCGAGGTGGAGTCGGCGATCGTCTCGCACGAGGCGGTCGCCGAGGCCGCCGTCGTGGCGCAGCCCGACGAGCAGACGGGGCAGGCGATCGTCGCGTTCGTGACGCTGACCGCCGACCGGGTGGGCGACGAGGACGTCGAGGCCGAGCTGCGCGAGCACGTCGCGCACCGGATCGGCAAGCTCGCCCGGCCGCGGCGGATCGTCTGGGCCGACGACCTGCCCAAGACCCGCTCCGGCAAGATCATGCGCCGGCTGCTGCGCGACGTCGCGGCCGGCCGGGAGCTCGGTGACGTCACGACGCTGCGCGATCCGGCGGTCATGGAGGTGATCTCCGCGCGGGTGCGCGCCACGCCGGACGAGGAGTAGGCGCGGCGACCCGCGGGCACACGATGCGCCGGTGGGGGGTGGGCAATTCCGGAGGATCGCGACCCATCGCCCGGGGTGGGGGTGAGTTGTTCGGAGAACGTAACCCGCAGGTCCAACCCGCGTGCGCCCACGTCACCGCCACTGTCTAGGCTCACCTCTTCGTGAGAGCCCTCCGACGGTTCACCGTCCGTGCGCAGCTCCCGGAGCAGCTGGCTCCGCTCGGGGAACTGGTTCTGAATCTTCGCTGGTCCTGGCATCCCGAGACCCTCGACCTGTTCGAGTCGGTCGATCCCGAGCTCTGGCGGGCGACCAAGGGTGATCCGGTCCGCCTGCTCGGCGAGGTCGACCACGACCGGCTGGCGGCGCTGGCGGCCGACCGCCGGTTCGTGCGCCGCCTCACCGACGCCGCCGACGATCTCCAGGACTACCTCGGCGCCGACCTGTGGTACCAGCGGCAGAACCTGCCGGGGGCGCCCACGGCGATCGCGTACTTCTCGCCCGAGTTCGGCATCACCGAGGTGCTGCCGCAGTACTCGGGCGGTCTCGGCATCCTCGCCGGCGACCACCTGAAGACGGCGAGCGACCTCGGCGTGCCGATCATCGGTGTCGGCCTGCTCTACCGGGCCGGCTACTTCGTCCAGTCGCTGTCGCGCGACGGCTGGCAGCAGGAGCGCTACCCGGGCATCGACCCGCACGGCCTGCCGCTGACCCAGCTCACGGACGCGCAGGGGCGCCCGGTGAAGGTGGCCGTCGGCCTGCCCGAGGGCCGCACCCTGCACGCCCAGATCTGGAAGGCGCAGGTCGGCCGGGTCCCGCTGCTGCTGCTCGACTCGGACGTCGAGGACAACCAGCCCGCCGAGCGCGGCGTCACCGACCGGCTCTACGGCGGCGGCACCGACCACCGGCTGCTGCAGGAGATGCTGCTGGGCATCGGCGGGGTGCGGGCGCTGCGCGCCTACTCCGCCGCCACCGGCGCGCCGACGCCGGAGGTCTACCACACGAACGAGGGGCACGCGGGCTTCCTCGGCCTGGAGCGCATCCGCGAGCTGGTCGAGACGGGCCTGAGCTTCGACGAGGCGCTCGAGGCCGCCCGCGCCGGCACCCTGTTCACCACCCACACTCCGGTACCCGCCGGCATCGACCGCTTCCCCCGCGACCTGGTCTCCCGCCACTTCGGCGGGGACAACGCCTGGCCCGGCGTGCCCGTCGAGCGGGTGCTGGAGCTCGGCGTCGAGGCCGACCCGAACGTGTTCAACATGGCCCACATGGGCCTGCGCCTGGCCCAGCGGTCCAACGGCGTCAGCGCGCTGCACGGGATCGTCAGCCGGGAGATGTTCGCCGGCCTGTGGCCCGGGTTCGACGCCGCCGAGGTGCCGATCGGCTCGGTCACCAACGGCGTGCACGCGCCGACCTGGATGTCACGCGCCGTGCTGGAGCTCGCCGACCGCGAGCCCGGCCCCGGTCTGCTCGACGACGACGCCGCCGGCTTCACCAAGATCGCCGCGCTGTCCGACGACGTCGTCTGGAGCACCCGGCGGGTCCTGCGCGAGCGGCTCGTCGCCGAGATCCGCCGCCGGCTGCGCGCCTCCTGGCTGGAGCGCGGCGCCGCCCCCGGCGAGCTGGACTGGGTCGAGTCCGTGTTCGACCCGGACGTGCTGACCATCGGCTTCGCCCGCCGGGTGCCGTCGTACAAGCGCCTCACGCTGATGCTGCGCGACCGCGACCGGCTGCGCCGCCTGCTGCTGCACCCGCAGCGTCCGATCCAGATGGTCATCGCCGGCAAGGCCCACCCCGCCGACGACGGCGGCAAGCAGCTCGTCCAGCAGATCGTCCAGTTCGCCGACGACCCGGCGGTGCGCGACCGGATCGTGTTCCTGCCCGACTACGACATCGGCATGGCGCGCTTCCTGTACTCCGGGTCGGACGTCTGGCTGAACAACCCGCTGCGCCCGCTGGAGGCGTGCGGCACGTCCGGGATGAAGGCGGCGCTCAACGGCTGCCTGAACCTGTCCATCCGGGACGGCTGGTGGGACGAGATGTTCGACGGCCAGAACGGCTGGGCGATCCCGACCGCCGACGGTGTGGAGGACCCGGACCGCCGCGACGACATCGAGTCCGCCGCCCTCTACGACCTGCTGGAGAACACCGTCGCGCCGCGGTTCTACGACCGCGACGACGCCGGGGTGCCGCGGCGCTGGACGGCGATGGTCACGCACACCCTGTCGACCCTCGGGCCGAAGGTGCTGGCCAGCCGGATGGTGCAGGAGTACGTCGAGCGGTACTACGTGCCGGCCGGCGCCTCCGCCCGGGCCGCCGCGGCGGACGGCCTGGTCGGCGCCCGGGACCTCGCGGCCTGGAAGTCGCGGGTCCGGGGCGCCTGGGGCGGGGTGCGGGTCCTCAACGTCGACTCCGCCGGCCTCGGCGACACCCCCCAGGTGGGTCAGTCACTCGTGGTCCGGGCGACCGTCGACCTCGGTGGGCTCGCGCCGTCCGACGTCGACGTCATCGCCTCCTACGGCCGGGTCGACCTGTCCGACCGCATCCTCGCCCCGGCGACGCTGTCCCTGCGGCCCGCCGGTGACGGCGAGAGCGAGGGCGCCCACCGCTACGAGGGCACGATCCCGCTCGGGCGCACAGGCCCGTTCGGGTACACGGTGCGCGTGCTCCCGCACCACCCGCTCACCGCGAGCGTCGCCGAGCTGGGCCTGGTCGCCAACCCGTAGCAGGTCCCGACCCGCCCGCGTCCCAGCCCGTCGACGTCGGCGACGCTCAGGCCGGCGGATGCGCCCGCAGCAGGACGACGCTGCGGGCGCACACGGCCAACGGCGCGCCGGCGGGCAGCACCCGGGCGGGCGCGGTCCGGGTGGCGGGGAAACCGGCGAGGTCGTCGTCGGCGGTGTCGAGCAGCAGGTCGAGACGGCTGGCCCACGGCGCGCCCGGCAGCACCACCGTGGTGTCCGCCTCGTCCGGGTGGATGACGACGACGAGCCCCGGCCGGCCGGCGCCGCCGGGGTCGGCGATGTGGGCGACGAGGCTGCCGAGCTGCTGGGCGTTCCAGTCCGCCTGGGACATCACCTGCCCGTCGGTGCGCAGCCAGGTGATGTCCGCGAGCCGGCCGGGCGCCGAGTCGCCCCCGCGGAAGAAGTGCTCGTGGCGCAGCGCCGGCAGGTCACGGCGCAGCGCCAGCAGGCCGCTGACCAGCCGGGCCAGCGCAGGATCCGGTCCCGCGGGATCGGCCGCGGCGCCGGCGGCCCCGTTCCTGGAACCGGGCCAGGCCAGCCACGACGTCGGGTTGTCCTGGCAGTAGGCGTTGTTGTTGCCGCCCTGCGAGCGGCCGAACTCGTCCCCGGCGACGAGCATCGGCACCCCGGCGGACAGCAGCAGCGTGGCGAGCAGGCCACGGCGCACCCGGCGGCGCGTCGCGAGGATTGCCGGGTCGTCGGTCGGTCCCTCGGCCCCGTGGTTCGCCGACCGGTTGTCCGACTCGCCGTCCCGGTTGCCCTCGCCGTTGGCCTCGTTGTGCCGCTCGTCGTAGGAGACGAGGTCGGCCAGCGGGAACCCGTCATGCGAGGTGACGAAGTTCACCGACGCCCACGGCCGGCGCCCGGAGTGCTCGAACAGGTCCGACGAGCCGGTCAGCCGGTAGCCGAGGTCCGCGACGCCGCCGGCGCGCCCGTTCCACACGTCGCGCACGGCGTCGCGGTACCGGCCGTTCCACTCGGCCCAGGGCGGCGGGAACGAGCCCACCTGGTAGCCGCCCCAGCCGACGTCCCACGGCTCGGCGATGAGCTTCACCGACGACAGCAGTGGATCGGCGTGGATCGCGGTGAGCAGACCGGCGGCCGGGTCGAACGCGTCGGGATTGCGGGCGAGCGCGGTGGCCAGGTCGAAGCGGAAGCCGTCGACCCCCATCTCGGCCACCCAGTAGCGCAGCGAGTCGCAGATCAGCTTGACGACGTGCGGGCTGGTCATGTTCAGGGTGTTGCCGCAGCCGGTCACATCCCGGTAGCGGCGCGGGTCGGCGGGGTCCACCCGGTAGTACGCGGGATTGTCCAGGCCGCGCAGGGACAGCGTCGGCCCCCGCTCGTTGCCCTCGGCGCTGTGGTTGTAGACGACGTCGAGGATGACCTCGATACCGGCGGCGTGCAGGGAGGCGACCATCTCCTGGAACTCGCCGATCGGGTCGGACGTCGCCGCGTAGGCGGCGTGCGGGGCGAGGTAGGCCAGGCTGTTGTACCCCCAGTAGTTCGTCGCGCCGCGCTCCAGCAGCGTCGGCTCGGAGACGAAGGCGTGCACCGGCAGCAGCTCCACGGCGGTGATCCCGAGCCGGCGCAGGTGACCGACGACGGCCCGGTGGCCGAGCCCCGCGTACGTGCCGCGCAGCCGCGGTGGCAGGTCGGGGTGGCGCCGGGTCAGGCCGCGCACATGCGCCTCGTACACCACCGTCCGCGACCAGGGGATGCCCGGCCGGTTCGCGGCCGGATGCCCGTGCCCGCCGCCCGGCCCCAGCCGGCGCCGCCCCGGCCGGCGCGCTCCCGGCCCGGGCCACCCGTCCGGCGCCGTGACGACGCAGCGGGTTACGAACGGTGCGGAGTCCCGCGGGTCCGGCTCGTGACCGTAGGGGTCACCACCGCCGTAGCCGTAGATCGCCGGATCGGGGCGCAGGTCTCCGGCCAGCAGCCGTGCGTACGGGTCCACCAGCAGCTTCGCCGGGTTGTAGCGCTGGCCGTGGTCCGGGTCGTACGGGCCGTGGGCGCGCAGGCCGTAGTGCTGCCCCGGCCGGACGCCCGGCAGCCAGCCGTGCCACACCTCACCGTCCCGTTCGGGCAGGCGGTGGCGCGTCTCGGCGCCGGCGGCGTCGAACAGGCAGAACTCGACGGCATCCGCGCCGGGTGCGGCGACGGCGACGTTGACCCCGACGCCGTCCCAGCTCACGCCCAGCGGCGAGGCGACCCCTGGGCCCATGACGACCGCCCCGTCGGCACGGGCGCCCGTCGGCGCCTGCCGCCCGGAGGCGGGTGCTCCGGGGGCGGGTGCTCCGGGGGCGGGTGCTCCTGAGGCCGGTACTTCGGGGGCGCGGGTGCTTCCGCCTGCGTCGGACACTCCGGAGACGCTAACCGAGACCACGCCCGCCGGTGGCCGATCGGACATCCGTTCTCCACCGGTTCGTCACCTGACCGGGCCGCGGGCGAGCGTGGGGGCCTGTCCGTCGTCCCGTGATCGTGAAGATCACTCCTGTGCGCCCTATCGTGACCAGCGACCAGCCCGGCGCGCGGCGCGGGGACCCACAGGCGGGAGGACATACGACATGAGCGTCGTTCGGCTCGAGGTCGACGGCCCCATCGGCACCATCCGGCTGGACCGTCCGCCGATGAACGCGCTGAACGCGCAGGTCGCCACCGAGCTGCGAGCCGCCGCGCTGGAGGCGGGCCGCGACCCGGCCATCCGGGCGGTCGTGCTCTACGGGGGCGAGAAGGTGTTCGCCGCCGGCGCGGACATCAAGGAGATGGCCCCGATGGGCATCGCCGAGATCACCGCCTGGGTCCGCGACCTCAGTTCGGCCCTGGAGACGGTCGCCCGCCTGCCCAGGCCGGTCGTCGCGGCGGTGACCGGGTACGCGCTCGGCGGCGGGCTGGAGCTCGCGCTGACCGCGGACGTGCGGGTGCTGGCGGAGAACGCGAAGGTCGGCGTGCCGGAGATCCAGCTCGGGGTCATCCCCGGCGCCGGCGGCACCCAGCGGCTGCCCCGGCTGATCGGCGTGTCGCGGGCGAAGGACCTCGTCTACAGCGGCCGTCAGGTGCGCGCCGACGAGGCCGAGCGGATCGGCCTGGCCGACGCCGTCGTCCCCGCCGCCGACGTGTACAGCAGGGCCCGCGAGATCGCCGAGAGCTACGCGGGCGGTCCGGCGCTCGCGCTCGCCGCCGCCAAGCAGGCGATCGACGACGGCGCCGAGCTCGCCCTGTCCGAGGCGCTGCGCCTGGAGACAGCCCTGTTCTCGGGCCTGTTCGGTACCGAGGACCGGCAGATCGGGATGGACTCCTTCGTCACCCAGGGCCCCGGCAAGGCCACGTTCGTCGGCCGCTGACGCAGCCCCGCCCCCGCTGGCCTCGTCAGCGCATGGCGAGGTCGGCGATCAGGGGCAGGTGGTCGCTGCCGAAGTCCCGGCCGACGTCGAGTCCGGTGACGGCGAACGCCGGCGAGGCGAGCACATGGTCGATGCGCAGCATCGGCGGCACCACCACGGCCCGCGCGCTCCACGTCGGCTGCCACCCGTCGCCGACGACGTCATGTGCGTCGCGCATCCCGGCGTCGACGAGCTGGCGGAACGGGCGGTGGTCGCGGGTGGCGTTGAAGTCACCGGCCATCAGCACCGGGAGCGTGGCGTCCTGTGCCTCGTGGCGCAGCGCGGTCAGCTGCTGGCGCCAGCGGCTGGTGAACGCCCCGGAGGTCGGCGAGATGGTGTGCACGGCGTACATGACGAAACGCCGGTTCTCGTCGACCTCGACGGTGGCCCGCAGCGACATCGCGCCCCCCACCATCGGCGCCGCGGCGTCGCGAAGCGGGAAACGGGAGAAGATGGCGGCGCCGAACGCGCCCTCGCGCTCGCGGACCTCGCGGTAGCGGTAGGTGTCCAGCGCTCCGGACGAGCGGACCCGTGCCAGCGTGAGCGGGGAGAGCTCGACCAGGACCAGAACGTCCGGGTTGGCCGCGCGGATCTGCGCGCCGAGCCGCTCGGCGTGCCCGTTGTCGTAGTACAGGTTCGCCGACATCACCCGCAGCCGCGCCGAGCCCGGGGCCGCGTCCTGCGCGTCGCCGGGCAGCATCTCCGGCACCGCCCAGAACAGATGGACGGCGACCAGCAGCACCGACAGGATCAGCAGCAGGTTGCGGCGCAGCGCGAAGGCGACCGCCAGCGTCACGTACGCGGGCAGGTACAGCAGCGGGGTCAGCGCGTTCAGGACGGTGTAGGGCCAGTCCAGGGCGTCGTCGAGGTAGGCCAGGCGCCCCAGCGCGACCAGCGCGAGCAGCCCCGCGATGATCCAGGCCACCACGGTGATCGCCGCGGTGGCCGGGGCGAGCGCCGGGCGGCGCGGCTCGGCGGGGGCGACGGGGATGTCTCCCGACAGGTCGGGAGTCGGAACGTCCGGCGTGCCTGGACCGGATTCCTTCGCGGAGGTCACCTTTGTAGAGTGCCTGCTCCGCGCCACCGCGCGGCCGGCGGGGGACGCACGGCCCATGCGCGCCGGCCGCTGGTCGCCGGCTGGCACCTCGGCCGCGCCGCCCGCCGGCCCGCGCGGCTCAGCCGCCGGGTGGCCCCCCGACCGTCCGGCGCGCTGGCTCGAGCAGCGGCCGGGCCCGCTCCCGCCATTCCCGGACGGCGACGGTGGGGTGCTTGCCGAGGGCCTCGTCCAGCTCGGCGAGCTTGCCGACGATGCGCTGCGAGGAGACCTGCCCGGCCATCCGCACCGCCCGGTAGCCGGCCTCCAGCGCGCCCTCCAGCTCGGGCGAGGTCCGGCCCAGGTAGGCGAGGGCCAGATCGGCCTCGGCGTAGGTGCGGGTGCGCGCGCGGGCCTGGCCCTGCAGGGCCCTTGCCTCGAGCAGGTTCTCCTCGGCCTCCCGGGCCCGCCCGAGCAGCCGCATGCAGTGGCCGCGGCACTCGGCCGCGTCCCCGGTGTTGTAGTGGCCGGCCCAGGGCGGGGACTCGTCGCCGGCGCTGCTGCGCGAGATCGCCGCGTCCATCCGGTCCAGCGCCCGCCGGCAGCCGGCCTCGTCCCTGTTGCGGGCCAGCGCCCAGGCGTGCTTGTCGTACAGCATGGCCCGGACGGTGTACGTCGACGAGCTCAGCGAGCGGTTGAGCGCCGCCCGGGCGAGGGCGAGGCTCTGGCGGGCGTGGTCGAGCTGGGCGGCCTGGTCGCTCATCCCGGACAGCACCCGCCCGGCGAGCATCGCGTCGCCGGCGTGCTCGGCGAGGCTGAGCGCCTGGATGTAGTAACGCTGGGCGAGTGCGGGCCGCCGGCTGTCCTGCGCGAGCCAGCCGCTGAACTGGGTGAGTTCCGCCAGCGCGCTGAACAGGTCCGGGTTGGGCTGGTGGTCGCGGGCCGCCCGGGTCTGGTCGTGCAGGAAGGTGACGACCTGTGGGCGGATTTCGGCGCTGCCGAACTTGGCGTCGAGCCTGCGGAAGGTGTCGGTGACGTCGCGGATCAGCGCGCCGCCGCCGGCCGCGGGCAGGTCGCCGCTGACGATCCGGTCGATGACGCCGGTCAGGCTGGACAGCACCGGGTCGGCGAACGCGGACGCGATGAACGCCGTCCCCTCCTGGAGCACCTCCCGGCGGCGCAGGTCGCGCCCGGAGAGCCCGGCGAGCGTGCGCAGCGTCTCGACCGGGATGTTCGCGCCGGTGAGCCCCAGGTCGTCGTGCCGGTAGGACTCCCCGCGCCAGCCCAGGTCGGCAGGCAGGACGGGGTAGCCCAGCGCCGCCGACATCTCCGCGGCGGCGAGTTCGGCGACCATCGGGTCCCGCGGGCGCATCCCGCGCCGCCAGTGCCCGACCGTGGTGCGGGCCAGGCCCAGCTCGATCTGGCGCTGCTGGCGGGCCCGGGCGTTGACCTGGCAGGCGAACCTGGTGTCGGACACCCCCGCCTCGCGCAGCAGTCGCGCGAACATCGTGGTGTCCGAGGGTTCTTCCGGCGGCGTGTTCGACATGTTTCCCCCGTCGATGGTGGAGCTTCCTGGTAAGGAATTCCTAAGTCGCGGTACGTCCGCTCCCGTGCCCCGCTTGAGGCAGAAAGTAGTGGATCGATCACGAATAGGGGAAGAGGGTGTGCATAACGTGGCCAGAATGCACGTGGATCGGGGACCGATGACTCTGGTCAGCGCTTGATGATCGGCAGTTGGTTCCGCGGGCTGTGAGACGCCGGTGGGTCGCGATTGACCAAAAGGCATCTGCACGGACCTTCTGCACGTGCAGAAACGGGGGACCCTGGGGTGTGGGCCCCGGGGACGCCGCCCGCCACGAGAGGGCGCCCCTGCGCGGTGATAGGCCCATCACTGGGGATGGCCCCCGCGGGGTGCACGGACTAATGTCGGTGACGGCGTGTAGTCGCTACCTGTGTCCGGTCCGGCTGTCCAGGTCAGGGGCCCGGCGCGGTCCGCGTCACGCTACCGATCATCGGGCGCGCCAGCGTCCCAGATGCGACGATGTCAAGAAGATTGACATCTGATGTTGGCTACGGAGGCCCCAAGGCGTGAACATCGTCGTTACCGTCAAGCAGGTTCCCGATACCTGGGCGGAGAAGAAGCTCGACGCTGCGGACAAGACGGTCGACCGCACGAGCGTCGACAACGTCATGAACGAGATGGACGAGTACGGGGTCGAGGAGGCCCTGAAGATCAAGGAAGCGCACGGCGGGGAGGTCACCGTCGTCACGATGGGTCCGGCCAAGGCGGTCGACACGATCCGCAAGGCCCTGTCGATGGGCGCTGACAAGGCCGTCCACCTCAGCGACGACGCGCTGCACGGCTCGGACGCGCTGGCGACCTCCGCGGCGCTCGCCAAGGTGATCTCCACGCTGTCCCCGGACATCGTCGTCACCTCCTCCGAGGCCTCCGACGCCCGTGGCGGTGTCATCGGTGCCCTGCTGGCGGAGCGCCTCGGTCTGCCCCAGCTGACGCAGGCCCGCAAGGTCACGGTCGACCCGGCCGCCGGCAAGGTCACGATCGAGCGGCTCGCCGACAACGGCTACGCCCTCGTCGAGGCGAGCCTGCCCGCCGTGGTCGGCGTCGTCGAGAAGATCAACCAGCCGCGGTACCCCTCGTTCAAGGGCATCATGGCGGCCAAGAAGAAGCCGCTGACGACCCTGTCCGCCGCCGACGCCGGCCTCGACGCCGCCGCGGTCGGTCTCGCCGGTGCCGCCTCGGCGGTCCTGACGGCCGAGGCCGCCCCGCCCCGGTCGAGCGGAACGATCGTCAAGGACGAGGGCGACGGCGGATCGAAGGTCGCCGAGTTCCTCGCCGCGCAGAAGCTCATCTGAGGGGTTTAGTTCGATGGCTGAAGTTCTCGTACTCGTGGAGCACGCCGACGGCGAGCCGAAGAAGGTCACCGCGGAGCTGCTGACCCTCGCCCGCACGCTCGGCGAGCCGGCCGCTGTCTTCCTCGGGGCGCCGGGCACCTACGCGAAGGCGAAGGAGTACCTCGCCCAGTACGGCGCCACCAAGGTCTACGTCGCGGAGTCCGACGACATCGCCGGCTATATTGCCGGCCCGGCCGCCGAGGTGCTGTCCACGCTGGTCGGCGAGGCGTCGCCGGTGGCCCTGCTGGTGGCGGCGACCGCGGACTCCCGCGAGATCGCCGCCCGCGTCGCCGCCCGGACCGACTCCGGTCTCATCTGGGACGCCACGGCGCTGACCGCCGAGCTGGTCGCCACCCAGGGCGTGTTCGGCGGTTCCACGATCGTCAACTCCAAGGTCACCCGGGGCGTCCCGGTCGTCGTCGTGCGGCCGAACTCCACCGCTCCCGAGGCCGCCCCGTCGACGCCGGCCGAGCAGACCGTCACCGTCGCGGTCTCCGACGCCGCGAAGGGCGCGAAGATCGTCGACCGGGTCGTCGAGGCCAAGTCGGGCCGGCCGGACCTCACCGAGGCCCAGGTCGTCGTCTCCGGTGGCCGTGGCCTCGGTGCCGCCGAGCACTTCGCCCTGGTGGAGAAGCTCGCCGACACCCTCGGCGCCGCTGTCGGCGCGTCGCGTGCCGCCACCGACGCCGGCTGGTACCCGCACCAGAACCAGGTCGGCCAGACCGGCAAGACCGTGTCGCCGCAGCTCTACATCGCGGTCGGCATCTCCGGCGCCATCCAGCACCGGGCCGGCATGCAGACCTCGAAGACGATCGTCGCCGTCAACAAGGACCCCGAGGCGCCGATCTTCGAGTTCGCGGACTACGGCCTGGTCGGTGACCTGTTCAACGTCGTCCCGCAGCTCACCGAGGAGATCGAGAAGCGCAAGGCCGGCTGATCGTCCCCTCCCGCACTCGCCACGGCCGGGCCTCCTCCCGTCACTCCCGACGGGCCGGAGCCCGGCCGTCGTCGTTCCACTCCCCGCGCCCTCCCTCCCCTCCCGTCCGCCCGGGCCGGTGCCGATAGCGACACGCCGGGCGCGACTCGCCGAAGCCCGTCGTCATGCCGAGGGACAGTCACGCTTTTTGGGTCGATGGCGTGCCTGGGCCTCGGCACGATGTGGCAGCTACCTGGCAGCCGACCCCCTAGATCGTGCTATGTCCGACATGCTCCACGGGCGTGGCGAGCGGCCTGCGGGCCTCCAGCGCCCGCGGGGTGCCATCGTGGACCCCGGCGTCCGGGGGCACCGCCGCCGCGAGACCTGGAGGGACACCGTGGACCCATACGCGCTCGCCATCGACATCGGCGGAACCAAGATCGCCGCGGCCGTCGTCGACGGCGACGGCGTCATCCGGGGCTCGGCGCGACGGCCGGTCCCCAGAGCCCAGGTCACGACCACGGCTCAGGCCACGGGCACCGCCCAGGGGGCGAGCGTCACGCGGGATGCGGCCAACGGGCCGGGCGTGGGTTCTGAGGACGTGTTCGCCGCCGTCCGACAGTGCGCCGAGGGCGCGCTGCTCGAGGCTGGTGTGTCCGTTGCGGAACTCGCCGGTGTCGGCTGCGGCTGCGCGGGGCCGATGCGCTGGCCGGTGGGGGAGGTCTCGCCGCTGAACATCGCGGCCTGGCGGTCGTTTCCGCTGCGGGAACGGCTGCGCGAGCACTTCGCGGGCCTGCCGGTCCTCGTCCACAACGACGGTGTCGCCCTCGCGGCCGGGGAGCACTGGCGCGGCGCCGGTCGGGACGTGCGCAACCTGCTCACCGTCACCGTGTCGACGGGGGTGGGCGGCGGCCTGATCCTCGGCGGCCGCCTGCTGCACGGCAGCTCCGGCAACGCGGGCCACATCGGTCACGTCACCGTCGAGACGGACGGCCCGCCGTGCCCCTGCGGGGGCCGGGGCTGCCTGGAGGCGATCGCCGCCGGCCCGCACGCGGTGCGCCGCGCCCTGGCCGCCGGCTGGATCCCGCCGGTCGGCCAGGCGGCGGATGGCCAGGCGCTGGCCGCCTCCGCCTCGGCCGGTGACGCCATCGCCTCCCGAGAGCTGGCTCGGTCCGGGACCGCGGTCGGTGCTGGTCTCGCCGCCTGCGCGAACCTGCTCGACCTCGACGCCGCCGTGGTGGCGGGCGGCTTCGCCCAGTCCGGACCGATCTTCTGGGACGCGTTGCTCGCCGGCTTCGACCGGCACGCGGGCCTGGCCTTCTCCCGGCGGCTGCGGATCACGCCGAGCACCGATCCGGCGGGCGTGGCACTGCGCGGCGCGGCGGCCTTCGTCCTCGCCCCCGCCCGTTACGGCTGGCCCGGCTGACCCGCCGGCGCACGTCTGGTAGCCGTCAGCCGGTGAAGCCGGCGTCCACGGCCAGCACCGAGCCGGTCATCGCGCTGGACGCGGGCGAGCACAGGAACGCGACGGCGGCCGCGACCTCCTCGGGCCGCAACAGGCGGCGCAGGTAGGCGTGCCCGGTGAAGTCGCCGGTGTCGGGCAGGCCGTAGATCCGGGCCGTCTCGGCGAGCATCGTCGTGTCCATCGAACCGGGCAGACCACGTTCGCGGTGACCGTCGTGCCGGCGAGGTCCGCGGCCAGGCTGCGCACCAGGCCGACGATCCGTGCTTGCTCGCCGAGTAGGCGGCGAGCCTGGGCAGCGGCCGGGTTCCGGCAGCGGACGACACGGCGACGAACCGGCCGGCTGGCGCGTCGAGCAGTGCCGGCACGCTGGCTCGGATGTCGTGGAACACGCCGGTGAGGTTCGCGCTGAGCTGCGTCTCCCAGTCCTCGTCCGACGTCTGCCACACCGGGGGTCCGCCGGCGATGACCCCCGCTGTTGGCTGTCAGGTCTCGTCCGCTCGCCGGCTGTCGTCCGCCTGCCAGGAGTCGTCGTGGCTGCCGGGGGCTGCCCGCGGGTGCGGCGCCGCGACGTCGTTGCGACGCGCCCAGCTCAGGAGCCGATCGACGGCATCGTCGACGTAGGCGGCGAGCAGCATGGCGCCCTCGGCCGCCGACGCACCGGTCGGGTCACCCAGCACCCCGGAGGGGCTGAGCGGGGCGATCCCGTGCGTGCGGAGGTCCGCGACCGCGGGGTTCGTGCCGGCCACCGCCCGGTCGAGGCGCACCAGCTCGGGAGCGAGGTGCAGAAGCAGCGAGGTCTCCGAACGCCCCGCATGCAGATCGTGCTGCGCCGCAGGAATGCCGACGCCGGCGGCGAGAGCGGAGGTGGGCGACCACACGTGTACCGGCCGGCCCTCCCGGGTGAGCGTCCGTGTCGCGACGCGCAGCGCCTCCAGGTTCCCCCCGTGCCCGTTGACGAGGATCACGGCGGAGGCGGTGTCGTCCGCCGAACGGACGATCTCGATGATCGCGTGGGTGAGCGCCGCCGTACCCAGCGACAGCGTCCCGGCGAACCCGACATGCTCCCCGCTGGCGCCGAACGGGAGCGCGGGCGCCAGGAGCAGGGGAGTGAGCCGCTCGGTGAGACCGCGCGCCACCGCGTCCGCGACGCGGGTATCCGTATCCAGGGGCAGATGCGGGCCATGCTGCTCGGTACTGCCCAGGGGTAGCACCAGCACCGGACGCTGCCCAGCCACCTCCGGCCAGGTCGCCCTGCCGAGCGTCGTCATGTCGTCCCCCACCCGGCGGCCGCGCCGCCACATTCGTCCCAGATCACCTGCCGCGTACTCGCCGCCTACCAGATACTCGCCGGCCACCTCGGCCGGGACAGCCACCCCGTCCCCATACCAACACGGTGGGGGAAGCGGGGTCGACCTCCGGCGCTCCCAGGGTCCTGTGGCCCGACCGGGCGTCCTCCGACGGTTGCCGGGGAGCAGACATGTTTGGCCGGGAGGCGCGATGGGTAGAGCGTCTCTATCAGGACATCCGCCCGCCCTTACACCCGCGGGTGGAGTCGGCGGTCGGGAACCACTCGGGGGGCCCGGTCGTTGGGAGGACGAGTCCGCTGCGGCGGACTGTGGCCGGCTTCGGCGGCGGGGTACCCGCGGCGGTAGCTGGAGGGGTAGCGCACCGTCGACCGGCGGTGTCAGAAAGTTATGGCCGTGTGCCCGTGCACGCTGGCTCTGTTCGTGTATAGTTCTCCTTCGTCGCCACAACGAGCTCCACAGTGAGCCCGGGGTCGCGCAGGACCGCATTTCCTCCGAGGGGGCGCTGACCCCCCGAGGAACAGGGCCTGCGGACGGTGCGATAAGGTGAGAAAGTGGCAATCGCCGGCCTTTTGGTTCAAACCGGGCGGCTGGAGCGGATTTGACACAAACCTCCCAGGGCTCGTAGTCTAGGAAACATCGCACAGAGCATTCTCTGAATGAGAGTGGTTCGTGCGCGAGCTCAAAGTAGTACCTGTTCGGTGAAGGTTCGGATCGCATATAAAACGGCGATTTGACAGAAACCGGGCAGGGGGGTAACTTGAAAAAGCGCCAGGGTGAAAGCCGAAGGGCTGGAGTGCTGGTCAAGCGTCTGCTCCTTGAGAACTCAACAGCGTGCCGATTGTCAGTGCCAAATATGTTTTATCCCTCGTTTCATGGCCTGGCTGGTTGTGTCTTCGCCTGGATGGTGGGGGTGTGGCTGGTTGGGTTGT